>Ga0307428_1000774_pt1 | contig 18121 bp, 26 predicted proteins | sample SalMarWE160240MG_FD_202161 | JGI IMG/M metagenome (GOLD analysis project Ga0307428, IMG submission 202161) | Salt marsh sediment microbial communities from the Plum Island Ecosystem LTER, Massachusetts, United States - WE1603-240 | ecosystem: Environmental > Aquatic > Marine > Intertidal zone >...
CAGAGCCGAGCAGTACCTTTACAGGCCTGCGGACCCCTAGAGCCACACCCCCGTCAAGTAGACATTCTACTTGACAAAGGTATGCCCGTCACCTGTAAAATTCAATGGTAGACCCCAAGCTCCCGCTCCAAGCCCTTTCTTTGTGCTTTTGGTATTACGATGAACGAGAAACTTGGACACCGAGAACTCAATGGGTTTGGGACTAAAACTTAATTCTCCCTTCTGTCTTCTTTTCTTGTTTCTCGCCCCTCCTTTTCTTGCTCCCCTATTCTCCTTTCTTCCCTTTCAGCTTCTTTTTTCTCTTTTTCTCTCGTTTCTTTCCTTTCCTCTGCTGCCCGCTCTTCTCTTTTGTCTTGTTTCTTAGCTTCCCGTTTCTCTGCTCTTCCCATCTTTCTTCTTTCTCTTTTTCTTGTTTCTCGCCCCGCCTTTTTCAGCTCCCCTATTCTCTCTTCTTCCCTTTCAGTATCTTTTCTCTCTCTTTCTCGCGCTTCTCGTCTCACGTTTTCTCCCAGTTCCAGCAATTGCTCATTGTAGAACTTGGAAGCTACGTCTATTATGTCTTCGGCTCTTTCGCTCATGAATTTCTGATTTTCAATTCTTCTCCCAAGGGAAGCAGCCTGGTCGGTGAGTCCTTCCTTCTCTACCGTTTCTCGTTTTTGCTCCGTCGCGTGTATGGTCTTCGACGCGAGGTTTTGGATAACTTTGATGTATCTTTCCCTTTCCCCCGGGTTTTGAGCGGCCTCGAAAATGGCCTTATCCACTGCCGGTCTAAAGTTCCCGCTTTTTTCCGCCTCCTCGGTGAGGATATCGAGTTCCTTTTTTGATATGGCCGCTAGCGGAGTCATATACAGATATTGACCGAGAAAAGCATATAACTTTGCATCATCTCCGCACAACTCTTTCAATAAATTTTCCTCTTTCTCCTCTTCTTTCTTTTTCTGCATAATTCAGTCTCCCTCCTTTGTTGTTCTTACCTGCGTAATCATATGCAGGTTGAACTTTTAGTTCTTTTGGGAAGATCGCTTTAATTGGGATTTCCCATTCCAATTCGCAATGAGGTAGTTCTGTCCCTCATCGCTTCTGTAAATAACAATATATCCATGATACCTGGTTGTCAACCTCCATCTCGGCGCCCTGTAGTAGTCCTCGACATGCGAACTATGTACTGCAGCCCGCAAAATCCTTGTCAATCAGCGCTGGCGAAGCTCTCCGCTTGTGGTATCTGACCCCGAACTCGTGACCCCGAACTCATGCTCGGAGCGGCAAGTGCCTGTGATTCAAGAGTAATGGTCTGACCGCGCGCCCTTATGTCAAGCTCGGAGTTCGGGGGACACATACCCTATCTCTTAGGCATCGGCCCGGGCTTTTGCTTGTGGAGCCTGCGTCCGACGAGGCGCTCAACGTGCGCAACAAACGACTCATCTTCGAAAGGACGTCCCGTGCGGGTATGCTGCCGTATTGCGGAGTGGTCCCCGTCGGACCTCTTGAGGAGCGTCCTCCAATCGCTGACTTTAGCCATCGGCCCAAGTTCCCTGACGAGCGGGTCAGTGTGGGTAGCGCCGACCAACCATCGTGCGCTTGACCAGCGATACTTCCAGGCCTGATCTACAAGTCCGGCGCGAACCGGGTTTTGGAGGACGTAGCGTACGACCGCCAACAGCCGCGATGGCTCAATGGAATTCGAGCGGGAATTCGAGGGACACGTACCTTTTCTCCGGGGGGGCTCCTGCTTGCGGAGAATGCGACCGCTTGATGCCTCGGCGAGATCCACGAACAACTCACTCCCCAAGGGGCGGCCAGTGTGGGTGTGGGCCAATAGCTCATCGATTCGGTTGGGCTCAGAGTAGTTACGTTATCTGTTCGAATTATGGTGTGTGTCCCCCGATCTATATTATCAAGGAAGCGGTCCCGACTTCGAACCTTCGAAGGGGTTGTCAAATGCCTGAATGGCAAAGTGGCGCGGGTCGACGCGCAACGGGCTGCCTGCCTTGCAGGTCCGCCAGAACGCAAGACGGAGGTCTGCGCCAAACCGCGTCATCCGATCTTGGAAATCCGCGTAGACCGGAGTAGTTGTAATTGCCTCAGATGCCTCCACAAACGCGGATATGGCAGTCTTGGCCTCAAGTAGCCCGTCAGTCAGGATCAGTCCTTTGAGAGAGATGTCTTCTTCAGTGGCGTTGGGCAACGCCATGATCACGAATGCATTGGAGTCGAGTTTCGTGCTTCTGGCTTCATTGAGCAGGGAAGGGATCGTAGGGTGCTTGATCTTGCAAAGCCAGCGATAAGTGAAGTATGTAACCTCTGCCTGAGTATCAGCTGCGTGTTCGCGCGCAAGGCGTGCGAGTTCCTTAACGCTCCATGGAATACCTAACTCAGCTTTGTTCATGCAATGCTCCGCCCTCTCTGGATTCCCTGCAATGGCCTCGGCGGCCAATGCATGCTCAAACAGTGAAGCCGCTAGTGACGCAGCCTGTCCAGTGTATCCGCGTACCGCAAGTAACCACATTCCTCGCAGATCAGTGAGTACACGTTTTAGAAAAAGCCCGGCACTGCGGAGATCTATCGCACCGTGACGACGACACGGTAGACATTGAGCCTGGACGCCAGCCTCATAGCAGTTGCACACAGCACTGTCAAAAGGGGCAAGCTGATCTGCAATGTGGCTCATGCTACGGGTCTCCGCGTCATTGAGAGCATGCCAAAGGCCTTCTGGACTCTGTTTCTCCCTCGCTTCCTTAGAGAGGTTTACCATGCTAAACGCCTCCTCAAAACATCGTATCTATGGAGATGTGGAGTTCTCGTTTAATCTCTGGACATAGTACCAATTTCGATCTTTAGAAAGAATAAGGACTATGTCACCGGAATTTCCCAGGAAGATGTCCTGCCTCGCGTTACCGCGATTTGCTACATAGTACTCAGCACCGAGGAATTCGAGGACACATACCCTTTCTCCGGGGGCTTGCTTTTGCTTGCGGAGAACGCGACCAGTTAATGCCTCCGCAAGTTCCACGAACAACTCACTTCCCAAGGGGCGGCTAGTGCCGGTGTGGACCGATAGCTCATCGAACCGGTCGGGCTCAGAGTAGCTGCGTTATCTGTTCGAATTATGGTGTGTGTCCCCTGATCTCCTTAGCTTGCCTCACAAGGGCTTCGGACTCTCAACGCCTTATTGCCGCTCCTGCGGAGCCTTTCTCACGAACAAGGGGCAGAGCCTGCTCTTCAACGTCGAGATACAGCATCTGCCCCTGAGCCATTTTGCGAGAAGCACCAAGAATGAAGACCTGAGCACTACGCCATTGGAAGGCCATCGTCTCAGCATACGTGACTACAGATACACCCCGAGCGAGATCGCTGAACACCTTGGCTTGCACTACTCCACTGTCTATTGCAGGCTGGGACGGCACGAGACTGGGTCGTGAGAAGTGCGCGTATGTTGCATTGCAAGACCCAACCCCTGCTTCTCTCACAACCCCTGCTTCTCCGACCGTCATCGCCTACGGGTCATCGTGCGGTACAAAGCGCAGCCGGGTGGGTCCCTTCGCCAACAACACCAAACCAAAGACCTGCCCCCAGACCCTGTCGGACGCCCTCTTCAACCCGGGAAGCGCGGCCCCAGGCCTTCGAGCCAAGTACTGCGTCCGGTGATTACGCATCTCTTACCTGAGTTGTGTTTTGGCCCTCCAATCCTCGCCCTATCCATTGCCCACTTCACTGAAACCCATCAGGGTTACCATAGCCGGAGAACCTACAACGCCCAGGTCAATGTCAATGCAATCGAAGCAGTCCCGAACAGGATCGTTCCGCAGAGCCCCCACAGGGCCAATCTGCGCGCGTTTCCCTTTTCCTCTCCAAGCGTGAGTATCGTCTCTTGCCGTGCAGCAACAAGCTCACCGAGGCGTCCCAGCTTCTGGTAGACGATCTCCCGATCGGCCTCTGTCAATTCGAGAATGTCTTCGAGTATCTCTCGTTCCGGCTCAGGTGTTCCGTGAAACGGTACAGTCTTCTCCGCGGCCTCAACCAACTCAGCCATTGCAGCACGGATTCCCTTCAACGTGTCCACATGCTTCTCTGCTTCCAGACCCGAGGGCTCTTGGTCAAGAGCGGCGATTGAGAAAATCGTCTTGTCCAACAGGAGCTGAGCTTTGTGTAATTCGTAGAGAGAAATGTCATCGGCCTCCAGATCGTAGTGTGCTCGATAGAAGATCAAGTAGTCATCTAGTACCTACTTGCAAAGTTAATCGTTAGTATGTATCCTTGGTGGTGTATTTGCGTGAGCTACCAAGGAGGCAAGATGGGGAAAGAGGCAACACGGATCGAACTGACCTCAGGGCAGCGAGAGATCCTTACAAGATGGGTGCGTTCATCGACCACTGAACAAAGGATGGTTAAGCGGAGCAGGATCATCCTCATGGCCGCGGAGGGGATGAGGACTGACGAAATTGCTGAAGTCATGAACACTCGTTCTGCAACGGTAAGCAAGTGGCGGACACGGTTTGCGAAGGATGGGTTGCAAGGGCTTCAAGATGCACCCCGAGCCGGGAGGAAGAGGAAGTACGACGAGGAGACCGAGTGTCTGATTCTCTCCAAACTGGACGAGCCTCCAGTAAGAGGAGAAACGGTATGGACAGCGCGGCTGATCGCGCAGGAGTTAGAAACCGTTTCGATTCATCATGTATGGCGGGTCTTTCGCAAGCATGGGATTCACCTGCAGCGGCGGCACAGCTGGTGTATCAGTACTGATCCCGAGTTTGCTTCCAAGGCGGCTGACGTTGTTGGGCTGTACCTGGCACCGCCGGAAAACGCGGTAGTGCTTTGTATCGATGAGAAACCTGCCATTCAAGCTTTGGAACGAGCGCAAGGCTATCTTCGGCTTCCCGACGGACGGACACTGAGAGGATTTAGCCACAACTACAAACGACACGGAACGACAACGCTGTTTGCGGCATTGGAGGGCGCAACAGGAATGGTGCGAGCCGGGCATTACAACCGTCGTCGTCGCCGTGAGTTTCTTGACTTCATGAACGGCATTGTGTCTCAGTATCCTCCTAAGCAAGAGATACACGTAATCCTGGACAACCTAAGTACGCACAAACCCAAACACGATCGGTGGCTTACCCAACACAAGAACGTGCACTTTCACTTCACTCCAACGCAAGCGAGTTGGCTCAACCAAGTAGAGATCTGGTTCAGCATTCTTACGCGACGGGTGCTTCGGAACGGAAGCTTCACCTCTCCTCAGCAGGTACGCGCAGCAATCGACCGATTTCTTGCCGCCTACAATATGCAGGCTGCTCCGTTTGAATGGACAAAGGAAGTCGTCCATCAGGCACCGCTCAACAAGAAATACGCGAACTTATGCAAGTAGGTACTAGGTCTCGGAAGACGCTGTTGCGGATCGTCTGCACAAGTCGGTTGGTGAAGGAGCCGTCAAGCTCCTTCCTCTGTTTCTTAATGCGTTCGACCCAGCGGGAGCTGGAGGTCAGTATCCACGCTACGGCCAACATCAACACAGCCAGCAACCCCAGGCCGATTCCCAATCCAGTCCACATTCGACCACACCCCCAGTGTGCGGGCTAGGAGAGGATCCGGAAGACACAAGATCTCAACTGAAGGGAAGCGGATCCTACCCAACGCCGATTCAGTCACTCTGTCTACAGTAGCCTGTCATCATCACTAGGCGCAACTCCTCATTCCAGGGATGCATGAGGAGAAGGGATTCGGGGGACATCTCTGAAAGCGCGCGTCGTTTCAGATAAGTACCTATCTGTCACCCTACTTCGAACCCAGCCTGCTGGAGTAATCTTTTCACTATCCAGGTAGCTCTGAGGTTCAGCGAGTTTCGGCGGAAATCAGAAGCTGAGCTCAGGAGAGTGATTCCAGCAGCTTTGCTGTGGTGTAAAGCGTCGTTCCGGTTTGCTCGAAGTCCTTATCGTTGGTCCATATAGGGTAGTCAAGCTTCAGCGCCAGTGCCAAAAGGTCAACGTCGTTTTCGTCTCTTGCTGCGATTCTTCTCTTTGCTTCGAGCACCAAATCACGATAGAACTCCTTCTTGCAGATCCTCAGTGGGAGCAACTCCAGTTCCAAACGGAGCATTTCTTCAGGAACGTGGATCTTGCTCGCCAACCGAGGAAGGTAAGAGAGGACCTCGTTTACGGTGAACTGCGTTGTTGCCCATTCCTTTACCGCTTCATTCCAGAAGGCGCGAAGCGCCGCTCCTCCGAGGAGGGCAGATATCATTGGGTTGGCGTCAACGACGAGTCTTTCGGGAGACTTCGAAGTCATCGAGGACTGCTTCTTCGCTGAGGCCATGCTCTTCCAAGCTCTTCTTCACTTGGCTTGCCAATGTCAGCATCAGTTCCTTGCGAAAGTCAAAGGGAAGATCCTCTCCCTCTTGGAGGGAAACATAGATTCCCGCTGGCTTTCCCCGCCGAGTGATGAGGACAGGATCTTTGCTGCGAAGGAACTTCGTCGCCTGGTCCCTGAACTCCTTAACGGTTGTTAGCCTCATAATGACCACCTGAATGGTCATTATAGACAGTTTGGCGAGAGAAGCAAGTGGTTCCTGAGACTTCTCTGAAAGCCCACGTCGGGTTAAATTGATGTCTCCCGCTTCGCGGCTTAGGTTCTTTTACGGCCTAGCAGATCGTAGATCTCTTCGCGGGGACCGACGAGAATGATGAAGACTTTTTGCTCCTTTTCGAGGAGACGGTAGATGAGGCGATACTCGCCTTCCGGTGTTCCAATACGCTTGCTTCGCACGCCTGGATATCCGCGCAAGATCTTTCCTGTATAGGGATTGTCGCGAAGACCTTTAGCTGATTCTTCTATCCTCCGGATAACGTTCTTGTTACGGATCTTCTCCAGTTGTTTTCGGACTCGTGGATCGTATCGGAGGGTCCACATCCTGAGACTATGTTAGGCCTTCGAATGTCTCTTCGTGTGAAAGGGTCTTTCCCTCACGGTAGTTGCGTTCGGATTCCTGAAGCAGGTCATCGAGTGTGATCTTGCGAAGAACAAGCCGGTCACCGTCCACAGCCATTGCCAAGGGGTCTCCGGGCTGCAGCCCCAGCTTCTCCCTTAGCTGCTTAGGAATAACAATCTGTCCCTTGGTTGACATCTTGGTCACCGCGATCATGACATCCTCCTTGGCTTACTAGTAAGATCATCTTACCCAAGAGCCGGTGAGGAGGCAACCCCGTTGTCTCCATTAACGGCGGCGTTAGGGGCCAGATTCTCATTCTTGATTGTTGTCTCTTCCTCGCAGACTCAGTCCAAGATGCTCTCTTCTCTAAGACAGACGGTCACCACGTTGTGGACGAGGCCGACAACGAGGAACCCGCCGTCCTCCAGCTCGCTGATCGCCCCGCCTCGTCTGACCTGAGTTGACCCATATTCACGAAGACATCGCACTTTCCGCGTTCCGTGGGTGTGAATTTCACGTCACATCGGGTACTGTGGGGATGTCTGTAGGCCCAACAGGCAGCAACGGGTGCTGTGGAAAGGTTCTGGAAGGAGAGCTTATGGCCTCTGGCCGGAAGATGCACGACGTACGTGTTTTCGATCTCAAGTGTGCAGAATGCGGGACGAAGATTGAGGAACTCCCCTTCCTGCCCTTGACCGACCGTCCCGTGTACTGCGTCGAGTGCACCAGCAAACGCCCTCCACCAAAAAAGGGCAACAAGAAAAAGAAAAAGAGCCGGCCCTCACGCGGCCGACCCAAGGGACGCCGTCGGCGCTAGACAGGAATCATCGAGGCCATGGCGAGACGAAAGCGCCAGGCGCCTCCGTTTCACTCTTCGCACATAACGACCTTCGCAGGGAGGTCGATCAGAAGGAACGTTTATCTCGTCATTGAGCCTTCCCCCGCTCCTTCTCCGACCCGGTTAATCCTCCACATCGAAACCGATCAAACCTCGCAGTCAGACTTGCGGGGACATCTCTGAAAGCGCGCCGTATACCCTGCCTTTCTATCTCCGCGAGGCCGGATTATTCAGCAGAGCCTGCCTTCTCCCTGGCATCTGCCCCAAGACGTGCACGAGACAACGCGTCAGTGTTCTTGACAGCAGCTCAGAGGTACAATCGGGGAACCAAAGGGAGCGATAGATGTGAAAGCAATAGCGCTGTACGGCAGCCCCATCAAGGGCGGGAACTCAGATACGCTGGTCGAGCACTTCTTCAAGGGGCTACAAGCAGAGGGAGATCACGAGGTGCTGCACTTCTACGCCAACGAGCTTGACATCAAGCCGTGCCAGGGGTGTCTGGAATGCAACAAACCTCCGGACTACCGCTGCGTCATCGAAGACGACATGCAGCTGATCTACGCGGCATCCGGTGACGCCGACATCGTCGTCTTCTCAACGCCGATGTATTGGGGCTACATGACGGCCCAGCTAAAAACGGTCGTCGACCGGATGGAGGCGATCGCTAGCGAGAAGTACTTCAAAGGCAAGGCAATCGTCCTTGTCGCCACCTATTGGCACCACGTGGAATCCACAGTCGCGTTTTTCAACCGCGTCTTTCCGTTCTTCGGCGGCGAGGTCCACGTTATCACGTACTGCTCCCTGGACAAGGAGAATCAGAAGGATGTCCCCGCCTCAAGCTGCGAAGAAAAACTGGCAGAAGCGTACGAGCTGGGAAAAGCTCTCGGCAAGCGCACGCGCAGTTGATCCCACACAATCCACAGATCCTGCTCACGATAGCTCTACAAGTCGAGTCAACAGTGGGTAGAGGTGGATTATGGAACTGCGAGAAAGATTCTGGGAGAGAAAAAGGCGCGACCAGGAACGCAGACGTGACTCCTATCTTATTGCCTGCCGGTTCGACGCTCCCTCTGCGCTCGTCAGGCTGGAGATGGAATCTCTCAACGAGCTTGAGACGAAGACTGGATTTCCGAGCCAATCGGCGTCGCTCACGTCCGACACCCGGTCGACCTGAAACAGGCCCCTCTCGTTCTTCCACACGAAGTACCAGGTGCTCCCCTTAGCGACGAGTCCGAGCGGTTCGGTCAACCGCTCCACGAGGGTGTCATGGAAGCGATGCAGGGTGAGCGAGATCCTGCGGTTTTCCATGCCCCCCTGGTGAATCGCACTTCAGGATCTATCATCGGATTTTATGCCGGTGATGGGGAGACCCCAGGCGAGTAGAATATCTGCTTGACGAGGGTGTGGCTCCTGGGGTCCGTAGACCGCAAGGCACTACTCAACTCTGAATTGCTGGCTCCGGGCTGGTTATGGTCTTACAATCCAACATTTGAATTGACCAGACTGGCGCAGCAGAAGACCCCAAGCTTTACCGGTTGAGATTCTAGATGATCTGAGATCAGCGTCTTGACGCGTATGTAGACATCCCTTTGCAGGATTCAATCCCACCATCTAGAATGATCTGATCCTCTTCTCCGATTGAGGTAGGGATGCTCACACCGATCACGTTTCACGACGGCGCAATTGAATTGATAGACCAAACCCGCCTTCCGCAGGGGGTCGTGACGTTGACGGTCCGTGACTACCGCGAGTTGGCAGCCGCGATCCGCGAGATGAGAGTGCGTGGTGCGCCGGCGATCGGAATCGCTGCGGCCTATGGGGTCGTTTTGGGTATTCAGGCTCTCACGGATGGAGCGGTGCTTGATGAGCACTTCAAAAAAGTCATCGAAGAATTGACAGGCACTCGGCCGACGGCGAGAAACCTGTTCTGGGCGCTTGAGCGAATTACGAAGGTGTTCCGCGAAAATCGCGACACGGGATTGGAATTCCTTAAGGAAACACTTCTGGATGAAGCAAAGCGGATTCACGAGGAAGATATCGAGGCGAACAAACGAATTGGGAGTCACGGTGCTAAGCTAATCCCAGACGGAGCGACGATCCTCACTCATTGCAACGCCGGTGCATTGGCAACGGGCGGATATGGCACCGCGCTCGGCATCGTTCGTGCGGCGTGGGAGGCGGGAAAACTCAAGAAAGTGCTGGTCGATGAGACGCGGCCGCGGTTGCAAGGCGCACGGCTCACCGCGTGGGAACTGAAGCAGGACGCAATCCCATTCGAGTTAATCACTGATTCAATGGCCGGTTCGTTCATGGCTTGCGGCGAGGTGGATGCTGTAGTGGTCGGTGCTGACCGGATCGCGCGAAACGGCGACACGGCGAACAAGATCGGGACATATCCTCTTGCGGTGCTCGCCCATCACCATCAAGTTCCTTTCTACGTCGCCGCTCCAACATCCACGATCGATCCCACAATCAAGAATGGAAACCAGATCCCGATCGAAGAACGGGACCCCAGTGAGGTTACACAGATAAGAGATGTTCGAATTGCACCCGAAGATGTCAATGTTCGCAATCCCTCCTTCGATGTGACGCCTGCCGGCCTGATTACGGCGATCATTACCGAGCAGGGCGTGTTTAGGTCTCCTTTCAGTGAGGCGATCGAGAATGTGCTGCACGGCTAAAGGCCTTATTGCCACTGCAAGGCGGATGGCTGAGCTAGGACTGGTCATCGGTAGCTTCGGCAACGTTAGCTGCCTCCAGGAGGATACAATCCTCATTACACCGACGCGTTTGGATTACTTCCGGATGGAGCCAGCGGACCTCGTCATGCTTGACCTAGCCGGAAAGAAACTGTCTGGCAGGCGGGAGCCGTCGTCCGAGTTTCGGCTCCACGTGACGATCTACGGTACCCGGCCCGATGCCCAGGCGATCGTACACACGCACAGCGCCTATGCCCTTGCTTTAAGCCTGGTCACGACGGAGCTGCCCATGCTCACTGAAGAGATGGAATACGGCGTCGGTGGGAACGTCCCTGTGGCGCCCTTTGTTCCCGCTGGAACGCAGGAGCTGGCCGATCAGGCCGCCGATATCTTGCAGGGGATCCCGAGCAAGGCGCTGATCCTCGCCCGCCATGGGGTGGTCGGCTTTGGGCAAAGCTTAAATGACGCCCTGCTCATCTGCCAACTGGTCGAGCGGAATGCCAAGATATATCTTCTAACCCAACCTCGATAGCCTTTCGGGGGTTCTGGACAGGGTACTTCAATGGCCCCTTGACACCCCCTAGATCGCGCTAACTTCTGGGTGGGAGTTCTATCTTGGCGCTTTCGTTTGTGACATACATCACGTTCAGTTTCATGCAGTTTGTGTGATGTACGTTACCTTCGCATGGATGGGGGGTCCTGTAACGCGCCAGGAGAGCTCTATCCCAAAGCAGAAAAAGTCGCCTTTTTGAATTCCTGCGTGGCTCAGGCCGATGGACAACGGCGACGAAGGAAGCGGCTCCCAAATCTTAACGACAATCTCACTCCTGCTGTGTCTTTGACCTCTTTTCCCACAAGCGAAATCCGGCTTTCTTGATGTTTGCGATGAGCTTCTCACTTTCTCCTTTGATGAACTCCGGCGTGTAGTGGCCGAGGGTGATCGCCTGCGCGTAGTTGTGGATGCCCTTCTCTTGAAGCTTGTGTTTCTTCGTCTCACTCACCTTGTCCCATTCCCGGTCCTTATCGCGATAGAAGGAACGGATCTCATCATCGGTCGGTATGTGGTAGCCGTTTCGATGCACCACCGCTTCAAGCGGCAGGCGTGGCCGCAACTGCGGCGATTCGTCCGGGTAGCCGAGGAAGACCAACCCGGCAGGGGCCACGTACTTTGGAGCTTTGAGAAGCTCCTGTACGTCGGTGGAGAGGATCATCCCAACATATACGGTTCCCAGGCCCAGGCTCTCCGCAGCGATGACGATATTCTGCAGCGCGATCACCGCATCCCAGTACGAGATAAAGAGGTTGATCGCCTGATCGTTGTAGAACGGCGCATCGTTCAGCTCAAACCAGCGCTTGAGGCGGTACTGATCGATCAGGGCGATGATCGCGGCGGGCGCTTTAAATCTCATCTTCTCTAATTTTTTGGGGTTGTCGATGACGACAAGCGCGTAGGGTTGAAGGTTACCTGCACTGGCAGCGCGCGTTCCTGCGCGAAGGATCAGATCAAGCGTCTCGGGATCGATAGGGTTGGGTTTGAACATGCGAATCGATCGATGGTTCATCAAGCAGTCAATCACCGGGTTCGGCATTAAAATTCCCCCTTTAGGACTTTTCTCTATTGTTCGTTAGCGTAAATGCCAACCTGTTCGCTCGCAACGAGTACCTATGTGATCGGTAGACCATAGGGACTGCGGTAGCAGGAGGTGTGGGCGATTCACAGTCCTTAGGGTTTCACTATTGGTGGGGAACATGTTCCCTTCCCGGTGGTAACTATAGCCTCCACCAGGTAGAGCGGGATCGCATATCAAGCGTTGGGTAACAGGTAGAAGAGGACGGCAAAGTAGTGGCAGATGCTTCCTCCCATGACAAACAGGTGCCAGATAGCGTGATTGTAGGGAAGCTTCTTCCACGCATAGAAGATGATACCAAGCATGTACACGACCCCGCCGGCGCCCAACAAGATCAATCCACCGAAGGGAATCCTTGCCAACATCTCCTTGAAGGCGATCACACACAGCCATCCCATCGAGACGTATGTAACAACGGAGAGCTTCCTAAAGCGGTCGATGAAGAGGGAGCGCGCGACGATGCCTACAACAGCCAATCCCCAAATAACGCCAAGCAATGCCCATCCCCACACTCCCCGCAGGCTGATCAGGAGAAAAGGTGTATACGTGCCGGCAATCAGTAGATAAATCGAGCCGTAGTCAATAATTTTGAAGACAAGTTTAACACGGGGAAGTTGAAAGCTGTGATAGAGCGTCGATGCCAGGTGTAAAAGGACAAGGGTGGTGCCATAAATACTGAAACTAACAATGTGCCAGACATCGCCGCTGCGCACGGTGGTCAAAGTGACCAGCAGTGTCAACCCGGCCACACTGAGTCCGGCCCCGATACCATGGGTCACCGCGTTGGCGATCTCTTCTCCCGGAGTGTAAAGCTTTTGAGGCTGGGACGTGGCCGTGTATTTTCCCTGTGGTATCCTCATAGCACCTTGCTTGTGCTGTTGTGTGTCAACGTCTGCCCGTTGTTCATGGGAACTTAAAAACCGTCTTTCTTACATCATACACGGACAAGCCTCGGAGTAAAATAGCGCATCTCTTAACCACTTTGCGATCGGAAAAGAAACCCGATAAGAAAGAGGTCAGCCTTTCTCCCTTGACTTGGGTAAAGGGTACATTATCCAAGTCCTAAGCGGGAATTCCTCGAATCTACCCGCACGCACTCGGAGCATGAGAACAGTTTGAGGAGAAAATCACCGGTGAGGAGATCATCCGTGAGTATCTGCGCGTCATCGAGTGGGTGATCATCGTTGCTATAGCGGGGCCGTGTGTGTTTGCCAAAGAGATCGTTGAGAAGAAGTAACCGTAGCTTATCTTCCCTTTTGGGCATACTGCTGCTTTCAAAGCAGATTACAAACAGCCTGTAAAGGCTAGGGTGCGTAGGACAAGATGTTACTCGGTCTGGTTGCCCGCTATGGGCGTTCAACTTCTCGTTGATACCTTTCTACCTGCCGAACCAAGGTCTTATTTCAGTATAGGAATTGCGGAGTACTTAGCCTGAATGCGTCGCATTTCATCCGATGTAGCTTTGTCTTTTAAGGCAGCACGACCACGTCTTGCGCTTGGGGACCCTTGTCCCCTTCGGTGACCGTGAACTCCACTTGCTGACCTTCGTTCAATGTGCGGTAGCCCTCGCCGCGAATGGCACTAAAATGTACGAAGATATCTTCGCCTTGTTCGCGCGAGATGAAGCCGAACCCCTTAGTGGCGTTAAACCACTTAACAGTACCGGTTTCACGCTCTGCCATAAGTATTCGTCCTCCTTTCTATTAAGCTTTCTATTGAGACAGAGCGTTCTAAACCGAGTTGGCATAAGCCTCACTTCAAGTAGAACGACTGCCAACAACCTCTGAACTCTAGCATGGTTTCATGCTGTTGTCAAGGTAAAGGATGAGTTTGCTTGGGGCGCGATGCTTTTTGGTTAATGATAGATATGACCTACCCATCGACTTTCTACGCTTTGCAGCGTCATGCTGTCCTGGCCTTCCCTAAATATGTACTGCGGGCAAGTAGCGAGTCGCCAAGCTGTGGTCTGGAAATCTGTGTTTATCCTATCAACTTGCTGCCTTCTTCTCCTGGGCTTGCACGGCTTCATCCCGGGGATCGCCAGCGGCTTGATCCTGCTCCTTCTAGTAAGCCGGTTTACCCGGGAACTCTCTACGGAGCACCTGGCGTGGGTTTGGGGCGAAAATAGGCCATTGAGCACAAAGGGACGGATATATCCTTCTCTGCGGTGAAAAGCTAACGATTCAGGCGAGCTTAATCTTCACCTTGACAAGGGAGCGGACCAGTACTACACTTTGTGTGTTGTTGGTAGTCGTGCAGTCGTTTTAATTTGGAGTACAGTTTTCCTGATGTCCGTTTAGAACGTTCTGTCCCGATTAAACACCCAGCAAGAAGGAGGAGTACTGATTATGGCAGAGCGTGAAACCGGTACTGTTAAGTGGTTTAACGACTCTAAGGGCTATGGCTTCATCGAGCGCGAGGAAGGTGAAGATATCTTCGTGCACTTTCAGTCCATTCGCGGCGAGGGCTATCGCTCGTTGGATGAAGGACAGAAGGTGGAGTTCACGGTCACCGAAGGGGAGAAGGGTCCGCAAGCGCAAGACGTGGTTGCTCTATAGTATAAGAGCTTAAAAAGACATCAATATAGAGTGCGGCGCACTTTGAAAGGTGCGCCGCATTTTTAAGGACGGTCCTGACGACCCGTGTGAAGAAGTGTTGGGGCAGCGAAGAAGCAGTCTAACTTGTCTAGAGCGTCTTAAGTGTACTTGAGGCCGCTACCGGTGTTGAACAAGACGACCGTCTCATCGGGCATGAGCCAGCCCTTGGCAAGGAGTGTCTCCAGGGCGGCGAGAGTGGCGCCGCCTTCAGGGCAGGCGAAGATCCCCTCACGGCTGGCCATGCGCTTCTGGGCAGCAACTAAGGCATCATCCGAGACAGCGAGAGCTGTGCCGTTACTCTCTCGTACCGCGCGCAGGATCAAAAAGTCGCCGACTGCCACGGGAACACGCAGACCGGCGGCAACTGTCGCCGCGTTCTCCCACGGTGTTGCAAACTCCTCCCTGGCTTCGAAGGCACGTGGAATCGGGGCGCAACCTTGTGCTTGCACCACGACCATCCTGGGCCGATCTTTCCCGATCCAACCAAGGGCCTCCATCTCGGCAAACGCTTTCTACATCCCAATAAGACCGGTTCCCCCACCGGTTGGGTAAATGATGACGTCGGGAAGTTGCCAGTCGAAGGCCTCCGCCAGTTCGTAACCCATCGTCTTTTTCCCTTCAAGGCGGTAGGGCTCCTTGAGGGTGGAGACGTCGAACCAGTCGTGCTTGGCCGTAGCCTGCCTCGCCTGCTGGCCGCAGTCAGTGATCAGTCCGGGAACGAGCGTGACCTGTGCCCCGTACGCCTCGCACTCCAGCCGAAACGGAAGTGGTACGTCCTGAGGCATGAATACATGTGCCTTCATCCCCGCTTTAGCGGCATAGGCGGCCATCGCGCCAGCGGCATTTCCTGCCGAAGGGATCACCACTTCACTGACCCCCAGCTCTTTAGCACGCGAGATAGCCATACACAGCCCGCGTGCCTTGAATGAGCCGGTGGGATTTAGGCCCTCGTCCTTGATGAACAGGTTCCTCATCTTAAGCTTCTTTCCCAGATGCTCTGCCCGCAGGAGTGGGGTGTACCCCTCTCCCAGACTGATGGCATTCTCCTCATTTCGAACAGGGAGGACCTCCTGATAGCGCCACAGCGACGCCACACGGACTGCAAGGTCTTCTCTTGACCACTCCTCCCTGACTCGTTTTAGGTCGTAGCGAGCGAGCAGCGGTTTGCCACACGCGGGGCACAGGGTGTGAAGCTCATCCGCCTCATATTTCTTTCCGCAAAAGGAGCATTCTAGATGGGTGAGGGCACTCATGGGTGATCCTCCTTAGACCGTGTGCCTGTGAGTGGTTACCGCTATTGGCGAAGCACCTGCTTGATTGCAGCTAGAAGCCCGCTTGTATCAAGGCCGTAGTGGGTGATGAGTGCATCCGCGCTTCCCGACTGGCCGAATCGATCATGCACCCCTACGCGTACCACGCGGGTGGGAAGCTCTTCTGAAAGAAGCTCGCAGACGGCGCTTCCCAACCCGCCGGAGACCTGGTGCTCCTCGGCCGTTACCACCGCGCCGGTCTTTTTTGCCGAGGTGAGGAGCGTCTCCTTATCGAGTGGCTTGATCGTGGAGACATTGACTACCTCGACAAAAATTCCTTCTTTGGCGAGCTTATCACGCGCTTGAAGCGCGGTAGAGACCATCACCCCGCAGGCGAAGAGCGATACATCGGTCCCTTCGGCGAGGGTTGAGGCCTTTCCCAATTCAAAGGCGTAATTTTCTTTAAGGATGACCGGGAATTTAGCGCGCGCAAGGCGAATGTAGACCGGTCCCTCATCGTAGCCAGCAACAAAGCGCGTTACGGCGCGTGCCTCTATTGCGTCGGCCGGGACGATCACTGTCATGTTCGGCAGTACACGCATGTTGGCAATGTCCTCGAGCATCTGGTGGCTTGCCCCATCCTCGCCGACGGTGAGGCCGGCATGGGTAGCGACAATCCGCACAGGTGTATTGGGGTAGGCGATCACCTGGCGAACCTGCTCCCACGCCTTCCCGGTGGCAAAGACGGCAAAGGTGGAGGCAAACGGCCGGTATCCACTCATGGCCAGTCCAGCAGCGACCCCCATCATGTCAGCTTCAGCGACCCCCATGTTAAAGAACCGCTTTGGGTGTTCCTTGGCAAATAGGTCGGTCTTGGTCGATCCGGCGAGGTCAGCCGTGAGAACGACGATCCTCTCATCCTCGTGACCGAGCGCTGCCAGGGTTGCCCCATAGGCGTCACGCGTCCCCTCGTAGCGCTCGAAATTCATAAAAGACCTCCACTGGATACCCTAAAGCTTGCTGGGGGGAGGAAAGTGGAGATTCGCCGAAGGCGAATTTGGTTGTTGTTCGTATGGGCTACAGGAGCTCTGTCAGGAATAAGCCCCTCAACGTCGGAGACAAGCTCCACCCATCGTCGGAGATAAACTCCGACGCTACATCCGTTTTTGTAGCGTCGTACCTTGTGTGCGACGTTTCTTGTAATGAGACAGAGCTCTATATCGAATTGCAGCATAAAGACCAACTCCGGTTAGATCTTCAGCTTTTGCCTTTCAATGCCCCGCACCTTGCTGCGGGGTTCTTTACTTCGGCACACCTTCCCAATCCTTGAGAAACCGTTTGATTCCCACATCGGTGAGCGGATGGTTGAAGAGCTTCTTCAACACGGCATAGGGAACAGTGGCGATGTCAGCGCCAAGGAGGGCGGCGTCGAGCACGTGTCTAGGATGGCGCACGCTCCCCACGATCACCTCGGTCGAGTATTCGTAGACCGTGTAAACGTCGAGGATCTGTGAGACAAGGTCCATCCCATCTCCGCCGACGTCGTCGATCCTCCCAACAAAAGGGGAGACGAAGCTCGCCCCACACTTTGCCGCTAGAAGCGCCTGGTTTGCCGAAAAGACGAGGGTAACGTTCGTGCGGATTCCCTCTTGAGAGAGGGTCTTGACCGCTTTCATCCCTTCCTCGGTCATCGGGATCTTGATCACGACGTTCTCGTGAATAGTCGAAATTTCGCGCGCCTGGGTGGTCATCCCCTCTGCATTGAGGGCGGTCGCCTCCGCACTCACCGGGCCGTCCACGATCTCGCAGATCTCGGCGATTACCTCTTTGAAGGCCCGCTTCTCCCGCGCCACCAGGGTCGGATTTGTGGTCACCCCGTTTATGAGCCAGGCCATCTCACGAATCTCAGAGACGTTTGCCGTGTCGATAAATAGTTTCATGGGCCCTCCTTATTCCTGGCGTAATGATCGGACTAGGTCTAAGTTTATCCGGTCAGCATCCGCTTGGCCATCGAACTTTTTTGGGGTTTCAAGGATGAATGGAAGGTCGCGTAACGCCTTATGGGCCAGGTGACAGCGCCTCCTGGTCATCTTAGCGTTTGTTGATTGACAAGTGACAGCGCCTCCTGGTCACTCGTTGAACCTTCGCCTTGGCAGTATGTAAGGGACCTCACAAAGAAGTGGTTGC
>Ga0307428_1000775_pt1 | contig 18121 bp, 15 predicted proteins | sample SalMarWE160240MG_FD_202161 | JGI IMG/M metagenome (GOLD analysis project Ga0307428, IMG submission 202161) | Salt marsh sediment microbial communities from the Plum Island Ecosystem LTER, Massachusetts, United States - WE1603-240 | ecosystem: Environmental > Aquatic > Marine > Intertidal zone >...
TGTTTTCTTTTAAACAGTTTATGATTACGTCTTTGTTTTTCTCCAGCATTTCTTCGGCCATTCCACGAAACATGGCGGGCAGCTGTTTGCCTATTTCGGTTTTAAGTTTAGAAATCAACTCGTCTTCGGCGTTCAAAGTCTCTATCTCCATTACAGTTAATTTAACTGATCTGAAATGTTTTAAGTTGTTTGCTGAATTTTAGCGTTTTCGGGTAGAGCGGCGTTTTGTTTTAAAGTGTCCAACTAATCTGCGTCCTGTAGCTGCGTCCATGACGATTGAGCGCTTTTTCTTCTTCTTTTTGTGTCTTACTTTAAGGGTCCACACGGGCAACAATACAATTTCAGAGGAGACCGGTGTGACTCCTAACGTCAACCTCAATATTGAGTAAATTTTGTCTCTTCCCATCTTTATTTTAGGAAGTCTAGGCACTTCCTTGGGAAGTCTCGGAATAAACGTGATGTCATCATCATCATCCAAGTCTTTAAGTTTTCCAGCACTCTTTGTCATCACCTTGTGAAACAGCATTGCGCCTCTCTCAAGAGAAATCATGGCTCCGGTAGTGGCGCTCACGTAGTATGTATCCAGTTCTTCCCTTCTGAAAAAGAATAGGTGCTTCGCTTTGCGAGTTGCTGAAACCTTCCAGATGGGCATGTGAGAAAACGATGCATCATAAAATTCTTCCTTCTTGATGAAGAGACCGCCTTCAAGCAATGATTTAGCTCGATTAAATGCTTTCACCTGAGTTATTCTCGTGGGAATCGCCAAAACTTCTCCCAAGACGTTCTTGGAGGGCTCAAAGCCGAATTTGGACAACCAATACAGATACTCTTCGTCGCCTCTAACTCGACTCTTCTTCACAACTTTTGATCTGACAAGCGAGTTAAGCGCCTTTTCCGCATCTTCAACGATTACACCTAGGTTCTCTGCAACATATTCTGCGGAGACACTTTGCCTTACAGAATTGAGGAACAATTTAATTCGTTCACCAATCGATTTGGATGGAGGAGGAGATGGCTCAACGGGTTTTTTTGCTTTCTCTTTTTGTTTTAGCTGATACTTAGCGAAGAACTGCTTTGCTTCAGGGAGTAAGGACGCTGGAATGTCTTTCTCATCCAATGTTAAGTGGTCTGTTACTAGCCATCGAACCTGAAAATTCACCACATTATCATAGACGTCTGGAGATAACATGAGGAATTCGCCGGTTCGGAGACTCGGAAGTTTCTGCAGAACCGTTTCAGCATGGGTTGGATCGATTGACTGGATAATCTGCTTTACCCGCGCGATGTCCTGCCGTGTCATCATGCGACCTAAGCACCAAGTGTTAACCTGTGCAAGGGCTTTGTAGTCGATGTCGGTTATGTTCTGGGTGGCGGCTACGAGTCCAACTCCATATTTTCGTGCTTGCTTGAAGAGAAAGGCGTATGCTTCTTTGGGGGGAGGATTCCGTGGATATGGTGGAATGTATGGTGCGATTTCGTCGACGTAGAATAGCAGTTGGATGTCTTCTGAGGGGTTCTTTAGCATCCAGCAGTAAAGTTCTCTGAGGAGGGTGGCGAGGAAGAACTGTTTGTCGTTTGTGGAGCTGAGCGTGTTCATGTAGATGATGTTGAGGGGAACCTTTCCGTCGCTCCGGTCCATGAACATGTCCATGTCGATTTGGACGCCCTTCTGAAACATTAGGGATGGTGTTCCCACAGTGAGGAACCGCAGCTTACGGGCGATCTCTTGAGGCTCCCTCTTTGTGACAAAACTCTGTAGCATTTGGGCGATTTCTGAAGGAGGATTCAGCACTATTTCAGCCATCTGTGCCATGTCTTTGATGGTTTCTCCTTTTCGCCACAGATGCTCCAGAAGCGTGAACAGGTATGCTTTGGCTCCTTTTCCAGCGTCCGAACCTAGGTCGTATCCGAGAAAGCTTGAGAGGGAAGTAGCTGTCATGTCAAGGGCTAAGATAGCTTCCTCATGGGGAGTGTCTTTTGACGGAAAGGAGAGAGGGTTGACGCTGATGGGGATGCCTTTGCTGCTGGCGGGAGTAAATATGGCTATCCTCGCCTTATCGAAATACTCCTCCTGCATTGTCAGGGGTATTCCGTGGCTCTCCATCTCTTCTGGGTCTCCTTTCAGGGCGAGGGAGGAGATGTCACCTTGGGGATCAACTATGACCACGGGGATTCCGTGGCGTACAGCCTCTTCCATCATACATTTGCAGAGCACGGTTTTGCCTGAGCCGCTGGCGCCTAGAGCCATCAAATGGCGGTGAAGAGCCTCTACAGGTAATTCAACTGGAGTTTCCGTTCCCCGTTCTCTGCCTAAGAAAAAAGACAAGATTGTTCTCCTCCCCGTAAGCTTACCCTCATCTTTTTTATTTATCTATCCCCACACGCTGAAACAGGTTAACTGCCTGCTTTATTTATTGATGATATTATTTCAGGTTAACAAGAAAATTGTCCTTTCAGCAATAGTGATTCTAGTGGCTGCTTTCGTTTTTGTCATGTTAGTTAGGAATTATGGATAATTCCCTTTGAATGATAGAGAAGTGCTTCATGAGGATAAATGGGGAATCTACGATTTAGATCCAGAAACCGAAAAAACAGAACTGGTTTACTCTTCGGCAAATAAACTTTATCGTATACGACTTAACAACGCGGGAGACAAACTGGTCTTCTACCAGCAGATTTTCTATGCCACGACCCCATCTTCGCAAAAGACGATTCCAAAATCTTTTTCACTGGAGAATGGTACTCAGATTAATGCAGTTACTCGCAATTTAGTAATATGGTAGGTTAAATGCCTTTGCGAAAACATGCTTAATTTAATTACTCAATAATCAACATTATAGTGGGGAATTGGAGATGGAGACACCTAAAGACTCAGGTGCCAATGACAGTGCACACACACAACATAAACGCGGTATCGCGCGGCACCGAGAGATAAAGCAGATTATGACTCAGGAGGTTGTCACGATAACTCCTGAAAACACATTGTATGAGGCTGCCAGAATAATGGGTGAAAAACACATTGGAAGCTTGATAGTGGTGAAGTATGATACGCTTGTGGGCATAATCACCGAGAGGGACCTGTTGAGGGAAGTTGTGGCTAGAGAAATTGGTCTGGAGAAGGATTGGTTAGTTGGTGGAGTCACTATAAAAGAGGAAAAAGTTGAGGAAATCATGTCCTACCCTCTAACTACGATATCGCTCACATCCAGCATAAAAGAGGCGGCTCAAATGATGATTGAGAAGAAAATACGGCGACTTGCAGTCCGTGAATCCGGAAAGGTTGTGGGCATCATAACCGCCTCAGATCTTATCCGGAGTCTCCCTGAGGTCCCCGAAACTATGCACGTGTGGTTTGAAGTTGATTACTTCATGAGTAAAAGCGTCATAACCGTTGATGAGGAAACGCCCGTAGAAGGTGTGGCGAAGATCATGGGTGAAAAAAGCATTGGCAGTGTCATCGTTACTAGTCATGGAGAGCCGATAGGCATATTCACTGAAAGGGACCTGCTCACCAAGTTCTTGGCTGAGGATAAGTCGTTGAAGATAGAAGTGGGTAAGGCATGCTCATCGCCGCTTATTACAGCGCCCTTGGGGATTAGCGTTCACGATGCTGCTTTCATTATGACTTCAAAGCACATTAGGAGGCTGCCGATTACTCGAGAGGGTGAACTGGTGGGTATCCTTTCCGCACATGACTTGTTAGAGGCATATGCCCGAACAAAATAGTTAAACTAACAGGCAGATTGACCCATTTGATGGACGTTTCTTGACCTGTCAGTTGCTAGTTTTTTCTGGTCGGGTTTTTTGTCGCAGCAATAAGCCTTCGCCGAGGAACAGGGCAAAAGCGATGGCGTTAGTTGCTATTAAATAAAGGAGAGCAAGATTTGGAATCTCTCCACTGTAGAACAATTGAACAGAAATGATGGCAGCTTCTACAACTAGAATGCCCAGAAAAAATAGGGAGTAGCACATCAGTCTTGGCACTAGGTTTCGTCCAATCCAGATGTGTCCGCTGATGCTTGTTTTTTCTTTGACTATGTATTCGCCGGCTTCGTTCTTTGTTAGTAGACCCGAGTTTTCGAGTTTTTGGAGGTGCCAGTATGCTAAGCTTGGGCTGCTGAGGTTTGCGCCTCTCATGACTTCCCGTGGACCCACAGGTTTGCCCTTTTTTACCACGTAAGAGTACACATTCAGTGTTGTGCCTTCAGGCTCCTGACTGTCTGCGGTGGTCAAGCTTAGCTCCTCGGTTCAATGAACACTTCTACGCCGAAAGAGTCTGTTACGAACATTTGATCATCAGATAAGATGAAGTTATATACGTATCCGTCCTCGGTTATCTCCAGTTGAATCTGCTTAATTTCTTCCGCCGTTGACCACGTGGAAACAAGAGTGCCATTATAGAGATTATTCACTAATCTATTGCTAACCGTTGTTTGAATATACATTGTTCCCGTTTCCAATGCTTCAAGTCCATCCGGCATAAAGAATACTTCAGCACCTGTAAACGCTATCAACCGTGACTGGTGAGGAGCCCATGTATTATTGAAGTCCTCGGGTCCCGACCAAATAGTTGTTGAGAAAAAGCTGTCCGAACTGTCATCATGGGATGCATTGTAGGAATCTCGGTTTTGGAATAAATAGAAATGGCTCACAAGAAGATTATCAAATAGTGAAACACAGCCGATATCTTCGTTAAGAGTTACATTAATCCTACCCGTGACATCAACCCATGAACCGTCTATATACATGGAATTAGTGGTCAACTCGCCATCAGAATAGCCATACCTGACATATACGCCCTCCTGCAAATAGCCATCAATCCAAGTTCCATTATCTAATTGCATACTGGGAAACAGTGTAACGTTAACCCATTCACCATCAAGCCATGCACCCTCAAACCAGCCTCCACCACCCCAAGTGCCATTGTTAACCCCTTTACTGACATCCCCTGCCACAGTCACTATAGAATCCATAATCACTGCAGCCTCGTCAGAATGGTTCGTGATGTTTAAAACAACAAAATATGAAACCGCAGAAAGATTCGCAGTTTCAGGATACCAGTCAGGGACTGTAATGTTCGCATTATCTTGAAGACTAAAATTGGCGTACACAACATTGACACTGAAGTCTGCTTTTGGTCCTTCAGGCAATCCTGGACCAGGTCTTATTTCAAGTTCTGAGAGCAGAAGAGGCGAAGCAAAAGCAGTTCCTATTAGCAGTGAAAGAAGCCCAATCAAGAGAAAGTTTGTTTTGATTTTCATTGTTATTCACCGAATTATCTTGCTAAAAAGCAGCTATTAGCTCTACTCATAGAACAGTTTCGTTCTATTGATAGAACAACAACAGGCTAAAGCATAAATAATGGGCTGAAACAGAACCAGAAAAGTTGGAGCCAACAGAGAAATAACTTTACAGTTCACCCACGTTAACTACTTGCACATGCATCTTCGTTTTTGTGGCAAACTTTTAATCCTTCTATTGTATCTGTTTTTGGTGGCGGGTCTAGGCGGGGGGCTAGGGGTCCCCTGAACCGTAAACCCTCTACATGACGGGCTGAATGCCTTGGCGAGGCGTCAAAGATCGTCAGGCTTCCCCAGTCCTCTAACAGTGAATATCCGTCCCTTTAGGCTGGCGGGCATGGAGCAACCTCCGTAGGGAGGCTGTTAACCGCGTTTACCAGGCGAACCTGGCCAGGCCCGGGAGGGAGCAACCTAAGCTTGGACGTTCAGCGCTTAGGGGATCGCGGATACGAGTTCAGAGATTGGGGAAACTGGCGAAAACTGGGCGACGAACCAGGGCGACCCGCCACTTCATATTAGGAGCCTAATAGAGGTTCATTGTTGAAAACAGTACTTTTTCTGTTTTTCCAAGCAAGATAATAAGTTGTTCTCTAAACGCGTCTACAAGCATATTTGGGGACTAATAACAGTGTATTTGTAAGGAAATACTTAGCTTTTTTGTTATTACGAAAAAATACAAAATTGATTAACCATGTCCTTTTTTAAATGAAACCTAGTTAAATTTTTTAGGGGTTCAGCATTGTTTAAGCATCAAAGAACAATTAGTGGAAATTTTGGACGCAAAATAATGAGGTGTTCTAAGTGTGGTACAGTCATTGAAGTTGGCAATGTTTACTTCAGTAGAGTAACTAAACGACGCAGGGACAATACTGTTGAGCACATCTGTGAAAAATGCTACGAAAAACAGTTTATCACCGTTTAAGCATGTTTTATTTTTAATTTTTAATATGCGCGCGCGTTTCAATTTCGGGTGTTTATTGTTAATTGTATTGTTGAACCTAAAAAAGGAGAAAATAAAATGTGGGTGTTTCGGGTTTTGGTGTGTGTCCGTGTAGGGGTAGCCTAAGTCTCTAGGAATGAAGTCTCTCAATTTTGTTTCGGGTCGCGCGCGATGTGCTTTGGAAAATTATTTAATTGTAAACCCCTATAATGCAATGTCACATTTTAAAAGTTAAAGGCGAACCGTGAACCTATACTGCTATTTGAGGATTCCAAAAAATGAAATACAGAGTTTTGGGAAGAACAGGATTAAAGGTTTCTGAATTCGGACTTGGAGGACATGAATACAGGCGCTGGCTTCCAGAAGAAAGGGACAAAGACAAGTTCTTGAAGACTCAACCGCACAGGAACATACTGGTGAAAAGATTGATAGATGCCGGAGTAAACTATTTTGATACAACGGAATACAAGGAAGCTGAATCCTTAGGCTTGGCTTTGAAAGCTCTTGAAAAAAGAGAAAATGTCTACGTATCCGTCATGATAGTCGGTCTCTTCAAGAAAATGGAAGAAAGTCCTCCCGGGAGATGGCGGGATATTATTTTCGATGGGGTTCAAGAAAGGATGAAAGCATTACAAACCGATCGCATTGACATTTTTCGGATCTGTTCACTAGAAAAAGACTATTCACGTGATAGACTAGAGACTACTCTAAAGGTCTTAGAGGAAATTAAAGACCAAGGTAAAATAGGCTCAATAGGCGCATCAAGCCATGAATTGAGATTCTCAGCTGAATTGGTACGGAAGTATGATTCTTTCGACTCGATGATGATTCCCTACAACTATTACCTTCAGGAAGCCAAGGATTCCTTCTTTTTTCTTTGCAGAGCATTTAATATAGGCATAGTAGTCATGAAACCTTTAGCTTGGCCTTACTATGGCATATCCTTCACTCACTTCGGTTCTGCTAACCCTGAAAAAGGTGACTATAGTGCCGCTCAAACAAGTCTCAGATGGATACTTCTTTCTCGAGAAGTTGCCAGCGTAGTGGTCGGAATTAATAGCCTAGACGAATTAGAAGAAAACCTAGCTGCTTTCACTAAAGAAGGCAAGATCGACGAAAATATACTTGAGCAGCACCTTCAAGAAGCCAAGAATCAGCAAGGAAAAGAGAAACTCATTATGCTGCTTGAAGATCCTTCAATTGATGTTCGTAATTATGCCAAAAGAGCCCTAATGAGCGGACCTTGGCCTTGAAACGCCCAATACTAATTTAAAGTTTGTATCCTTAAAGACCTCGAGCATGTATACATGCCCCCGGCAAGCTCTTAATCCTTTCGTAGGCAGTCTGGTAGGCGCCTTTCACGGTGATGTTGTAGACGATGGCGCCGGAGCCTTTGAGATTCATGCATGTTGGGTAAAGTTTTATCCAACCAACCAAAGACGGTTGGGTTTGGGGGTTAAATTTTAATCCCAAACCCAAAATGTATTTCAGTCCTTGAAATAAAACAGAAGTGAGCAGTTATTTCATTTTTTTCTTTTCAGAATCATCTCTTTGCCAATGGTTCTGAATTTTTCTCCTGAATCATGAAGCAACGGGTTTATTTTATCTAGTCCATCTTCTTCTGCTTCAGCATGTACAACTTCTCCAACAAGAATCAAATGCGATCCATCATATTCCAGAAATCTGGATACTTTACATTCTAAAACTGCCATAGCTTCTTTAATTCTAGGAACGCTAACTTTTACTGATTTCTCTATTCTTAAACCATTTTTTTCCCAAAGCTTATCTCCAGATTTATGGCTTTCTTCGCAGTTGACTGCTTGCTGCCCAAAATTCTCCGAAACAACACAGACCACAAATTCACCAGTTCTTTTTGAATTGATATAACTCAATTTGTGTTTGCCACCTATACCCACTCCAATAAAGGGAGGACTAAAGCTGAGAGGAAAAATCAAGGAGTAAGGAGAAGAATTTAATTCACCATTCTCATCAACTGTGTTAATCAAGACGGTCAATCGGGGAGAAATGAGCTTGACTGATTTTGAAAGTGGAATCTCGATCATCATATCACAACCTTTATTCAACCATGGACATATTTATGAGATCCAAACAATAAGGTTTTTCCTGAACTTTAAGTCGCTATTTCAGCTGGGTTGGAACTCTCTCTAGTTGCTTTTGTCTCTATATCTGATGCGTGCGCTGATGGACTTTAGTCAGAATTTTAACTAAAAGCTAATTTATTCTCTCATCTGGTGACGGTTCTACAACTCCCCCTTTTTTCCTGACAAACTGCTCATAATCAATATTTTTGCTTCATAATTGTTTAAACGTGGAAAAATAATCAGCAGATAAAGTGATTGTTAGGTTCTGGTGAACCTAATGAGTCTGCAGGAAAGCCAACTAAAAATATACTTTGCCCTAAAGAATCCTCTTCGATGCTGGATTATAGAACTTTTGAAGTCTCACAGGGCTCTCAGTTCATCCGACCTCGCAAGTCTATCACACATTAGTTTAGGCAGATGCTATTATCATCTTGACAATTTGACTGGTTTAGTTAAACAAGATAAAGAAAAGCGATACTTCTTGAGCGAGGAAGGAATAGGAGCATTCCAATTGCTCGTTCAACCCAGAACCTAACACCCACGCATAGCATGCATAAACTGTTGTTTCAGTGTTTATGGCGCATGTTCAAATGTTTTTATCTGCACCATCTTTTTAGATAAGGAAACTTCTTTTTCAGTTGGGCTTTAGCTTGCTCAACGGTAATAGTTGGGTCTTTTTCTGCCCATACTTTTGCAGATATATCTAGTATTGTCTCCAAGGTTGCGTCAGGTTGAGTAAATGCGCCGTCCTTATAGCAACGCATACAGTAATGTTTGCTTCTTTTGCCATCGGCTTCGGTACCACAAAGTTCAGGCTGATTCAATGGCATACAGCAACTTTGACAAATCGGCTCCTTATTTTCCATACTCTATCATCACCAAAAATAACGGATTCGTACTACTTAAAATCATCATAAATTATACTCAACATTTAGCAATCAACCTAAAAGCTAATTTACAGTATCATCTGGTGACGGTTCAAAATCCCACCTTTTTTTATAATTAATTTTCAAAACGTTTAAAGAGTAGTCTAAATAGTAAGGTTGAAGAATTAGCATGTCCCCAAGAAATTCCCCTCAAGGAAAAGTCGAAAAATGGGCTTATAACATATATCAACAGCAGAGAAGAACCCTTTCAACAGGCCCTTATACTTGTCCAAAATGTGCAAAAACAACGTTAGCTATAGTCATTGATAAAAAGAAAAAAGTAGTTCATGGAAAATGTGCTTGTGGGTATGTTGAGTATGTTAGATTCTATGAAGCTTTTCAACCAATAGATTATTACAATAAAATAATTGACAAAAGTAGAACATCAACAAGAGTCTAATGGAAGGGCTCTTTGTTTCATGATGGTGATATCACCACTGTGTTTTTGCAAAACTCCCCCTTTTTGAATGTGTTTTTTTCCTAATCTATACCATGTTTATATAAACTCATCTTCTTTTTAATAGAAAAACAGTTACAATCGCAATTATTGCTAATATTATCATTATCAAAGCGTAAAAGATAGTTGAATCTGATCCAGATATTTGTGGTTGCCACATGTTTGTTTTTATTGCCAATAGGGTTGAAGTGTAATTATCTTCAGAATGGATCATTTGCACAAGAATCCCAGTATTTTTGTCCCAATGACACTCAAAATTTTCAAAAGTCGAAAAAACCACAGTCCTTTTGGCATCAGCATAAGTGACATATTTATTTTCAGTTAGTGGAACACTACCAAAATGTCGATGATAAAAATGGTCACCTATATCTAAACCTGCAGAGATAAAAAATAGATCTGTACGTCCTGTTTCAAGATCATAATAACCGATTTGGTTGCCGGATCTACCATCCAGACCCTCTACAGTAAAATTAGCTGTTATTTCAGTTCCTTGAACATTTGTGACCTCAATTCTTGTCCATTCTGGATACATTTCAGGTGGATTTCCAGTATAACTAGTAGCATATTCTATCCAATCTCCTTCTTTAACTCCCACGGATACTTGGGCTAAAACAATTGTTGAAGACAAAACACCTACAAGGAAAATAACGGAAAAAAGTAAAGAATGAAACTTATTCAAATCTGTCCCCAATAATAGTTAATAACCTTCATGTTTATGATTTGTGGTGGAACTAAAGTTTTAACCCCAAACCCAAACATTCACGTATTTTCCCATTCTCTCATATACATACATACACGTGTCCAAAACTCGCACCACACGCGCGCGCATATCAGAGAAAAATTTAACTGATAAACTCGAATATGTTTAACAAGGAGGGAGAAAATATGGGGGAGCTAAAAATAAAGTGGCCCACTTGTAACAGCATTATAGGAACTGGTATTTCGATGGATAAACAATCATTTGAATCTTCAACTCTTGCTAATAATCAAGTCAATTGTCCTGTGTGCGGTTCAATGGTCACATGGAACAAAGAAGACGTTATTAGTATGTAACCAAGATAAAATCGGATTTGGGCTACTTGTTCATTTTATAGAGGATATAATAAACGTAACAATGAATGATGTGTCTAAGACCATTTTATATTGGGTCTATAACAGGTCTATCTAACTTTTTTAATGGGAAAAACATGGGGAAAAATGGCAAAAAACAGCGTTCTCATAGTTTTTTAATGATTTTCTTAGTTAAAGTGGTTCTTGGCACATGCACGCATGCGTCGCCCTCGAATCGAAAATGCTAGAGTTTGTGAGTGGCGATTTTTTGTTTCCTGAGAAAATACCACATTAACCATGTAATGATAAAAATCGGGAGAACATCTGCGCCTGGCACTAACTCCACCAAGGACACTAATCCTATCCAACGGAACATGGCAAAGCAAACCAAGATTCCAACAACATCAAATAAATCACCTACCACTGGCATCGTCAACACTACTGCCACATACTCGATTACATCCAGCATCACACAAAAAATAAGCGATAAAAGTTCAATTTCGGTGAAGACAAAATATTGGGGAACACGAACGCCCCGCGTTGTTCTTTTAGGTTTACCAAAACCTAGGTCTTTTCTTGAAAAGATAGACTTCATGCTCAAATTCTATCGGATACGAAGTATAAAGCATAATTGTGAAGGCAAAGATTTCGTAGCTGATATTGGAGGATTTGATGTAGTGCAGAAAACAAGAAACTTGCTTGACTCTGTTTTTCATGTATAAGTAATGCGTTTGTATAGATTTTTTCGCATCTGCTTTTTAGTTCCAGAAGTTCTAGTTCCACCCATGCCTTCAAGTTCTGTAATCGGACATAATCATCCTTTGAACAATTGTTAATTTTTTCGGTTATAATTTCTTGATATTCTTTGAAGCGTCTTAACCTCTTTTTTATCTGGTCTAGTTCGCTGATTTCTTGTAATGAGACTATTTCCATTCTCTTGATTCTAACTTTTCGACCACGCTCTTGACATTGGCAGTAAACACCTTAGCGTTCCCTATCACAGTATAATTCAACTTCTTTTCCAACGCAAGTTCCATCAAAATCAAAGTAGTTGTAGGATATGAGATGCCTGTTTCCTCAGCAACGTCCGTTATGCTCATTGGTTTTCCCTTTTCAATAAGTAGTTCTAAAATCTGCTGCCTATACTCCCAATGTACCAGCCGCAAATTTTTGCCCTTGACCTTAAAACCATTACCACGAGGCATTTAATCACCCAATTATTTTTAGGCATTATTTAATAATAATTAATATCTAGTATAACTATTTTTGGAAAAATGCAAAAGACAATGAAATCTTTAAGCTTTTTAACAAAGACCCTTAATTTCCTAATCTTTGAATTTTACTATAAGCAAAAATAATAATTTATTTGTTTAAAGTAAAAATCTACAATCATGCTCCCACCAATAGAATATACTAGATATAGCATAATCAACAACTGTTTTCAAACACCATTTTTCCTAAACAAAACACCAGTTTTTAGCTCTGTGAAATACCCCCCTAATAAACAAAAGAAGGCAGTTAAGAAACAAAAACCGACTTTTGATAAGCAAAAATTCAAAAATTTAGGGTAAGAGATTTAGCTTTGAGGATTATTACAGTATATGAAAGCTTATGCCAACTAGGCGTAGAAGGAATAAAAAAGAGTGACAAGGATATACAAAACAGAAACGTGATAATTCCTAAAGTTTCAATTCTGAAATTCATGTTTTTACCCATCCATTATCCATCTTAATGGATATTTAATGTGCAATTAGCTTTTATCGTTTTCCGTCACACTCACAAAATCAAGTGATCTTTATGGTAGAACTGCGAGTAACCGTTGACGAACAATTCAATAAACTTCTTGACAAAGTAGTAGAATCAGGAGTTTACCAAAGCAAAGCAGAACTCATGCGAAGCGCAACAGTCTACCTACTAATCCAAATGGGCATCCTAAAAGAACACATCGAAAAAAGCTAACCCCACAGAGAAAGTGCCAAAAAAGGTGTTAAACCGTTACAAAAATAAATCGTCATCTACAAATTGGTGAAAGAAAAAACATTATGCTTTATTAAGACATAATATTTAATAATTAGTCTGTTCAATTGTTATTCATGGTTAATTTTGACCCAAAGTTCACAGAAGTCATTTTTCTCGACATTGAATGTTATGTTCCACCAGAGACTAGACAGCAACCTATGGCTTCATTAATCTTTAATCCGGGAATCAATAATCATTTTGTTTTGGGTGGTGTATTCTGCCGTATGTTTCCTCTACAAAGAAAGAGGGACCCATTCTGGCAAGTGTGGAATTGGTCAAGGGAAGAGGAAAAAAAGACTCTTCAGCAAATCTACAACTACTTCAAAGAGTCTTGGAAAATGATCGAAGGAAAGACAAAAGAACACCCTGATTTGATTCTTGTTGGCACTGGAATATCCAGATTCGACATCCCCGCCATTTATGTGCGATCTACACTCCATAAAATTGATTCAGAAGCGGCACTTTATGAAACATATTTCAAAACTAAAATCGTGGATTTGAGTGATGTGGGCATTCCATTATTCAGGAAAAACCCAAACATTTACAGACTGTATCCAAAAACTACTAATGCTTTGAAAGCGAGATTCAGAATAGAACGACCCAAAACCTCGGGCAAAACCGTCTGGGATCTATACGAAATGGGACATTTTGATGCGATTAAGGAACGGACAACCACAGAGGTTAATGAAATAATCGCAATAGCAAATAAAATCAATGCACTTAAGTTGCGCTGAAATATTCACTCTTTTACATCGAAAAAGAGCTATTATGCTGTGTTTTAAAAGCCGAATTTACTAATTCATATTCTTCATCTATAGGCCAAAGGGAGTTGGTTCAAAATCCACAGAGAAATTTTAACCACAGTTTAGTGTATTGAAGTAATTCTACATATAGTTAAGCATCCAACAATTTTTCTGCAATTAACTTATAGGTGAACGATAGAATTCCTACTAAAACACATTTTAAACATTGTTAAGCAAAAACTGATAAATCGAAAAAACCATAACTACTTGATTATACTTTGTCAAAACCTAAGCAGACAATTTGCGATCCATTGTATGGTATGATTCAACTTACAGATTCTGAATTGTCAATGCTAAAGACAATTCCTGTCACTAGGATGCGCTGGATAAAACAAATGGGATTAGCGTGCCTTGTTTTTCCAGGGGCTAATCATACTCGATATGAACATTCTTTAGGAACAATGTATGTAGCAAAAAGACTTGTTGATGCACTTGTAAACAAAACCGATGACAGTTTTGTAGAAAAATATTCTCAAACAATAAAATTTGCTGCTCTATTACATGATCTAGGGCATTCACCATTTTCACATGTGACTGAAGAATTTTTCCAAAAAAACCCCGATTATCTACCAGAATCTGGAGTACATTATGATCATGAAAAATATACCGAAGAGATAATAAAAAAAAGTAGATCAATTAAGAACGTCTGCCGAAAAGAAGGAATTAACGTAAGATTTTTGAGCAAACTGGCCATAGGTAAAACCGGAACATTTCTTGATAGCCTAATGTCAAGTGCGACAGATTTTGATAAGATAGACTATGTAACACGTGATAGCTATTTTTGTGGTTTACCTTATGGACGAATAGACCTTTCAACCTTGGAAGATGGGATAACCATCACAAGAAACAACTCGAACAGGAAGGTCATTGTTTATGAAAACGCAAGCAGACACGTTTTAGAAGGAATATTGATGTCCAGATTTTACTTAACAACAATAATACATGTCGATAAAAGGAATTGTGCAGCAAATCAACTCTTGCTAAAATCAATGAAAACAGCTTATGACCAAATTTTAGATGCCGTTGAACCTTTAGATATTGCCTTCGAAGTTAAGACATTACTTCTAGAACGTCTTCATCATCAATGGGTAGATCACGATTTAGTCACCTTCCTTCAGGATCCATTACAAAGATTGAAATTTGCTGCTGTTGAAACATCTTGGAAGAAATTCTCTTCTCTAACTGAAGACGTGTTACAAAAAATAATTGATCTACAAGTTAAAAAACGAAACAAACGTTACTACAGCCATGAATTGTTAAACAAAGTTCTTCGAGGAAAACTGCCTCGGCTTCGTCAAGATATCCCTTTGGTTACATTTTCTCCATCCGCCAAATATGGTATTTATGTTCTTCATAGCCTGTTTCGATATACAAATTGCCTAAATGATTTTAAGAAAGAGCTCCAAAAATTCCCATCTTGTAAAGGAAAGGAAATCTTTTTTGATATAGCTTCACCGAAAAATCTGGAGATAAATGTAAAAATTATTGGGGCTGCAGAAGAGCTGAAAACATTATATGACCTATCGCCTTTGATGCGGAGTCTTGGTTCTGAAACAAGAAACAGAATTTCTCTGAGAATATTTTCTAATAAAACAATAAAAAAAATTGATTCTTGGGAGCTTGAATTTCTAATTGAGATGTTTAGTCAGAAAGCTAGAGAAATTGCTCTAAAGAACAAGAAATACTTAGGTTCAGACCTAATTCTCCTGGTTTATTACTTTTTATATTCAGATCGGGAGTTTTTTAAGGGGGATACAAGATTTCAGGGGTTTTTTTCTACTGTATTTAAAAGAATTTTGTCTGAATTAGAAAATCCTTATAAAGAGCTCGCTAGACTTCCAAAGAAATTTGGTGACTTATGTGAAGGACCTAACTATAGTATATTTAGTGACGAAGGTTATCCTGAGTTTTTCAGCGTTAAATTTGCTCAAGATTTAGATGCACTTACAGAAATGGGATTAATATATACACGATATAGCCCTGTTGGATTAATTTCAGAAGACCTTTTCCCGCTCAGAAAAGAACGTCGTATCTCCCGTTTTGGGAGGAAATATGTAGAGAACAATTTGCTAAAAACTATTCCGTTTTCGAAGAAAATTTCAAAAAATATTGAAAACGTTAAATCAACAAGAAGTAGCGTATTCCTGGTGGGAACTTAAAATTGAAAATAGAACAAGAAATTCTAAATATTCATGACAGATTCTGTCAATAAAGAAATAACCTAAACCTAGCTTGATCGTCAACTAATATCCTGCAACTTGAAGTTCTTTCTTAATCATGTCTTTAGCGTCAGTTATTGAGTCCTTAAATGGAATATAACATATTCCAGCAATATCTGTTGGGGCAATAACTCCTTCTTGTATTAACACAAGAATTCTATCTCGTCCGAGCATACCCATAAAGTATCCAAATTCGACAAGCACGTTTTGCGATGCTCTAAAAAGATTCTTAGATGTCTGATCGTCGCGACCTAGGATAACAATTGCAAAACCAACGTTAGAATATTTTTCCAACTTCTCTACAATAGTTCTTCCCTTTATTGGTTGTTCGTGAAAAATAATTGGAGATAACTTAAGTTCTCTCAAAATGTTTTTAAGTTCTGCCAATTGGGTTGAATCTCTTGAATTAATTATGACTACGCTTTTATTTGGTCCAACTTCTTCCAAAGGCTTTTCAGGGCTAAGTTTTCCCACTGATAAATATTTCAACTCTGTTAGTTGCTCAATTAATGCTAAACTAAAAATACTAATTATTCTTTCATATGTTTTTAGATTAATGTCTGGATTAAGTCTCAATTTGGTAAATCTTGGCTCAAGATTAAGTACATTAGAAATTAAATTCACCATTTCTGAAAGAGATAAACTTCCAAAATTATCTTGAACCGATCCAAACAACGCTAAAGTAGATTCTATAAACTTCTCCTCTTTCAACAATGACAAAAGGTTGTATCTTTTCAATAGTGTCCTATCAATTTCACTTATTAGGGGTAAATTTGATTTTTGGGAACTCAAATTATCTCACCTTTGATATCTTTTTTTTCTCTTTTTCCCATTTACCTAATCGTTTATGGACTCCGAAGTAGAATAAACCAATTCCAACTATAATCAGAATAAGTCCGATTATTGAATATAATATAAAATTTGGATTAATTGGATTTGTCGTAGTTATGACTCCCAAAAATATTCCTCCAAAAAGCATTGAAATAGAAGATAAAAATTGATAAACTTCCATTCCCTGTAAATCATCACAGGGCACATAGGTTACTTTTTTCCTCACAATATACGATATTGTAGGATCTAATCCTTTCTTCCTTAGTGTGGTATCGATATCATCTTTTTTTGGGCTTTTAGGCAAAGTTAAATCGTTTAGATCTTTCTCTAGTTAGTTGTATAAAAATTGAATCCCGGCAAAAACACAATTTGAAGCAAGACAATTTTTTACGGTAGTTAAACCTTCAAAAACATTTTTTCTGCGATTAACTTCAAAGAAAAATAGAATACCGGCTAAAACACAATTTGATGCCGAAGATTATTTTTTACGGTAGTTAGTCTACCAAAACAAGCTTTTTCTGGAAATCAGCTGTAACCGCTGTAGGGGAAGGACAATTAAGAGGAAACGGAGCACTTTTAGGTGATCGAGGATGAGTGAGGCAAAACCAGTAAGATGTCAAAAGTGTGGAAAACCGTTAGGCTTTGTAACCGTGCTTGCAAAAGGTTTACTGGGCTTACAGCAACCTCTTCAAAACGTGAAGCTGGTTGCCGTTTGCATGGAATGTTTCCAGAAAAACTAGAAGAAATGACTGGTTACCATTGGATTTCTAAGTCTTGCTTGATTTTTCCATTCTAAACGTTGAAGGCTGAGGGACAAATCTTGTTCAAACTACACATGTTGCATTTTGGTTTTCTTGCCATGCAAACGTTTCTTCCATGAAATATCAGCAGGTTCGTGATTCTTTTCCAGTGACTCTTCGGAACTATCAGCATAAGGTCAGCTTCGATCTTGTTTGGATTCTTGTTCTCTGTTAGCCCAAGCCTCTTGGAGAGCCTGCGAACATGGGTATCCACAGCTACTCCTTCAATAACACCGTAGGCGTTCGACAGCACTATGTTAGCGGTCTTTCGGGCAACACCCGGCAACTCAATCAGCTCACTCATAGTCCGAGGAACCTGCGAATCAAACTTTTCAACCAGCATCCGACCGCTCCTCTTTATGTTCTTAGCCTTGTTTCTGTAGAAGCCCGTGGACCTCACAGCCTCCTCAAGCTCCGCTAAATCCGCGTTGGCATAATCTTCTGCAGTTCGGTACTTTTTGAAGAGCGATTTCGTGACAATGTTTACCCTTTTGTCGGTGCATTGAGCTGAAAGCATTGTGGCTATTAGAATCTCGATAGGGCTGGCGTAATGTAGAGCTGTCTTCGCCTTTGGATACTCCTTCTCCAGCAACTTGATAATTTTCATCACCCTTGTCCTCTTGTCAAGCTCTGTCTCAGTTTCCATCCTATTTTTTCCTCCAAAGCATCATTTT
>Ga0307428_1000776_pt1 | contig 18090 bp, 13 predicted proteins | sample SalMarWE160240MG_FD_202161 | JGI IMG/M metagenome (GOLD analysis project Ga0307428, IMG submission 202161) | Salt marsh sediment microbial communities from the Plum Island Ecosystem LTER, Massachusetts, United States - WE1603-240 | ecosystem: Environmental > Aquatic > Marine > Intertidal zone >...
TTCACGGCTTTCGGATGGGCAATGACCTTGGCATCGCCGCACACCTTCTCGATCAGACCGCCAAGCTCGACGGTTTGCAGGTTGAGGCGCGCGGCGCCGGCTCCTTGGCGGGCAATAAACAATAGGTCGTTGACAAGCAAGGACAGGTGCTTCGCCTGCTCGACGATGCGGGCGATCGAGTTCTTATATTCGAGCACCTTCTTGTTTCGACCCCGAAGCGTGATCTCGCCCTCGCCGCGAATCACGGTGAGCGGGGTCCTGAGCTCGTGGCTGATGTCGGCGAAAAAGGCGCGTCGTGTTTCGTCGATCTTGCGCAAGGACTCATTAGCCCGACGGAGCTCCTCGGTGCGCTCGGCGACGACGGCTTCGAGGTTCGCGTGGGCCTCCTCCAGCGCCTTCTGATGGGCCTGAAGGTCAGCCGCCATGTGGTTGAAGCTTTGGCCCAGGTCGGCGAATTCATCGCGGCCGGAAATGGTGATGCGGTGGGAGAGGTCGCCCTCGGCGAGGACGCGGGTGCCGCGCAACAACTCGCCCAATGGCGCCCTCAGGCGCTGGAGCAGGAGAAGCACCAGGCCGAGGGTAATGAGGATGGCGATCACGGCATGGGCTTGGCTGATCTGCTCGAGCCGGCTCAGGAGCCTTGCCGCATCGGCGTCGATTCTGTCGACCTCGGCGGTCTCGTCGGCGACCGCGACCTCGATCAGCTCGTTCAGTTTCTGGTCGATGCCGCCCTTGAGCAGCGAGATGAGTGTCGACCAGGCGACGTCGGGACGGCCGCGGCTGCGCAATTGCTCGACCTCGCCGAGCTGGTCGAGGGTGTGCTGGAACTCGGCCTTGATGGCGGCAAGACGATCCATCTCTGCCGTCTCCGCCTTCCGTTCCTCGGGTGGCACGAGAGCAAGCTCCATCTCGGTCAGCCGTTTCAGCTCTTCGAGGTCGGATTCGATCACCTTGTGGAGATAAGCCGCTCCGAGGGGGCGGTCGCCGATGCCGGTCAGCAGCGTGTCGGTCCAGGCCTTGAATAGCTGCTGGCTGTGGCGGGACAGCTGAAGCTGCCGCTCAAGCTCCTGATGGGCGATGCGGGAGCGGCTGAGGAAGGTATGGGATTTGGTGACGCCCCAATAGGCGAGGCCAGCTGCCGACAGGGACATGGTGAGCAGCAGGCCAGCTGTGATCAGGAGCTTGGTCTGGTAGCGCATGTCATGTCGTAGCCCAGATGAGGGCGCCGCGAGGAATCCTGGGGTGTTATTGACCGGATCCCAGGTTCGAGGCGCGAGAAAGTCGCAAAATAGCGATTTTTCCAGTCATTCTGCATCTGGTGATGTGACTTACGGGTGTCCTCCCGTCAACATCCGGCCGTTTCATTTTTCCCGTCATGGGCTGTTCATCTTGGGGTAAAGAGGAGACCATGACTTGGCAACGATTGTTGCCATTCACCGCCGCGTGAAGTTTGCTACTGTCATGCGAGAATCATAAAGCAGGGTTTCCTTGGGGGGCTGATCTTGCAACACCATCCGATGCTACAGCGCAAGCTGCAGCACCTGGCGTCAACTGTGGCTGTAACAGCGATGGCGGCGGCGGTGCTTTCCTTGACCAGCGCCAAGCCGGTCCTAGCCGAATTTGAGATCCAAGAAGCCGATATCGAGAAAGGCGAGATCGAAATTCAATATTTTGGGGCGGTGCACTCGGGTTTGCCGGATATAGGGGGGGCAGTTGGAGACGCCGAAGAGGAAGAGGCTCCGCTCCGCCAAAGCCATGAGCTTCAGTTTCAGATGGGCGTCACGGACTGGTGGCTGCTGTCAGTCACCAGCGGCTTCGATCAGCCGGACGCTGACAATTTGAAGATGACCTCAGTTGAGTTGGAGACCCAGTTTCAGCTGGTGAAGCGCCACGGTGATGGGATCGCACTTGCCGTGCAGGGAGGCTTTGCGCAGGCCCTAAATAATGGCGACGAAGGCGAACCCAACGAGTTCAGTTTTGGTCCTATCGTCGAATTGGCCAAAGGGCCGCTGGTTCTGACGCTAAATCCGCTGTTCAACCGCCAGCAAGGGGAGTTTGCCAACCAGCAAGGTCTCGGCTTCGAATATGGCTGGCAGGTGAAATATGAGTTCAGCCAGAAGCTCGACCTGGCTCTTGAAATTTTCGGCAACATTGAGGATTTGGCCAATCCGGGCTCGTTTAACGATCAGGAACACAGCCTCGGACCGGTCCTCTATATAAACTTCGGCAACGGGGACAGTGACGAAGGCGAGAAGCTCGGCCTCGGCGACGAGGATGAGGAGAAAAGCGGCAACGAGAAGAGGGAAGCCGAGTTTACAGTTGGCGTTGGTGCTCTCTTCGGTCTCACGGATGCCACTTCGGATGTCGCCCTGAAGGTTATGGGCCAGCTCCAATTCTAAGCGTTCGGCTGGGCTCCTCGACTTTTAGCCTTGACGGGAAGGACCTCCGGCAGCCATTCAACCGGCAACCATGCTGATCAAAGTTCTCGGGTCTGCGGCCGGCGGCGGCTTTCCGCAGTGGAATTGCAACGGTCGCAACTCAGCCGATCTACGCCGGGGCGTGGCCGGATTGACGGCGCGGACGCAAGCTTCGGTCGCGGTCAGCGCCAATGGCCGCGACTGGGTGCTGCTCAATGCCAGCCCCGATCTGCGCCAGCAGATCAACGCTACGCCCGAGCTCTATCCTGCGACCGACCAGGGCCCGCGCAACAGCCCGATCAAGGCGGTGATCCTCACCAATGGCGACGTCGACGCCGTCGCTGGGCTGCTCACGCTGCGCGAGGCGCAACCGTTTGTCGTCTATGCCAGCGACCGCGTGCTCGGCGTGCTCGCTTCGAACAACATCTTCGATGTGCTCGACCCCGCAATCGTGGCCCGGCGTCCGATGCCACTGAAGCACCCCTTTGCGGTGGAAGGTCCGAAGGGGCCGGTTGGTCTTGAGGTTGAAGCCTTCCCGGTTCCCGGCAAGGTCGCGCTCTATCTCGAGGACGAAAAGGCCGGCGAAGGTTTCGGCACCCAGGAGGGCGACACCGTCGGCTTGAAGGTGACCGAGGCGGGTACCGACCGCCATTTCTTCTTCATTCCCGGATGCGCCAGGCTCGACGATGATCTGCGGGAGCGGCTCTCAGGGGCGCCGCTTCTGTTCTTCGACGGCACGCTCTACACCAATGACGAGATGATCGCGCAAGGTCTGATGAACAAGACCGGCGACCGCATCGGCCATATGAACATGTCCGGTGACAACGGCACCCTGGCGGTCTTTGCCGACCTCGGCGTCAAGCGCAAGATCTTCGTCCACATCAACAATTCCAACCCGGCGCTGCGCGAGGATTCGCTGGAGCGGGCCGCCGTCGAGCGGGCCGGGTGGGAAGTCGGCTATGACGGGATGGCGATAGAGGTCTAGAGCCAATGTGCGGCATCGCAGGTTTCCTCGACCTCGAGCGCCGCTCTGGCTCGCAGGAGCTTGACGCTCTGGGCCGCGCCATGGCCGCGACGCTCCACCACCGCGGGCCCGACGCCGACGGCGTTTGGTCCGACGCCGAGGCTGGCATTGTGCTCGGCCACCGGCGCCTCTCCATCGTTGATCTTTCCGTGGCCGGCGCACAGCCGATGGTGTCGAGCTGCGGCCGTTGCGTCGTCAGCTACAACGGCGAGATCTATAACGCCGCGGACCTTCGTCCGGAGCTTGAGGCCAAGGGCCGCCGCTTCAAAGGCCACTCCGACACCGAGGTTCTGGTGGAGGCCATCGCCGAATGGGGGCTGCGGGAGAGCGTCGAGCGACTGATCGGGATGTTTGCCTTCGCGCTCTGGGACCGGCCGACGCGGCGCTTGAGCCTTGTCCGCGACCGGCTCGGCATCAAGCCGCTTTATTACGGCCGGCAAAACGGGCGCTTCATCTTCGCATCTGAGCTCAAGGCGTTCGAGGTGCTGCCGGACTGGCAGCCAAAGCTCAATCAGGATGCGCTTGCGGCCTATATGCGCCTCGCCTATGTGCCGTCGCCGCATGCGATCTATCGTGACATCTACAAGCTCGAGCCGGGACACATCGCGGTGACCGATGCCGGCGGCAGTATCGAGACCTCGGCGTTCTGGTCCGTCGCGGCGGCGGCCGAGCGCGGCAAGGCGGAGCAACTCGACATCGGCGATGCCGAGGCCTGCGACGCGCTACAATCGCTGCTTGGCGATGCGGTGGGGCGGCGGCTCGTGGCCGATGTGCCGCTCGGCGCCTTTCTCTCCGGAGGCATCGACTCCTCGGTGGTCGCGGCGATGATGCGGGCTAAGAGCAACGCCGCGGTGCGCACCTATTCGATCGGCTTCAGGGAGGAGGGCTTCGACGAGGCGCCGCACGCCCGCGCCGTCGCCGAACATCTCGGCACCGAGCACACCGAGCTTTACGTCAACCCGCAAGAGGCGCAAGCGGTGATCCCGCAATTGCCCTCGATCTATGATGAGCCCTTCGCCGATTCATCGCAGGTCCCGACCTACCTGTTGTCGAAGCTGACGCGCCAGCACGTCACCGTGGCGCTCTCCGGCGACGGCGGCGATGAGCTGTTTGCCGGCTATACCAGGCATCGTTTCGCCCGCGCGGCGAGCAAGGTGCCGGCGCCGCTCGGCCGCGCGCTCGCCTGCGGTCTCGGCGTTGCCGGTCCCGCCATGTGGGATCGGCTGTTCCGCATGCTTCCTGCGCGCTGGCGTCCATCGCTTGGCGCCGACAAGATGTACAAGGCGGCGTTGCTGTTCCGCGGTGGCGGCGAGGGCGGTTACCGCAGCCTGGTCAGCGCCTGGGACGATCCCGAGCGTATCGTCGCCGGCGCATCAGAGCCCAAGGGCCCGATCTTCGACAGCGATCTCGCCAAGGCGCTGCCGGATCCGCTCGATCGTATGCAATATCTCGACACGGTCACCTATCTCCCGGACGACATCCTGACCAAGGTCGACCGCGCCAGCATGGCCGTTGCCCTCGAAGCGCGCGTGCCGCTGCTCGATCATCGCGTGGTCGAATTCGCCTGGCGGCTGCCCGCGCGGTTCAAGATGCGCTACGGCAAGGGCAAATGGCTGTTGCGTCAGCTGCTTTACCGGCATGTACCGATGTCTCTCGTGGAACGGCCGAAGAGCGGCTTTGCCATCCCGCTCGGCACTTGGCTTAGAGGTCCCTTGCGGCCCTGGGCCGAGGAGCTCCTGACCGAGGAGCGGCTCTCGGCGGGCGGCCTTCTCAACGCCGCTCCGATCAGAGCACGGTGGCAGGAGCATCTCGAGGGCCGCCGCAATTGGCACGCCTCGCTCTGGACGGTGCTGATGTTTCAGGCTTGGCGCGAGAAACGGGGAATTTGACTAGCCTAATGCGCGCGAGCGGCCGGCGAGGCTCGCGTCGCCGAAGGCGACGACATTATTAGGCCGGGCGACGGCTTGCGGCTTCCTCGCCTTGTCGGCCGCGGTTTGCCAATAGTCCTCGATCAGCGCCACGAAGGGTTGCGACCGCTCGGCAAGCAATCTCTCGCCGCGCTTTCTTGCTTCCCGGCGCAGCGCCTTTTGCCGCTCGCGGCATTGCTTCATGAAGGCCACCGTGTCCTCGGGACTGGCGAACACGAGGGTCGGTGCCGAGACCAGCTGCTGGATCAGGGAGATGTCGTGGTCGTCGCCGAGGACCTGGGACAGGCTTCGGGCCAGTTCCGCGCGCGCCGACAGTTCGGAGGGCCAGCACGGCGTCAACAGCTGCATATGGCGCCAATGATGCTGCAAGGTCTTGCGCCAATCGTGGAAGTCCTCGTCGTTGCCGCTGGCAAAGGCGCCGGCGAAGGCCTTGCGGCCATCGCGGTAAGAGTTGCGCAGACCCTTGGCAACAGGGCGGAAATCATCCGGATAGACCGCGAGATTGGCGAGAGCCGGTCTGAGCGAGGTGAGCGCTTCCAAAGCGTCGGAGGCCATGGTGCCTATGAGGCTGCGCTCGGCGGCTCTCCTGCGGCGGTGAAGCCAAGCCTTCAGGTTCTGGACCGGCGTGCCGTCGCCATCGACCTCGATCTGGCCGCGCAGCTTGTCGATGGCGTCGAGGAGGGCGTGAGCGTCGCGTGCCGGCGCGAGCCCACGGGCGATGTTGCGGACCCTATCGACGAGGCTCACGAACAAGGGCTCGGGCAAGCCAGGCCTGATCAAGAGCAACAGAGAGCGCAATCGCTTCAGGCACTTGCGCGCGTCATGGACGCCTTTGTGACGATCAGGTGGCGAAGCGAGCCCCGCGCAAGCAGCGTCCAATTCGGCACACGCTGCACTGCGAACGGCGGCACTCATCGGCACCGCCGGGTCAAGACTGAAACTCGAAGCCATCAAAGCCCCTCGCCCAAAAACGGGCGTCGCCCGAAGCGAGATGGTTTCAGAAGGGAGCCGGTGGGGTCAAGCCCTATGTGACTCTATTATGACAGCATCAAAATTATGACAGCATCAAAGCTGGGGAGATTCTGTTGATAAGCGTCGCCAGGGCGCGGTCGCGGCGATCCACGCGCGCGTTCGCTGCTCTGGGTTCTTGCTCATCACGATGTCGGTGACGACCGCCGCTGACGCGGCGCCGGCGCTGAGCACGTCCGGCGCGCGGTCAAGGCTGATGCCGCCGATAGCGACGAGCGGGCAATCGCTTTTCGCGCGCCATTCCCCGATGCGGGCGATGCCCTGCGGCCGCCAGGGCATCGCCTTGAGCGTGGTCGGGAAAATCGGACCGAGGGCGACATAGTCGGGCTCGGCCGCAAGCGCCGCGGCGAGTTCCTCCACGCTGTGGGTGCTGACGCCGATCCTGATACCGGCGGCGCGAATGGCGGCGATGTCGGCTGTGGCGAGATCCTGCTGACCGAGATGCACAAAATCCGCGCCGGCATCGATCGCCTCGCACCAATAGTCGTTGACCACGAGCTGGCAGCCATAGGCTGATGCCGTCTCCAGCGCTTGGGCAATCTCGGTCTTAATCGTGTCCGGCGCCGCGTTCTTGATGCGCAGCTGGATCAGCTTTGCGCCTTCGCCCGCGAGCCGGGCGACCCACGCAGCGTCGGGAACGATGGGGTAGAACGGATCGAGCGTGATCAAGACACGCGGTCGATCTTGAAGAACGGCGTGCCGGCCACGGGCGTCGACGGCGTCGCCATGTCGCGCGGCTCGATCAGCCCGGCTTCGAAGGCGAGGCGGCCGGCCTCGATGGCGCGGGCGAAGGCCGTCGCCATGGTCACCGGATCGCCGGCTTTGGCGACCGCGGTGTTGAGCAAAATGGCATCGTAGCCAAGCTCCATGGCTTCGGCGGCGTCGGACGGCGCGCCAATGCCGGCATCGACGATCAGCGGCACGTCGGGGAAATAGGCGCGGAGCGCCTTCAGCCCCTCGCGGTTGACGAGCCCGCGCGCCGAGCCGATCGGCGCCGCCCACGGCATCAGCACGGCGCACCCAGCGCCAACCAGTCGCTCGGCGACGCTCAGATCCTCGGTGGTATAGGGCAGCACCTGAAAGCCTTCCGCTGAGAGAATGGTAGCAGCCTCGACGAGACCGATCAGCTCAGGCTGCAGCGTGTCGTCATTGGCGATGACTTCGAGCTTGATCCAGGAGGTGTTGAACAGCTCGCGTGCCATCTCTGCGGTTGCCACTGCCTCTTTCGCCGTACGGCAGCCAGCCGTGTTGGGAAGCACGCGCACGCCGAGCTGCTCGATTAGCTCCCAAAAACCTTGGCCGGCACGGGCGCGCGCGGATTCTCGCCGCAGCGAGACCGTGACGATCTCCGCCGCCGACGCCTCGACTGCCTGACGCAGGATCGCTGGCGAGGGATATTGCGCCGTGCCAAGCAAGAGGCGCGAGGTGAAGCGTTCGCCGTAGAGCTCGAGCATCAGCCGCCTTGCCTCGGCGCCACGATCTCGACCTCGTCAGCTGGCGCGAGTTCAGTCGCCGCGCGCTTGGTGGCGGCGACGAAGCTGCCGTTCAGCGCCGTCGCTACCTTGGCTTCGCCAAAACCGAGCTTGAGGCAAAGCTCGTGAAGCGTGCGGGCGTCGGTGGCGATGGGCTCACCGTTGAGCAGAATCTGCAACGAACACCTCCGAAGTGGCCGCGCCGGTATCGATGTAGTCGGCCACGAGTTCGGCTAAGGCCGGGGCCAGCAGAAAACCGTGGCGGTAGAGGCCGTTCACATAGATATAGCGCTCGCGGACCATAATCCTAGGCCGATTGTCGGGAAAGGCGGGACGGGCGCCGGCGCCTTGCAGGGCGATCTCCGCCTCGGCGAAAGCGGGATCGAGCGCGTAGGCCGCCGAGAGCAGATCGAGCGCCGAGCGCACCGTGACGGGGCCGGTCTCCTCGCTCTCGATCACGGTCGCGCCGATCATGTAGGTGCCGTGGCCCCATGGCACGACGTAGAGTGGAAAGCGTGGGTGGAGCATGCGCACCGGCCGCGACAGCTTGACCTCCTGGCTCTTGACCACGATGCGCTCGCCGCGCACGCCGCGCAAATCAGGCAGATCGCTCTTGGCCGCGAGGCCGCGGCAATCGATGACGAGATCGGCCTCGGCGGGATATTCGCCCTCGCCGAGTCGGACGTCGACGCCGGCCGCCTTTGCCTGTCCCAACAGGAAATGGAGCGCGGGCTCCGGGGAGAGATGCCCCTCATGAGGATAGAACAAGACGCCGACGAAGCGGTCGCCAAGTGCGGGCTCAAGGGCGGTCAGCTCGTCCGTGGCGAGGCGTTGATGGCCTTCGGTCATGCGGGCGAAGCGGGCAAGCTCATTGCGGTCGCGATGAAGGGCGACGACGAGGGTCCCGTTTATGGTCGCGGCAGGATAGGTATCGCGCCACAGCGCGATGCTGCGCAGCCCGAGATCACGCACCACGGTCTCGGCGCTTTCCTTTTCGCAGTTCGGCGCCAGCATGGCGCCGGCATAGAGGCTGCAGGCATACGTGAAGGGGTAGGGCGAACGCTCGCACAGCGTCACCTCGTGGCTGCGCCGCGCCAGAGTGAGCGCCTGCCACAGGCCGACGATGCCGGCACCGCGGATGGCGATCTTGCGGCTCCGCGCCATGACTAATCGCCGAGCGCCACGCCTTCGCGGCGCGGGTCGGCTCCGCCTTCAAGGCCGTCGGGGGTGACGGCGATGACGGCGAGGCCGCTCGTCAGGTCGAGGCGTTTGACTTCATGTCCGAGGCCCTTCATCTCGTCCGCAAGCTCATCCCAGCTTGCACCGGGCTCGATGAGAAACGCGTCCCCGACCGAACCGAAATTGACGAGGCCAGTCGCGGCTTGGGGATCGAGCCCCCAGTCGATCATGGCCACGATCGTTTTGGTCACGAACAGGATAATGCCGGGGCCTCCAGGGGAGCCGAGCAGGAAGCGGAGTTCGCGGGGGTGTGTCCCGGATCCCGCGGCAAAGATCATGGTGGGGTCCATGGAGCTGCGCGGGCGCTTGCCCGGCTCGACTCGGTTGGCTACCGGCCGGCCGTCATCGTCTACGGGCACGAAGGAGAAATCGGTGAGCTGATTGTTGAGCAGGAAGCCGCGCACCATGATGCGGGAACCGAAGGCCTGCTCGATGGTGGTGGTCATGGACACCGCGTTGCCGTCCTTGTCGACGATCGAGATCTGGCTCGTGCCGATGCCTTCGATGGTGCCGTCGCTTCCATAGGCGCCCTGACGCGTGTTTGGCGGCGTGCCGGCGGTGACCTCGCTCCGTGCGCGCTTCGGGTCGATCAAGGCACGGCGCTGCTGCAAGTAGGAGCGATCGAGCAATCCGGCCGGCGTTGGCACGAAATCGGGGTCGGCGATGTAGCGGTTACGGTCGGCGAAGGCGAGGCGCTCGGCCTCGACGATGAGATGCACCGCCTCGGGGGTGAGAGGCTTCTTGCCGAGATCGAATGGCTCGACCAGTGCGAGAGCCTGGCCGACGGTCAGCGCGCCTGACGAGGGCGGCGCCGCGCCGCACACGTCGAAGCTACGATAGGTGATGCAGACCGGGTCGCGGAGCTTGGCGCGATAGTCGGCGAGGTCTTGGGGCGTCATGGAGCCGGCGCCGCGGGCATCGCTGTCGACGGCGGCGGCGATCTCCTTGGCGATCTCGCCGTCATAGAAGGCCCGCGGGCCGTGCGCAGCGATGTCCTCGAAGGTCTCGGCAAGCGCCGGGTTCTTGAGTTTGTAGCCAGTCGGCAGCGGCCGCCCGGCGTCATCGAAGAAATAGGCGCGGGCGCTTGGTGCGAAGCTCGCGGGGTCCGACTCCGCGAGCAGCCCCGCGAGCCGCGGCGAGACCGCAAAGCCGTCGCGCGCCAGCGCGATGGCGGGCTGGAACAGGTCGGCCCAAGGCAGCTTGCCGTATTTGTCATGGGCGAGCTTCAACGCGGCGAGCACGCCGGGGACGCCGACGGACCTGCCACTCTCCATCGCGGCCTCGCGCGGCAGCGGCTTGCCATCGGCATCGAGAAACAGCTGCGGCGTCGCCCCGGCCGGGGCCGTCTCGCGGCCATCGATGTTGCGCAAGGTCTTGGCGTCCTCATCCCAGGTGAGGATGAAGGTGCCACCGCCGATCCCAGACGATTGCGGCTCGACCAGATTGAGCACCATCTGCACGGCGATGGCCGCGTCGACGGCGCTACCGCCCTTGCGCAACATGAGGAGGCCGGCTTCCGCCGCAAGCGGGTTCGCCGCCACCACCATCTCGGTTTTGGCTGTGGCGAGGGGCCTCGACGCGTAGCCGCTCGGAGCTTCCGGCTGCTCGAAGGCGCGGAGTGCCGGTGCGGCACTGAAGCTGAACAGCAGGGCGAGAGAAGCTGCGATGAATTGAAAGCGCGTGATCATGCGCCACAGCATAGCGGGTTTGGCGTTGGCCGCCACACAGCTCAATGGAAATCGCGGGATTTCGGGATGATGCGTTCGGCGCGCGGATGGCGGCGCGGGTGCCAGCGCGGATGCGGGCGTTCGCCCCGTGTCTCGGGATGTTTGACGTGGTCTGCGGGAGCCGTCGGTAGCGGAAGCGCATTATCGTCTCGGGAGGTTCGCCAAGAGCCTGGGTCGGGGCGCTTGACCTCGTCGGCATTGGCGACCGGGAGGCTCAAGCTCTTGCCCGCTTCGTCGAGAAGACGGAGCCAGTCGCTACGGTCCTCCAGGCGCTCGGCGACGACATGGATAATGTCCTCATGGCGCTGGATGCGGCCATGGACCACGACGAGGCGCGCGCCCATCACCACCTTGCGCATCCGCTCCAGCACCTTCGGCCAGATCACCGAATTGGCGACGCCGGTCTCGTCCTCGATGGTCATGAACACGACGCCGGCGGCAGAGCCAGGGCGCTGGCGCACGAGAACGACGCCGGCGACCTTGACCCTGATGCCGTTGCGGGTGCGTTTCAGCTCGGCGCAGGAGAGGATGCCTCGACGCGAAATTCTGTCTCGCAAGAAGCTCATGGGATGCGCCTTCAGCGAGAGACGCAAGGTGCGATAGTCGTTCACCACATGCTCCGAGAGCGGCATCACCGGCAGCGGCGCTTCTGGCTCGGCGCCGGTGTCGCTGCTACGGGCATGATCGAACAGCGGCAGCGGCAAATCCTTGGGCAGCCCGCGCACCTCCCACAGCGCCTGGCGGCGATCGAGCTTGAGCGAGCGGAAAGCGTCGGCGGCCGCAAGCCGCTCCAGCGTGGCGCGGCCGACCCCGCTCCGCCGCCACAAATCGCGGACATCGCGAAATGGATCCGCGGCCTCTCGCCTTGCCCCATACCTCCCCCTCGTGGGGAGGTCGGCGCGCGGCAGCGCGCCGGGTGGGGGGCTGTCTTCGACGCTAGGGTATTCACCCCACCCGGCTCGGCCTTCGGCCGATACACCCTCCCCATCAAGGGGAGGGATGGAGCCTGCAGCGAGGGGGGGAGCAAAGAGGTGAGGGAGGAACTCAGGTGAAATGCCGGTTCGCTTCGACACGATGGTCTTGGCATCGTCCTCGCGAAGACCGTCCACCTGCCGCATGCCGAGACGCAGCGCGAATTGAGTCTCTGAAATCGGCTCCAGCGTGCAGTCCCAGAGACTGTGATTGACGTCGGCCTCGCGCGTCTCGACGCCATGATCGCGGGCGCAACGCACAATCTGCGCCGGGGCGTAGAAGCCCATGGGCTGAGAGTTGAGCAGCGCCGCGGCAAAGGCCGCGGGGTAATGGCATTTGAGCCAAGCCGAGACATAGACGAGATGGGCGAAGCTCGCGGCGTGGCTCTCGGGGAAGCCGTACTCGCCGAAGCCCTTGATCTGGTTGAAGCAGCGCTCGGCGAAGTCTTGCGGATAGCCGCGCGCCGTCATGCGGCTCACCATCTTCTCATGCAGGCGGTCGATGGTGCCGCGTCGGCGGAAAGTAGCCATGGCGCGGCGGAGCTCATTCGCCTCAGGGCCTGAGAACTTCGCCGCCACCATGGCGAGGCGCATGGCCTGCTCCTGGAACAGCGGCACGCCCATGGTCTTGCCGAGAACCTGGCGAAGCTCGTCCTCAGGCCCGTGGTCCGGGTGCGGCGTCGGGAAGGCAACGGGCTCAAGACCGCAGCGGCGCCGAAGGTAGGGGTGAACCATGTCGCCCTGGATCGGGCCTGGGCGCACGATGGCGACCTCGATGACGAGGTCGTAGAAGCAGCGCGGCTTCAGCCGCGGTAGCATGTTCATCTGCGCCCGGCTCTCGACCTGGAACACGCCGACCGAATCCGCCTGGCACAGCATGTCGTAAACGGCAGGGTCGTCGCGGGGCACGGTGCCGAGCGAAAGCTCGCGGCCGTAATGCGCCTTCAGCAGCGCGAAGCCCTTGCGGATGCAGGTGAGCATGCCGAGGCCGAGCACATCGACTTTCAGCAGCCCGAGCGCGTCGAGATCGTCCTTGTCCCATTCGATGACGGTGCGGTCCTCCATGGCGGCATTGCCGATGGGCGCGACCTCGGACAACGGCCCGCGCGTCAGCACGAAGCCGCCGACATGCTGGGAGAGATGACGGGGAAAGCCCATCAGCTCCTGCGTCAGCTCGAGGCAGCGCGCGAGCAAGGGGTCCGTAGGGTCGAGGCCGGCTTGGCGGACGTAAGTTTCGGTCATGCCGGAATTGCTCAAGCCCCAGATGGTGGTGGCGAGCGCAGCAACGGTGTCCTCGGAGAGGCCAAGAGCTTTGCCCACCTCGCGCACCGCGGAGCGGCCGCGATAGGAAATCACCGTGGCGGCGAGACCGGCGCGGTCGCGGTCATAGCGGCCATAGATATATTGGATCACCTCCTCGCGCCGCTCATGCTCGAAATCGACGTCGATGTCCGGCGGCTCCTTCCGTTCCGGCGAGACGAAGCGCTCGAACAGAAGATCGATCTCGGTCGGATCGACATTGGTGATGGCGAGGCAATAGCAAACTGCGGAGTTGGCGGCGGAGCCGCGGCCCTGGCAGAGGATGCCGATCGAGCGCGCGTAATGGACGATGTCGTGGACGGTGAGGAAATAAGGGGCGTAGTTGAGCTCCTCGATGAGGGCGAGCTCCTTGATGAGCGTATCCTCGACCTTCGGCGGGATGCCGTCAGGGAAGCGCCAAGCGGCGCCCTCCCAGGTGAGATCCTCAAGGTGTGATTGCGGCGTCTTGCCCTCCGGCACAGGCTCGTCGGGATATTCGTATTTCAGCTCGTCGAGGGAGAAGCTGCAGGCGCCGGCGATCTCGATGGTGCGGCGAAGCGCGTCCTCATGGCCAGCGAACAGCCGCGCCATCTCGTGTCCGGGTTTGAGATGCCGCTCGGCATTGGCTTCGAGCGCGAGCCCAGCCTCATGGATCGTGCATTTCTCGCGGATCGCAGTGAGCACGTCCTGGAGCGGGCGGCGGTGCGCGGCGTGATAGAGCACGGCATTGGTGGCGACGACAGGAAGGCCAACGCGCTTCGCCAGTTGCGACATCGCCTCGATGCGGGCGCGATCATCGCCGCGATAAGAATGCCGCGCGGCAAGATAGAGCTTCGTCTCTGGCCCAAACGCCTCCTTGATGCGTCGGAGCTGAGATTCGAAGACGTTCTTAAAGCGATCCCCCTCACCCGGCGCCCCTGACTTGAGGTCGGGGCCGCCACCCTCTCCCACGGGGGGAGAGGGGTTGGAGTTCGCGGCAGTTCCACAACGTCCCCTCTCCCCTTGTGGGAGAGGGACAGGGTGAGGGGTAAAGGCAAGGAGGGAAGGAGAGAGCTCGTCAGGTGGCAGGGCGATGAAGATCAGGCCGTCGGCATGGGCGGCGACGTCGTCGAGGCGAAGGATACATTTCCCCTTCTCGGCGCGGCGCTGGCCAAGCGTGAGCAGCCGGCAGAGCCTGCCATAGGCAGCGCGGTCCCTGGGATAGGCGAGCAGGCTCGGCGCATCTTCAAGATCGAGCCGCGCGCCGATGATGAATTTCATGCCGACCTCGTTGGCGGCGAGATGGGCGCGGACGACGCCGGCAAGCGTGTTGCGGTCGGTGACGGCGATGGCCTCGAGCCCGAGCGCCTTTGCCGTCGCCACGAACTCCTCGGGGTGAGAGCCGCCGCGGAGGAAGGAGAAATTGGTGGTGACGTCAAGCTCGGCGTAGCGCATGACAAGCCGTCATTCCGGCGAAAGCCGGAATCCAGTTGGATCGGACGCGGAGCCTGCTGCCCTGGATCCCGACTTTCGTCGGGATGACGAGAAGGAGTGCATCACCCGAACACCCCATGCAGATACCAGGCCGGAAGGTCTGAGGCGCCATCCTGATAGAGGCCGTCGCGGAACACCCAGTAGCGGTGACCCTCATCGTCCTCGATGCGGTAGTAGTCGCGGGGTCTGTCTTTGCGGACACATGCAAGCTTACGCCACCATTCGGGGGCGATGCGCTCCGGCCCCTCCGCCTTGACCACGCGCCGGGTCACGCGCCGCCAGGTGAAGCGGGCCGGCGGCCCTTCAGGGACCTCGGCCAGGACCTCGAGAGGCTCGGGCGTGGCAAATATCAGGAAGGGACGTTGCGGCTTCCCGGGCGCCTGTTGCTCCGGCCAAATGGCGGGGCTGTCCAACGCCGAGGCCATCGCTTGCGCTCGTTCGGGGATATGGCTGGCGCGGGGAAGGAGCTTACGCACCGCGTCTCGGCTCAAGCGGTTGGCGAGGCGGTCGATCAACTCACCCTGACGCCTGCGCTCATCGCTTGTGGCGAAGCTTGACTGGGCGGGGAGGAGCGGCTCGGTGATCAGCGCGGCGAGGGTCATCAGATCGACGCCGAAGCCGGCATCGACAGTGTCGATCTTGTCCTGAAAGATCTTCGTGATGTGTCGGGGATCGCGGGCCGGCGCGGTGAAGCCGGCTTCGACCATGGCCGAGGACCCGTCGGCGCGGTAGATCGCGAGCCTAACCCGCTTCGCACCGCGGCCGGCGCGCGCGAGGGTGTCGGCGAGCCCTTGGGCAAGATGGGCAAGTCCGGCGACGAGACCTTCATGGGTGATCAGGGGCTCGGGAAAGGGAAGCTTCGCCGTGTAATCAGGTGCAGGGAACAGCGGCGTGCGGACCTCCTCGCTGCGCCCGAGCGCCTGATCCAGGCGATTGAGCACCGCTTCCGCCGCATCGCGGGCATGGAAGCGCCGCTCGAGGCTTGAACGCGGCAGCTCGTAGATCTGCCCGATGCGCTTCAAGCCAAGGCGCCGCAACAGCCTCGTGGTCTCCTCGGTGAGGCGCAAGCCCTCGATTGGCAGGGAGAAGAGCGCTTCCCCGATCTTGCCTTGAGGGATGACGATGGCAGCCGAAGAGGCGAAGCGGGCAAGAGCGTGAGCGCCGCCCAAGGTCTCGGCGAGAGCGAGCCTCGCGCTGAAGCCAAGGCGCGCGAAATGCCGTGCCATGTCGGCGAGCAGCGCGCGCGCGCCGCCGAAGAGATGGGGAATGCCGGCCACGTCAAGCCACAGCCCGTCGTCGCCATCGACATTGAGAGAAGGGCTGTAGCGGCTCGACCAGCGGGCGAGCGCGAGGAGGCAGTCTCTATCTTTTTTGGGCTCGGCGGGCGCAGTGAGAAGTTCTGGGCACATGGCGCGCGCGTCGGCAAGGCCAAGGCCGGGATAGAGACCGGCGGTCAGGGCTTGAGCGTTGAGGGCGGTCAGCACGAGGCCGCGCTCCTCGCTGCCGACCAGGGCGAAGGGCCGGTCAACCGGCCAGAGCCTGGTCTTGCTCTCCCGCTGGAGCCGCTCGATCGGCAGATGCGGCAGCCAGACGGATACCATTCGCGCCATGACCAAACTCCACGATCCAGCTCCGCTTCGCTCCGACGCCCCGACAGCGTTCAAGGGTGAGACGCCAAGAGGGCGCCCCTGGAGCGGACGCATCGAAGAGGGCGCCGCCGCTTGCCGTTGCCTCGACCCGCCAGCGGGTCAGCGTCCCGGGAAGCACGCCAGAGCGATGACCGGAGAGGAGCAGGCAGGGAGTGCGGCTCGCTTGCGCCGCAAGCCCGAGACGCCGGGCGAAGAGCGGCGCCTTGACCTCGATCTGGCCGAGGGCGGCGGTAAAGGCTTGGGCCTTCAGCCCCTCTTCCAAAGCCCAGGCGGCGTCGACAGAGGTCCGCGCCTGGACGATGAGGAAGAGCGCGGGATCGAGGCCGAAGGCGAGGAGCCCCGGTCCATAGGGCGCGCCCCATTCGCGTGCCCTTCTCTCGGTGAGGCACCAGAGGAGGGGTGAGGGAGCAGCCTCTCGCCGCGCCACGTGATCGCCGAGACAAGCAAGAGCGAAGGCGAGCGCGGCCGGCTCATCGCGATAGGCGGAAGATCTGATCTCATGCAGCCCTGCCGCGGCGAGCCTCTCCCAGGGCATCTCGCTTTCTGCATTCGTCATGCCCGGACTTGATCCGGGCATCCATGCCGTTACGTCCCGGCAAGGTGCAGGGCCATTGGAATGGGTTGCCGGGTCGAGCCCGGCAACGACGAAAGGAGATTCGCCACCCTCCCCCTTACCGGGGGAGGGATCGGCCTTCGCGGGCACACCCAGGGAAGAGAAGGAGCAGGCGGAGCGGGACCAAGGTCCCGTGTCCGGTGCGGGGGGAACGGCCAGAGACACGGGAACCTGCTCGAGCACGCGAATACGCTCACGCAAATGCTCAATGAGACCTCGGCCCTTTGCTCCGCCTGCTCGCTCGACGCCAGGAGGAAACGCAGCGATGGATTCGCCCTCTGGAACGTCGTTACGCACGTTACAAACTCCGAAATTTGTTCCTGTTTTGTTCTAATCCTGAATCGGGGAGGGAGTCAAGAAATCGTGCGGAGCAGATTGAAATTCGACCGATTCCCCGCATTTCCATTCCGCTAACCAAGAATCGGTTAGCTGGGAAATTGCATCCGCACGAGGGCTTGCCATGCATTTCACTAGACTGACGCGCGCAGCGCTCTTCCTCGTGGCCGCGACCGCGCTCAGCAGCATGCTGCCGGTCCAGGCCTCGGCAGGCCTGTTCGATCTCTTCAAGCCAAAGCCCAACGCCAATTCGAGCGGCAAGCAGCTCGTGGCGTTTACGGCCGATGCCAATCCGGGCACCATCGTGGTGAGCTTTGCTGACCGCAAGCTTTACTACGTCCTGCCCAATGGTCGCGCGATCAGCTATCCGATCGCCGGGCCCAAGGACAGCGCCCGCTGGTCAGGGGTGCTGTTCGTCAGCAGCAAACGCGTCAATCCCACCTGGACGCCAACGCCCGATATGCGCCGGGAGAATCCAACCTTGCCGGCCTATGTCCCTGGCGGCCATCCGCTCAATCCGCTCGGCGCGCGCGCGCTTTATCTCGGCTCGAGCACCTATCGCATCCACGGCACCGATGCGCCCTGGACCATCGGACAAGATGCTTCGAGCGGCTGCATCCGCATGTTCAACAACGACGTCATCGACCTCTATGACCGGGTCGGCATCGGCACGCGGGTGGTCGTCACCTGGCAAACATTCAGCTAGAGGTTCGCACGAGCCTAGCGGTAGCCAAAGTGACGCGGCGCCGAGCCCCCAATCTTCCATAATTTGCGCCTAGCACACCTAGGTGGGGAGGAGCTTGGCTTGTCGCCGTGGGGCTTGACCTGGAACCGATGGGTTCTCGCCGCAACTCTTGTTGCTACGGGCTCGCTTGGCTTGCCGGAAGCAAGCTTCGCCCATCCTCATGTCTGG
>Ga0307428_1000777_pt1 | contig 18077 bp, 19 predicted proteins | sample SalMarWE160240MG_FD_202161 | JGI IMG/M metagenome (GOLD analysis project Ga0307428, IMG submission 202161) | Salt marsh sediment microbial communities from the Plum Island Ecosystem LTER, Massachusetts, United States - WE1603-240 | ecosystem: Environmental > Aquatic > Marine > Intertidal zone >...
GGAAACTTATCGGCACGATTTCCGTCCCGCGCCACCTCCCCCTTCCGATTGATCCAGGCGACCGGGATGCCCAGCGCCCGGGCCGGCACCACGTCATGGAAATAGCTCTGCGCGGCGTGTATCCAGCGGTGCTCCCCAATGCGCTCACGTGCGGTCAGAAAATGGCCTGGGGCCGGCTTATACGAGCCCACCTGCTGCGCCGTGACCAGGAGGGCAAAGGGGACGCTGAAGTGACGAAGGGTGCCGGCAAGCAGGTCATCATCGACGTTCGACAGGATGCCGAGCCGGTGGCCGGCGGCCGCCAGCTTTTCGAGGGCCGGGTTCGTATCCGGAAAGGGCTGCCAGTCCGGAAGGCTGTCCGACAGGAAGCGCGCCCGCTCTTCGGAAAGCGGCCAGCCCAACTTTCCAGCCACCCGACGCGCTGTCTCGGTCAGTACAGAGCGGTAGCTGCGGTAGGTTTCGGCCTCAACCACCGGTTCAATCTCCCGGTAGGCAGCGAACACAGCAGTACGATGCAGCGCCACCCCATCGCGAAAAGCCACTTCGGTGAATGCGGTGGCGATGCCGGTCTCCCAGTCAATCAGCGTTCCATAACAGTCGAAGGTGACGATGTCGTAGAGCCGTTCTATCACCGTACACCCCAATGGTTTGGCGACGCTGGCCCCTGATCAAAGAGAGGAAAAAACGGGATTTAGTAGATGAAGCGGCGCATGTGGACGTTGATGACCAGTCCGATGCCGACGCACGTGACCAGCAGCGAGGAACCTCCGTAGCTCAAGAGGGGAAGGGGAACTCCCACGACCGGCATAACGCCCAGCACCATCCCGACATTGACGACGAATTGGACCATGATCATGGCCATGACCCCAAAGGCCATCAAGGCGCCGAAGAGATCCTTGGCCTCGCTGGCGATTTGGAGTCCGCGCGTCACCAGGAAGCAATAGAGGAGCAGGATCACCAGACAACCGATGAATCCCCACTGCTCGGCCAATACGGCGAAGATAAAGTCGGTGTGGCTGGCGGGAAGAAAGTTGAGCTGACTTTGGCTCGCCGCCTTCAACCCTTTGCCCAAGAACTCCCCCGAGCCCACGGCGATCTTGGACTGCATGATGTGATAGCCCGCCCCCAGTGGATCCAGCTGTGGGTAGAAAAAGCTCAGCAGGCGCTGCCGCTGATAGCCCTTGAGAAAGGACCAGAGGACTGGGGTCAAGGCTGCGCCGGCGAACGCGAGGAAGAGGACGTATTTGAAGCGGAGCCCTACCAAGAGGAGTATCGAGAGGGTGACCAGTCCCAGCAGCACCGCGGTGCCCAGATCCGGCTGCCCCAAGATGAGTACCATAGGGACGGCCGCCACCACGGCAGGGGCCACCAAGAGGCGCAGCTCCCCGAGGCGCTCCTTATGATCCTCAAAGTAGCGAGCGAGGACGATGATCAGGGCAAGCTTTATGAACTCCGACGGCTGCAGGGACCACGCGCCGAGTCGGATCCAACGCTGAGCCCCTAAGCCCACCTTTCCAATCACCTCGACGAGGAGAAGAAGGACCAGCAGAACGCCAAATATTGGATACGCAAACCGCGCCAGGGTTCGATAGTTGATCAGCGCCGCCGTGACCAGCCCAAAGATCCCCAGCATGCACCAAAGGGTCTGTCGAAGGTACAGCGTCTGCTTCAGCGACGAGGGGGAACCCAGATTGCCGCTCCACAGAGTGAAAACCCCGATGCCGACCAGCGTCAAGGTGACACCCGCCATTCGCCAGTCGAACGTCAAGAGTTTCCGGCGATCAAGGTACATTATTGGGCTCCAAAACTGCTACAAGCGCATTTGATCTTGTGACAATCGAGCAATAGAACATTGGACCGCAATGGAGCGTTTCGCCTCCAACATCACTCTACTGTTCGACTGCTCCATTGCTCCAAATTAAACGCACTTTGTGCGTTTAATTTACCGGGGGGCCTTGCGCAACAGTGCTCTTCTTCCGCGGGGAAAAAGCGGCCTCCAGGATGGCGCGAGCCACCGGTGCGGCGGCCACGCTGCCAAAGCCGGCATTCTCGGCAACGACGACTACCACAATCTGCGGATCCCCATACGGCGCAAAGGCGAGGAACCATCCGTGGTCTTTGATGTCCTTGGAGGCGGGGTTATCCTTTTTGACGACTTGCGCCGTCCCCGTCTTTCCCGCCACCTGCAGCCCGGGAATGCGCGCCGACTTTCCCGTCCCCTCTTCCACCACGCGCAGCATGCCCTGGCGGAGCAGCTTCAAGACCCGAGGACTCAGGTTCACCGTGCGAACCACCTCTGGCCCATAGTCTGTAACGACTTCTCCTCCCCAGGACTCCACCCGCTTCACCACCCAGGGCCGGTACAGGGTGCCGCCGTTGGCGATGGCCGCCACCATGACGGCAACCTGCAGCGGGGTGACGAGGATCATCCCCTGGCCGATGCCGGTAATCACCGTGTCCCCGGGATACCAGGGCGTTCCCAGCGTTTCTTGTTTCCAGGCCGGCGTAGGAACAAGGCCCTTCGCTTCATCCCTGACCCCAATCCCTGTCTCCTGGCCAAGACCGAACTCGCGGGCGACCCGCGCAATGGGATCGATCCCGGTCCGTAAAGCGGCCTGGTAAAAGTAGACGTTACACGAGTTGGCGATCGCCTCCATCAGATTCTGCCGGCCGTGTCCCCCCACCTTCCAATCGTCGTAGATGAACCGGCCGAGGTGGAAGGTACCGGGGCAAAAGATGGTGGTCTCGGGCGTGATCGCCCCGGTCTCAAGGCCTGCGGCCATCACGACCAGCTTAAAAATCGAGCCCGGCGGATATTGCGCCTGCAGGGGACGGTTCTGGAACGGATGCGTGGGGTCGGCAATCAGCTCGCTCCACGACTCGTGGCTCAAGCGTTGGGCGAAATGGTTCGGATCATACGAGGGCCGACTGACCCACACCAGGATCTCCCCAGTCCGAGGATCCATGGCGACCACCGCGCCCCGCTTTCCGGCGAAGGCCTTCTCCGCCACCAGCTGCAGCTTCTTGTCGAGGGTCAAAACGAGATTAAAGCCGGATTGGGGCTCCAAGCGATCGACGAGCCGGACCAACCGACCCTGCGCGTCCACCTCAATCTTTTCTCGACCGTCAATTCCCCGGACAAAGGAATCGAAGAGCCGTTCCATGCCCGACTGCCCCACGGTGTCGCCAGGCTGGAAATCCCGGAACTCCTCCTGGTGGAGCTGCTCTTGGTTCACCTCACTCACATATCCCAAGAGGGGGGCGGCGATGCCGCCATCAAGGTAGGCCCGGATCGGATGGACACGGAGGCTGACACCTGGGAGATCTATTTTCCGCTCCTCGATGGCCACCATCGTCCGCTCATTGACCTCTCGGGCCAGCAGCACCGGTTGATGGGGATGCGCGAGGCCCGTCCGAATCTTCACGGCGACCTCCCCCGGTGCCTGCTCCAGGACGGCGCCAATGGTCTCTGCCGTTTCGGCAAGATCCGGAACATCGGCGGGAATCACGTACACATCGAATGAGGAACGGTTCTCCACCATGACGGTCCCAGACCGATCAAGAATCAACCCCCTTGGCGCCTCGACCGAGCGCAGGCGGAGGCGGTTGCTTGCGGACAGGGTGGCATAATACCGACCCTCCAAGACCTGCAGGTGCCAGAACCGCATGAGAAACAGGGCAAAAACGATCGTAACGAGCAGAACTGTCCGACGAATTTTTCGCTGGATGAGCGGAGTGGGGGAGGCCCACGGGCGGCTCACAGCTTTACCTCCACCACCCGGCCCAGCCTGGTGCCGAACAGGAGCAGCGCACCGACTGCCGTGGTATACACGGCCCCGGGCAGGACAATCCAGACGAGAGACTCTGCGAGACTCCGCCCCATCCCGAAGAAGGCAAGGACGCCCAATGTCACAAGACCCGAACCGAGGCTGGCAAGAAAGAGCAGGACGACGTGGGGGAAGAGCCGGGTCTCATCGAGCTCTTCCCGCACCCGAACCAGCACGTAGCCCAAGACGCTCAACATAAAGACGTTCAAACCCAGGGGGCCACCGGACAAGGCATCCTCATAGAGGCCGAGAAGCGCCCCCGCGAGACAGGCCTGCACCGGATTCATGCGATAGCTTGCCAGATACAGCAGGAGGAGGAAGAGGTCCGGCCGCACACGCCCGAGTTCCACCAAGGGGGTGACGGTCGTCTGGAGAATCACCACGGCAATAAGCCCGCCAATAAGCCAGATCACTCTTTGTCCTCCCGGCTGACCACGAGGACTTCCTCCAGCCGAGAAAAATCGACACTGGGCTCGACCGTGGCCTCCTGAAAGAGGGCACCGCTTCGCTTATCGATAGCCACCACCTTGCCGACCAAGATCCCCTTGGGATACACACCACCGAGGCCCGAGGTGATCACCGGCTCCCCGGCCCGCACGTCGGCCCGGACAGGGAGATACCTGATCCGGAGCCGGCCGGACTGCGCTCCCACTAAAAGCCCCGTCGCTCGCGAGTTCTGCAACAGCACCCCAACGGAACTCACCGGGTCGGTGATGAGCTGAACGCGGGCGCTCGAAGGGGCGACGTCTACCGCCTGTCCCACCAGCCCCCCGGACGCAATCACCACCATGTGCCTCGCAACACCGTAACGGGACCCCCGGTCGATCAGTACGCTGTGAAACCAGTTGGTCGCATCCTTTCCTATCACGACGGCTGGAGTCACATGAAATGGCTGTTTCTCTCGAAGGTCCAGGAGGGTCTTGAGACGTTGATTCTCTCGACGCGCTTCCCCCAACTCTCTCAGACGAGTCTCGAGCCCTTGAATCTCTTCCCTGAGTTGCACGTTTTCCTGCCGGACAGACCGGAGGTCAACATAGTTATCCCAGATCCCTTGTGAAGTCCGCTTGATGGACGCGGTGGCCTTGAGGAGGGGGCTCACGGATTCCAGGAGGAGCCGCTTGAGAAAAGGCGTGAGATTCTCTTCCCGGCGAGCCTCCATAGTCATCAGGAGGAAGGAAACGAGGACGGCACTGGCGAGGACAACCATCCGGCGATATTTCACGAGCAGGCGAAGGATCATCGCATCCTACGAACCTCCGGCCGACAAACCGACCACCGGTCCCTGAAAAGCGATGACCGACTACCGATGACCGTAACGGCCTGAAAGGCTTTTCGGTCGCCGGCCACCGGTCAACGGATATCGGTCATCTAACTGTCTAGACAGACCGTTTTCAGGAGGTCCAGCTCGTCCAAGACCTTGCCAGCCCCCAATACCACACAGGACAGGGGATCCTCAGCCACGGTTACCTTGAGGTGGGTCTCCAAGCCGATCAGGGTTTCAAGGCCGTGGAGGAGGGCGCCCCCGCCGGTCATGACGATCCCCTTCCCGGCGATATCCGCAGCCAACTCCGGAGGGGTCCGCTCGAGCGCGGTCTTTACGGCATCCACGATGGCGTAAATTGGATCGTGGAGTGCCTCCCGAATATCGCTGTCGGTGATCGAGATGGTTTTCGGAATCCCGTCCATCAGGTCCCGCCCCTTGATTTCCATCTTCCGCGTTTCACTGAAGGGATAGGCTGAGCCGGCTTGAATCTTGATCTGCTCCGCGGTCCGTTCTCCCACCAGCAGGTTATACTTCCGCTTGAGGTACTGGATGATGCCCTCGTCCATCTCGTCTCCGGCGATACGGATCGACTGACTGTAAACGATTCCGGAGAGGGAGATGACCGCCACCTCGGTGGTCCCGCCGCCGATGTCCACGATCATATTCCCCGAAGGCTCCTGGACCGGGAGCCCCGCGCCGATGGCCGCGGCCATGGGCTCTTCCATCAGATAGACCTCGCGGGCACCCGCCTGCTCTGCGGAATCCCGAATCGCGCGCTTTTCCACCTGGGTGATTCCAGAGGGAACACCAACCACAATCCGCGGCCGGACGAGCGCCTTGCGGTTGTGGATCCGGATGATGAAGTGCCGGATCATCCGCTCGGTGATATCAAAATCCGCAATGACCCCATCCTGCAGCGGACGGACCGCGACAATAGACGCCGGGGTCCGACCCACCATCTCCTTGGCCTCCCGCCCCACCTTCAAGACCTGCGTCGTCCCCTTCTTGACCGCGACGACCGAAGGCTCGGAGAGAACGATCCCCTTCCCTCGGACGTAGATGAGGGTGTTGGCAGTCCCGAGGTCAATGGCGAGGTCATTGGAAAACAATCCGTACATCCAATCGAAGAGCATAACCGCTACTCCTTTCGTCTCCGCCCGATGGCCATTGCCCACATCGAACGCGGATAGATGATTAACATAGGTCCGCTATGAAGGCAAGGGTTTCCTCCGCGCGCTACTGAACGGCGAAAAACTGTTGCGGGTCAACCGGTTCATTAGGTATGCTTTTTAACAAAGCCACATCGTCCCCAAAGGAGCAGATATGCTGCGCAGCGTACGGAAGAACCTCAAGTCCCTCAGCATCACCCTCTGGCTCGTGATCGCGTCCTTCATCGCGACTATCTTCCTCGTCTACGGAATGCAATCTGCCGGCCCAGGCAGCAACGTTCCGGTGGCCGCCACTGTCAATGGGGAACGCATCCCTATGCCAGAGTTCCAACAGGCCTACCGCCGCCAGAAGGACACTCTCCGCCGAATATACGGCGACAAGTGGAAAGAGGAGAAGGCGACGGACCTGGTCATTCGCCGCCAAGTCCTGGATAGCCTCATTACCTCCCGGCTGCTTTTGCAGGAGGCAGGACGGGTCGGGCTCACCGTCTCGAGCGAGGAGCTGGCCCTCGCTATCAGGCAGAACCCCCAGTTTGCCGAAGACGCGAAATTCAGCCCGGAGCGCTATCGGCGACTCCTCGATGCGAACCGTCTGACGCCTGAGCGATACGAAGCGTCGGTCCGCCAGGGGCTCCTCCTTCAAAAGTTGGCCACCCTCGTTCAAGCGTCCGCCAAGGTCTCGGCGGTCGAGAGCCGGGAGACCTTCGAAGCTGCCAAGGAAACGTTTCGCGTCGCGTACGTCAGCCTCCCGCGGTCGGAGGAAAACAAGACCCGCCTCGACAACCTCCGGGAACGTGGGAGCCAGAAGGGAACCCCCTGGAAGACCCTAATGCAAAATTCAGGCCTGAAGCCAAAGGAGCCAAAACCGTTCGTCTCTGGCGCGGCCGTGGTGGACCCCCTCGACGGGCAGGAGTTCCATCTGGCTATCCTCCACCTGAAGGCAGGGGAGACCAGCCCCGTGGTCGCGGGAGGGAAGTCTTATTTCCTGATTCACCTGGTCGAGCGCAAGGCCCCGACGCGAGAAGCGTATGAAAAGGAGAAGGAAACCTGGATGGAGCAGCTTCTCTCGGAGAAGCGGTTGCGGATCTGGGCAACGTGGGTGTACGAGCTCAAACGGCGGGCTCAGATCGATATCGCACAGGAACTCGCGTAATCAGTCGTCCGGAGTCCCTATGGCTTACGTTTATTACACCGATGACGGTTCGATCCAGGGCTTTTCCAGAGAGCGCTCGGATATCCCCCTCGGCACCCGCTGTACGGCCATCTCCCGGGAGGACTTCGAGATTCTGTCGGCGATTCCTACCGGCTTCAAGGTAGACCCAGAGAGCGGGACGCTGAAGGCCCAAACGATATCCGACCGGGAGGACTGGATCCTGTGGATCCCCGTGGTCCTGAACCACCGTTACATCGATGGGGAGTTCATTCCCCTGGTCAGAGAGCCGACCCCATTCGAAGAATGGGTCCGGGCGAGTACCAAGGACATGAAAAGACGGCCTGAAAACAAGAAGTGAACCGTGGTCCACTCCCGCCAGAGCCGATCCAGCACCGGAATCATAGGGCTTTCGGGAATGCGAACGTCTCCAGTTCGGCGCGCTCCACACCCATTTTCACCAGGCGGTCGATGTCGAGGCCGAGCTCGGCTCTTCCGATCTCCTCCATCGTCGCCCGGGTCGCCGGATGCCGGGGCACAAACAGGGTGCAGCAGTCCTGGTCCGGCTGGATTGAGATCTCGTAGGTTTCGATCCCCCTCGCGTCCGCCGAGATCTCCTCTTTGTCCATCCCGATCAGGGGGCGGAGGACGGGAAGTGTCACTGCCTCCTCGATCACGGTGAGGTTCTCCAGGGTCTGGGAGGCCACCTGTCCCAGACTCTCACCCGTGATGAGAGCCTTGGCCCCCTCGAGCCCTGCCAGATGTTCGGCGATGCGGGCCATCAACCGGCGGTAGACGAGGACCCGGTACTGCGCAGGGACATTCACGACCACGTCCTGCTGGATCTCACCGAAAGGAACCATGTAGAGTCGAGACGCATACTGAAAGCGAGTGAGGAGCGTGACGATCTCCCGTGTTTTCTCCTGCGTCCGACGATCCAGGAACGGGGCCCCGTGAAAGTGGACGAAGGTCACGAGGCATCCCCGTCGCATCATGCGGTGGGCCGCGACCGGAGAATCGATGCCGCCCGAGACCAGGGCGACCACCCTCCCTGCGACGCCCACCGGAAGTCCACCCGGACCGGGAACCTTTTCCAGGTGCACAAAGGCCTCCCGTGGGAGGATCTGGACAAACAGGGTGATCTCGGGGTTCTTCAGGTCTACCCGGACCGGGAACCGCTTTCGCACCACATCCCCGAGGATCTCGTTGAGCTGTTGCGAGGTGAGGGGAAAGGCCTTGTTCGCCCGGCGGGCCGTCACCCGAAAGGTTTGAAAGGAGCGCCCCGTCAGGACCTTTTCGGCCGTCTCCTGGAGAGCCTCAAGGGTTAAGAGCGAGCGAAAGGCCGGTGCGCAGTTCGCCACGCCAAAGACATGCCGCACGCGGTTCACCACGGCTCCGGAGGACGACTTGTCGGAAAGTTCGATCGACACGCGCCCCGTCAGATGGCGGATTCGACTGACCGGAAGATCGGCCGTCGCCCTTCTCAAGTTGTGCACGAGCTGCCTAACAAAGAGGGGCCGATTCCGAGCCTTCAGCGCGATTTCGTGGTAGTGGACCAGAAGGACATGCATGCGAAGCCTGGCGGCTCTCAGCTCGACAGCGAGAACCTGAACGCCTACTTGCTTTCTTGTTTTCTCCTCGCTGACTGCTGACAGCGGACAGTTAACTGCTCATCAGTAAAACCGGCTCATCGTCGGGGTAATCGCCATTCTGGCGCGAATAGCCTCGACGATCCGTTTCGGCTCTGAAGCTCCCGTGACCACGGGCCCAGCGATCAGGGCGACCGGCCGGAACAGCAGGAGCCACGGAACCTGGGCCACGCTCCAATCGCCGCTAAACGCCAAGGGAATTTCCAACGCGCGCACCCTCTCCAACACCTCTCGAAGGTTGACATCCACAGGGACCTTCAAAAGGTCCGGGTTGAGCGCCCGCCACCGCTCCTCCTCCACGGCTCTGTCGGACAGGCTCAGGAGGTCCAGCAGCACGCGCCGTCCGGCCTCGCGGGCCCGGATGATGAGGGCAGAGAGGGCCTCGTCGGAAAGGGAGACCGGGACCGTCAGCCCTTCGACCCCAGCCTCGAGCAGCGCCTCAGTCTCCGCCTCGGTCTCGGCCCAGCACGCCACCGGCCGACCCGGCATCGCGTCCCGCACGGCCTTGACGAAGGCCGCGCCCTCCGCGCGCAGCAGTCGTGGACCGAGCTCCACGGCGTCGACGAGGCCGCCCAGCTGACGGGCTATCTCCAGTGCCCCTCCCCCATCCGGCCGGTCCAGGACGAGCTGGAGCAGCGTCGCCATCGGGCCTCCGACTCAGTCCTCAGCACTGCGGTGTTCTATCCGCCCTCGGTCTCGAGGAACCGCTCGGCATCCATCGCCGCCATACAGCCGCTCCCGGCAGCCGTCACCGCCTGGCGATACACATGATCCTGAACATCACCACAGGCAAAGACCCCAGGCACGCTGGTCTTGGTCCCGTCTTCCGTAACGATGTAGCCTTGCTCATCCATGGCGAGCTGTCCCGTAAACAGCGCCGTGTTCGGGCGATGCCCGATCGCGATGAAGAGCCCACTTAACGCAAGGTCGGACCGTTCTCCCGTCTTTGTATGCTTCAGGCGAATCCCCTTCACCTCGTTCGCCTCATCGAGTATCTCCTCCACCACACTCTGCCACTGCAAGGCAATCTTGGGATTGGCAAGAGCGCGCTCTTGCATGATCTTGGAGGCCCGGAGCTTGTCCCGTCGGTGAATCACCGTCACCTTACTGCACAGCTTGGACAGATAGAGCGCTTCTTCCATTGCCGAATCTCCACCGCCGACCACCGCCACGTCCTGATCCTTGAAGAAAAAACCATCACAGGTGGCACAGGTCGAAACTCCTCGCCCCATCAACCGCTGCTCCGAGTCGAGGCCCAGGAGATTGGGGGTTGCCCCGGTCGCGATGATGAGGACCCGGCTCTGCAAAATCTCTCCTTCGGCCTCTAGCGTGAATGGGCGACGTCCGAGGTCCACCTTGGTGGCCTCCCGGTTGAGAATCCGGGTCCCGAACCGCTCCGCTTGCTTTCGCATCAAGTCCATCAGCTCGGGCCCCATGATCCCATCCGGGAAGGCGGGATAGTTCTCTACCATGGTCGTTGTCGTGAGCTGCCCTCCCGGCTGGGCCCCGCCAATGACGAGGGGCTTGAGATTGGCCCGGGCGGCATAGAGGGCCGCCGTGTATCCCGCCGGACCGGAGCCAAGGATGATGATATTGTGCAGTTCCATGCGCGTCTCCTCACCGAGGATCTGAATGCGAGCACGGGGGACCTCGCCGAGCGGACCGACGAAGTGTCCGCCTCTCCATTCTCTCCAGCCGTCGGGTCCTGTCAAGGAAAGATCAGTGGGGGAAGGACGTGAAAAGGGGCTATCGCTCGAGTGGATAATTCGCCCTGGCCCAGGCGATCGTTCCACCCTCCAGGTTGTACAGGTTGGACCGTCCGACCGCGGCGGCGACCTCGCAGGCCACCGCGCTCCGGACGCCCTCGGCGCAAACGAAGATGATATTGTCTTCGGTGATCAGCTCCTGGGCCTTCGCCAGCAGGGTGTTGAGCGGAATGTGGGTCGCGTTGGGGATACGCCCTTGTTCCCATTCAACGGGTTCTCGGACGTCGATAACCTTGAACCCCTTCTCAATCAATCCCTTGGCCTCGTCCACGCCGACGCGCTGAAATGGCTCTTTGTCTTCGAAATCCGCCATGGTGCCACCTCGCTTCCACTGCTCGACCGGAGAGTCCTATGGTATGGAAGTGAACGTCTTGGCAAGCTTGGAACCCTTGTATACCATGCTGTCTACGGTCCAGTCAAGGGCGACCCGGTTGCTTGAGGGTCGAGGGTCGAGAGTTGAGAGCGCAGGAGTTCGGGCTCTAAAGCTCACAGACCAGACTCTCGCCTTACCCTAAACTGTCAACTATGAACCATGAACGAGTTGGAAGTTAGCCGCCGTAACCCTTGGCGAGAAAGACGGCGAGCGTCAGCCGATCCTGGAGCTCAAGCCGCGTAAACTTACACCCATGCGCGTATGAGGCGCGTAAAGAATCCTGCGACCAGACGACTTCGACCTCAGCGTGGATCGAACGCTCACCGACAGAGATATCGAGGTCAAGCGCCGTTCCGGGGGGCACGAGTTCCGGCAGCTCGACCATCAGGCCCCCTTCGCTAATGTTGCGAACCTGGCCAGCCGCACCCGGGCCGAGCCGTCGGTAGGTCACGGTCCCGTCATGAGTGTAACGACGATGTCGCCTGGTCCCTTCCATCTCGTCCTCAAAAAGCTTGAAAGAGCAAAACCTGTGCCACAAAAGGACTTTTACCTTGGTTCAGGCCCTGAACCGTGAACTTTGAACCCTGAACTGCCCTACTGCTCTGCGCGGGACCAGAGGACTTGGAAGAGGTCGAGGGGTACACTCACCATGGCCGTCACGGCCTTGATTCCGCCCACGACCATGCGGTCGCGCAAGGTCTCATAGATGAAGCCGTACGGCCCTCCGTCGTACAGCCGGTCCCGGTGCGAGCAGAGCGCCGTAACGGGAAAGTCCCGATCGGCGAGCGTCCGGTGCGTCAAGGTCTCACGAATCAGTCCTGCCGAAGTGCCATCATAGAGCCGTCCATCATGGGAGCAGAGGGTGAGGACCGCATCCTCGCGCGCGCCGACCTCGCGCCCGGTGAGGGTCTCAAAGATCCGACCATCGCCCCCGCCATCGAAGAGGCGTTCGCCATCGGTGGCCAATATGAGAACTTCCCCTGCACGCCTCCCCACCTCTCGCCCGGTCAGGGTTTCATGGATCGCGGGGTAATTGCCCCCATCGTACAGGGTCTCCCCAAAGGGACACAGTGTATGGATCTCCCCTGGGCGCTCCGCCACCCCCCGCGCCGTCAGGGTCTCATAGACCCGCCGGTCATTCCCCCCATCATAGAGAACGCCCCCGTGCGAGCAGAGGCTCAAAACCCAATCGTCCCGGTCGGCCACCTTCTGATCGGCCGCCGTGTCATAAATCTGGCTATAGCGCCCGCCATCGTACAGGCGCCCCTCATGCAGGCACAGGGTGAGTACGAGGCTTCTCCGTCGGGTGAATTCGCGAAGTGCCCCTCCATGGACGCAGCAGATCTTGTCCACGACCGCAACCACCAATCCTTCTTCTTCCCAATCGGAGGCCCCGTTCATGACGCCACCGACACCCGGCTTCGACGCCATCTCATCTCCGTTTTGAAACCGCCGGTCCTTCGGAAAGGGCATGGTCCCGCGCGAGCCCCTCTGGGAGGAGAAACGTGGAGGCCAGCACCAAAAGGGCGATACCGAATCCCACCAAAAAGACGCCGTGAAGGGCTTGGGACAACGCTCCCCGAAGCCCAACCAGCAGTGAGGGGGGCAGCCCCGCCCGCACCGCCGGTTGCAGAAGGACTTCAGGATGTTGCACGAACGGCCTGAGCCCGAGGTCGGCGGTCCGGCCGACGAGGCTCACGATCTCCCCCCGCAGGACCTGCACCATCACGGCCCCGAGGAGGGCAACCCCAATGGCGCCCCCAATGGTCCGTGAAAACATCGTGACGGAGGTGGCAACTCCCAATTGGCTCCGAGGGACCGCGCTCTGGATCGCAATCAGCAGGGGGGCCATCATCAGGCCCATCCCCGCACCTCCGATCGTCATCGCCACCATCACCTCGGGCCGCGTGCTCGCCACTCCCAGCCGGGTGAAGAGGAGAAACCCCACACTCAAGCCCACCCCCCCAGAGAGGACGATGGCGCGAACATTTTGGTGGAGGAGCAGGCGCGCCCCCAAGATCGAACAGAGGACCCAGGCGAGCATGAAGGGGGTCAGGACACTGCCGGCTTCCGTCGCATCGGTCCCAAGGATCGCCTGCACAAAGAGAGGAATAAAAGTAATCGCTCCATACATGGCCATCCCGGCCAAGAGTCCGGTGACAAACGAGGCGAGAAAGATCCGGTTCCCGAAGAGACCCAGAGGGATCATGGGGTCTGCCGCGCGACGCTGCATCCACACGAAGACGATTAAACCTACGACCGCCCCGGCCATTAGGCCGAGGCGCCCTTGAGCATTCCAGCCGCTCCCCATCACACTCAGGAGCATAAGCCCGAGGGCCACGATCAGGATCACTCCCCCGAGAAAATCCACCCGCCCCGCGCGTGCCCGCTCCCTATGCGGTTCTCGCAGGAAGCGGCCGATGATGAATGAGGCGACAAGCCCCACCGGGACGTTCACAAAGAACACCCAGCGCCATGACAAGTGATCCGTGAGGAACCCGCCCAGGAAGGGTCCCGCGATGCTGGCCACCCCCCATACACCGCTGAAGAGGCCCTGGATGCGGGCACGCGCCTCCAACGGGTAAATGTCGCCGACGATGGTGAGCCCCAAGGGGAGGACGGCACCGGCCCCCAGCCCCTGCAGGCCGCGAAAGAAAATGAGCTGGGTCATCGTGCGGGAAAACCCACAGGCCACGGATCCGAGGAGGAACAGACCGATCCCGACGAGATAAAAGGGGCGGCGACCGTACAAATCGGAAAGCTTCCCCCACAAAGGGACGGTCACCGTGGAGGTGAGCAGGTAGCTTGAAAAAACCCAGCTGTAGACCTCGAGGCCGCCCAGGCGGGCCACAATCGAGGGCATCGCCGTGGCCACCACCGTAGACTCCATCGCACTGAGAAAGATTCCGACCATCACGCCGCCGGTCACGGTCCGGCGCTCCTGTCTGGTGAGCTCGAAAAATCTCGGCTCCACTATGCCTCCACATCGGGACAAACGTATCGCGAGTCGGCGACGCGGGCCTCACTGTAGCATAGGCGCGGGGACGCCCCCAAGAATGAAGAGGGAGTGTGTCAACGCTCGTCAGGAAAGGAAAGAGGGAGTGACGGCCTGACCTTCCGGCACTCCCTCCTGAGCTGGGGAGAAGAATCAGAGGGTCCTTCTTCGCAGCACGCCGCGTGGACGCTCGATTATCAAGGCCGCCACTGCATGGGTCCAGGTCTCAAGTCTTCCAAGGCCTTCTTCAGATCCATGATCTCTTGCATCTGCATGCTGATCGTGCTGTCTTTGGCTCGGAGTTGCTGCTGGAGCTGACCGTGAAGCTGCTGCCACCGCTTCAGGTCGGCCTTGAGCTTTGCTGTGCCTCCCGCCGCGGCCCGTTTCGCTTTCTTCTTGGCGGGGGCCTTTCGCTTCGGCTTCGCCGTGGTCTTCTTCCGCTTCGCCGTGGTCTTCTTCCGCTTGGCCGTGGTCTTCTTCCGCTTGGCCGTGGACTTGCGCTTTGGCTTCGTGGCGCGCGCGGTGGTCCGTTTTTTCTTTCCCTTTGCGGCCTTTCTTGCTTTCTTTTTTGCCTTCTTTTTTCCCTTTGCTTTGGCCATTGCTCCTCCTCCTCAAAAAAGATCTATCTGCGGGGGCTGTAATGACGGCGGAGTCTCTACGAGGTCATCCCCCAAGACTTGATCGTGCCGTAGACGCCGTCATACCCGGGAAATATCGTCACGAGTTCCTCGCGGACCCGGAGGATCGCCTTCAGGACCCTCGGCGGGACAAAAGACTCCAGGTCTTCCTGACGGAGTTCCCAATCGATAGAGACCGGGTTCAGCTGGTGTGAGCTTCGCCTGCAGTTCAGCGAAGTAGGTGGGATGGGTGAAATCTCCGGTCCCGAGGAGGCTAATCCCCTTCTTCCGCGCCCACCGGGCCAGGGATTCCACCTCCATGTCCCGGCTGTACTTGGAGTGGAGGTACAGGACAGCGATAAAACGCATCGTCCTCCCTGACAACCGCTTTTCGATTGGTCGCTACATACTACACTGGCTCTATGCTGTCAACACAACATTTCCTGTCACGTCTCCGAACGATCGCACCGGTATATGGAGGCTTGGTGTCCGACGTGTGTGGATCTCGGGAGCGTGAAGGGATAGGGGGGTCGCCGCATGAGGGATAGGGATATGCCGCCTTCCTCTTCCCGTACGTCCGCGGCAAGCCATTTCTCGGAGTAGGTTGCTCGGAAAGGCTGTCTACGCGACCAGCTTCTTCAGTTTGCTGGTCTCATCTTCCCACGAACCGCTGGGACCATCAGGCGGAGGGGCCGACAAGAAGTGACGGACGGTGTACCCGCACACGCGACATCGACGGTAAAAATAGGTTCGATTCTCTTCGCGATCGATGCCGCCGATCTGCTCCATACTCTGGGCACAGCAGGACTTTCCCTTGGTAGGAGACACGATGAGCTTTGGATACATGTTGGCCGGCCGCTTTTCGTCGGTATATTCCACAATGGTCTTATTCATGGCGTCCCTCTTTCACCAAGAATGTGGACGGAATGATGGTTCGTTTTATTCGTCTTATCAGACGGCATACGTGCGTAAATAATTCCTGAGTTCGGCAAGGCACCCCTCGAGGACGGTCACGTCCTTCCGCACCTTGGCGATCAGAATGGCCCCCTCAATCCCCGCGAAAATAAACTCGGCAACAGCTTGTGGGTGCAGGTCTTGCGCCAATTGTCCCTTGGCCTGGGCCCTGCTCAGGGCATCGGTAATCTGCCCCCGGTAGCTGTCGATGATCCCCTCGATCCGCTGACGGAACCCGTTGTGAATGTCGCTCATCTCCAGGGCGAGGTTCCCGAGCGGGCATCCCCCTACACATCCCGCCTCTCGCTGCATCTGGACGATGAGGTCAAAGAGGCCGAATATCTCTGCGATTGGATCCCCATCTCGCCGAAAAATCTCTCGCCCGACCTGTTCCGTCCATAACGCCAGCCGATCCAAGACGGCATGACCCAGCTCATCCTTGCTCTTGAAATGATAGTAAAAATTCCCTTTGCCCACCCCGCTCTCTCGCAGGATCTGGTCTAGGCTGGTGTTATGAAAGCCCTGCCGGTGTATCAGACGACAAGCCGCCTGCAGAATCTGCTCTTTGGTGCCTGCCACTTTGACAGCGTGAGCTTCCATTATGGGTTCCTAAGGTTCTGTACCGACCGGTCAGTACAGGAAAATACGCCAATCGAGGCTCTCTGTCAAGGGGGAAATTCGTAGACCCCTGAACATCAGAAACATCTTGAATTCATTGAGCATTAGACTTACTTGGCCTTCGATGAGTATTAGACTTACTTGGCCTTCGATCCCGGTATGGCTCCGGCTGACCTGGGGAGCCGGAAAGAAGCCAACCATCTTTTAAAGGATCCCGGGGTCCGAGAGGCCACCACTCGCCATGTTTCCGTCCACGGGACAAGCCACCCGTTGGGACCGCACATCCGAACCGAATGGGCCACCACGTTGGCAAGGTCCCTCCACGGGGGAGCGATGCCAGCCCTGGACGCCAGAGCGGCGGTTTCGCCAGGATGCAGCAGGGCCAGGAACTCCTCACGAACTTTCGGATTCACGCGTGGTCCGATGCGAACCAACAATCGGTTGGCCGGATCTTCCTGGATGTTCGGCTCATCAGTCTGAAGAGACTCAAAGCCCACCGACCCGAAACAGCGGACCAGGACATCCTGGTATGCCTCTTTGGAAAGTCCAGTCCCCTCAAGATCCCAATGCCACACATACGCCGTCGCCAGGACGATGCGATCGTCAAGCGCGCCATCCGCAAAGCACGCGCGCAAGAGCCCCCGACCGATGCCTCGTTGTCGCCATCCCCGGGCGACCTCGATGAAGGCGAGCTCCCAGAGTTCGGGAGCGCTCGGCTCACCCCACCGCTCTTGCGAATCGGGCCGCGTGATCACGGCGTATCCGACGATATGCTTACCCGAACGGGCAACCACCAAACGCCCTTGACCGCCTTCGATGAATCGGGGAAAACCCTCGGCCAGGCGCTGGTCCGTATCGGGATGGTAGCGGTACAGAATGCCCATCCCGGATGTGACTACAGACTGGCGGATCGCCTCTAGCGAGGGATCCACCAGGACTTCTATTACCGGTTCCTGTTCGTTTTCCTCCTGGGCCTTGCCGTTCATTAACACTATCTTCTTCTCCTTTGTCTTCTATTTTGACACGACGCGTCTACAATGCAAGGTCTATTCCACTCCACAGCCAGGTTTTACATATCTGTTACAATACTTTCACATACTTGGCCTGGAGACATGGCTCAAAACAGCGCCTAAGTGCGCTTACGCAAGGCGTCTAAACCGATCGGTCTGGAGGGGCGATGGACAGGGCGGGGCGACCCAAAGCGTTCCCCACAAATTTACATTGCGAGCGGAGGGCTGGCCCAAAATATGCTTATTGCAGTGGCGCGCGAATGGGATCGTGGTGAAATGCCCGCAGTTGTGGCTATTTTGACCCGCCTGAAAGGGGGCAGCGCATGGAGTGGTACGCGCGACTCAAATTGCAACTGAAGCGGTCGCCCTTACTTTGGGCGATCCCCCTTGGCGTTGTCGCTGTCATTGCCGTCGTCATCGCGATCAACTGGGCCCCAACCGAACATAAGAAAGGCAGAATTCTTGATCGCATAAGTCTTGAGAGCTGTAAGCAGATACGTCTGGGCATGACAAGAGATGACGTGCTCAAGATCATGCCGGAGCCTGTGGGCATCGTCTCGTATACGAGGAACGGCAGAGAAAAGGAAAAACTGTTATTCCCATCGCCAGCCACTGCATCGACACCGCCCCAACTCATCATCGACGGACGCACGGGCCAGGTCGAAGAAGTCGTCTGCGACGAGAA
>Ga0307428_1000778_pt1 | contig 18075 bp, 15 predicted proteins | sample SalMarWE160240MG_FD_202161 | JGI IMG/M metagenome (GOLD analysis project Ga0307428, IMG submission 202161) | Salt marsh sediment microbial communities from the Plum Island Ecosystem LTER, Massachusetts, United States - WE1603-240 | ecosystem: Environmental > Aquatic > Marine > Intertidal zone >...
AAGATTCCCGAGCGGCTACTGGCATATTAGAAGTATTAGCTATTAATACTGTCCGGTCCATCAAGGGATTGTCTGTGTTCGGATCTTTAAGTTTAGGAAAATCTTCCAGCACTTCGGTCATCTCATTTCCGCGTTCACCACAACCAATATACACGATAATATCAGCATCGCTCCACTTGGCTAACTGATGTTGGGTAATGGTCTTTCCAGTACCAAATCCTCCAGGAATACCAGCAGTACCACCTTTAGCCAGAGGAAAAAAAGTGTCAATAACTCTCTGCCCGGTTACTAATAATTTTTCTATAGGCATCCTCTGAGCTACTGGTCTTGGTTTTCTTATTGGCCATTCCTGACACATTTTAAGCTCATACTTTTTACCATCTTCGTTTAAGACAACCAGTATGTCTTCGATAGTATAAGAACCACTCTTCACTGCACTAACTACTTTGCCCTTTATCCCTGGAGGAACCATAACTTTGTGTACTATCATAGATGTTTCCTGGACACTTGCGAAAATCTTGCCAGATTTTAAAATATCTCCAGGTTTCACCATAATCTCCACCTCCCAAGACTTTCTCTCGTCTATAGATATGAGGCCCATACCCTCGGGGATGAATTTAAATCCCCTCTTATATATCTTGGAAAGAGGTCTCTCAATACCATCAAAAATATTGCCAATGATTCCCGGTCCAAGTTTTAAGGAAAGAGGTCTTTCGGTACCCTGTACTTTTTCTCCTATCCTGAGACCTGAGGTCTCTTCGTATACCTGAATGGTACCCAAGCCTTTTTGTAAGGAAATAATCTCTCCTATGAGTTTTTTTTCGCCCACCATCACCATTTCTCGAACCATAAAATCTTCCATATGATTAGCTCTTACTACGGGACCATTAACGTATATTATATTTGCCTGTCTCGTCATTTTATTACCTCGTTCAACCATGAAGACAGATATTTTCCAATCAGTTTCTTGCTATCTTCCATAATATTGTTTACAGTAAAATCTATCTCCAATCGGCCATCACCGCTTTTAACAAAAACTCCCCCAATTAGGCTGTTGTCAGCTTCAATTTTATAGGTATCCTCATCTCGGAAGGACTTTATGGTACTTAAAATAACTTTTTGGTTGTTTTTAACGTCATTCCTGCTGAAACTAAAATTCACGAATTGACAGTCAGAAAGCCTGGATAATACTTGTTTTATAGCTTCCCTTAAAAATTCTATGTACTCTGCTGTACCAGTAAAAGTTCTGATTTTCTTCTTAACTTCCTCCATAATTCTTTCAATAAATTCTTGCTTCTTTTTTAATACTTCCAGGTGCATAGTAGACCGGGACCTCAAAATCATCTGCTGCTTTTTAGTTATAGCATCTTTTGTGGCACTCGCTATTGCTGCCTTTTTTCTTTTTTCATTATCCTTCATAATAGCAGATCGCCGACTTTCATAATATTCCACCAGCTTTTTTTTCTTTTGCTGAAAGTCAAGTTCTATTCTCTCTATAACTACCTTTGTAAAAAGGGAAATCTTGTCCTCTATACTATTGGGCATAATATTCTATTCACCTCAAATCTTAACTCCTATTGATTCTCTTATATATTTAGTTAAAAAGTCGGGGGATCGCCTCGAACCGTGCCTATCGGGAATCTCAACTATTATAGGAAGACTACGTGAAAGTTTCATTTTATTTAGTTCCAGCTGCACTCTTTCTGCTAATAGTTCTGTTATAAGTAGAATTCCTATATCCCGCCGTTTCTTTACCTCTGCCAATTCTTTTAATATTTCTTCTTTTTCGTGAACTACGATTCCTTCTACACCAGATAACCTCATACCGGTCAGGGTGTGAGTATTGTCGCTTAAGATAAATACTTTCATATGAATCCTTTATATTTTACTCAGTATCATTATTGAAATAATCAGCCCATATATGGCAATACCTTCGGCCAAACCTACAAATATAAGGCTTTTACCCAAAATAGTTGGGTCTTCAGAAATAGCTCCTAAAGCTGAAGAGCCTACAGCACCCACTGCATAGCCAGCTGCGATACAAGCAAGTCCTGTGGAAATTGCAGCCGCTATAAATCCCGTCCCCGATGATGAATCTGTTGGTGACGCAGCATAGGTGATGCCCTGCTGCACAAGGAAAAACAGGAATGCTGCCATCATTACTCCATAAATTGATACACTGGCTTTCACTAACTTTTTAATCCTTTTTACATTAGTTTTATTTTTCTTTAAGTAAGCATAGAACCCTACTGCCACAGTCAATCCCGATATAGCCATAGCGAAAATCACTACTGCATAATACATTCTTAAAACCCCCTTTTCAAATTTATAATATTATAAAGATATATATTTCCGATATTGCAAAAAATACTTTTCTTATGAAATAAACTCATTCTCCTACCGAGAGATGATATAACTTTTATTTTTGCCGGGATATATTCTATGCCATCTCCCTGAAAGTATTTAGTAAAGAGTTCGTAATATTCCAGCCTCAAAGCCTGAATAAAGACTATAAGGCCTTCTAAAGCAATAATTATTATGTTTCCTAATACTAATATCGCCAAAGACCCCCATGAGGCAGTCATCATCCTAGCCAAGGTGGCAAAGGCTATATAAAGTCCCACATGGTTCAAGGCAAAAGCTCCTACTCTTAAGAAGGATATAGTGTTGGAAAGCATGGAAAGTAGAGTCTCTATCACCCCAAATCCCTCTTCTGTATAATAATTAACCGGAGATTTTTGGTAAAGCTTATCGGCATGGATTAGCTTGTTAGCTAAGGGCTCTTTAAATACCATCAAAAGAAGAAGGCCAATCATAGTATAAACAAATGCTGGGGATATACTGGTACGTGTAACGAAGACACGGAAAATCGTATATAGTAATATTAGGTAAAAGATAAGTCCTGCTGCACCGTTTCTACCGAAAATCCCTCGTTCTACGTTTTTTTCGATTCCGGAATTTATTATATTATATATATAAGCACTTAAGATAAGCGCTATACCAAAAACCACTCCAGATATTAAGATATAATTGATATTTTCCATAGGTCTGATGATGAGTGGTGGTATGATTTTCTCAGAACCAAAAACACTCCCATAAATAAAACCAAAAATAGTGGAACTTAAACCTATTCTGCTTAGCACTCCTCCCAGACTTTCCTTTTTCAAGACAATTTCTAAAATAAGACCGGCAAAAAGCAGTAAAAACCCTTGACCTACATCGCCAAACATCGCTCCGAAGAGAAGCATATAGGTTAGACCGAAAAAGATCGTAGGGTCTTTTTCGTGGTAAGCCGGAGTACCGTACATCTTTATCAGTATTTCAAAAGGTTTGAAGAATTTTGTATTGCTAAGTTTTGTGGGAGGAGTTATGCCGGGACCGATTTTATTTATATCATCCACTAAAATTATAATATCACTTCCGAACTGGTTTTCCAATTCACTTTTCAGCCTAGCCACATTACTGACAGGAATAAAGCCAAACATAAAAAATAGTTTATTCCCCCTAGCCATGTCAGACTTGAGTTCTTCGATTTTCTTCTCTATTTCCAGCCTGGAATAACCTTTTTTTAATTCTCCAATATATTCTACCTTATAAGCTTCCAAGGATTCTTTAAGGGATTCTATGTCCTTTTGTTCCTCGTTAATAGAACTATCAAGTTCATCTATAATTTTGGCAGCAGTGCCCGTAAATTCTACAGGTAAAGGTAAGAGGGTATAATTAAGAGATCTAAATATTTTTTCTAATATTTCTTCCAGGATTACCGGAGTTATAGAAACCACTATGACATATTTGCCTTCCACTGCCATCTTTAAAACCACTGCTGGTATATTCTCGTAATTTCTCTTGAGCTTGTCATAATTTTCTCTGGAAATTTTTATAAGCCTAAAAGCAAGATGTTTGATACAAATAAGTTGTCCTATATCAAAATCAAATCTTGACAGATATTTGAGGTTATTAATGTACTCTCTTTCTATATTGATAGAACGCATCTTTTCTTCTATCTCGTCAGCGGTGGAACGAACCCTATCGTAGATTTCCGAAAGCTGCTTCATAAAGCTATCATAGTTATAATCCTGACCCAGATATTCCTCTGTTACCTGGGGCTTTATATCAAAAAGGCTTAAGAAAGATTTTACCACCTCTTCATCTTTTGTAAAATCTTTCTTTGAAGAACAGGGTTTCAAGAAAGGTAGTTCTTCCAAAACTTCTATATTTTTCTCACTGGGGGGCAGAAAAAAATCGCTGGAATTTATTCTAACCAGAGCGTTTATCGTATGCATACTTCCATTTAAAATCACCAAACGTAAAACTCTGCTTAAAAGATTTTTTTTACCTATAACTCCAACAATTTTCATTTTTTCTACACTCATAAGAATATCCCTTGAACTTATGCAACTTTCACCAGAAATTTCCTCGCTTCTTCTGGTGGTATGTCATATCTTATAGCCTCTAGTATGGAAATAATATCCCTTATTTCAAATTCAAATGACCATACATAATCTATAGTTTGAATTATACTCAGGGAAAACTGCCGGTCTAAAGCCTTAAGTTTATAATACATAAACCTATTTATGCGCCTTTCCATATATATATCCCTGGATATCTCTTCTTTTTTAAATAAAAACCCATAAATTGTATTTGTTATCATCTTGTAGAGCTCCTCAAGATTTTTTGCATAACACATAGCTTTGCGCTCCCTAAAAGTTAGTTTATCTCCATAATTTATAGTATAATTTAAGAGCTCTTCTGGTGACAGGTTGTAAAATTTTTTACCTCGGTATACCCACTGAATATTATAAAGATCAGCTAACAAACCTTCCCATTTCTTCAATATTTTCCTATCTTCTCGGGATATCTTTAACTTTCGGCTTTGAATAATGCTGAAATACCCCATGTCTAGGGCCATCTCAAACCTAAAGCGATTTTCTCTTTTGCCATTCACAAGGGGTATTAAGAACTCATAAAACTCCGAACCTTTCAGAGAATATATCAAGTCCCGGTTAGTCTTTGATTTAAAAAGTATTTTAGGATCAACTCGGCTGTATTTACCTAAAAAAGAGAGGGGCTTTTCAATAGTTTCTAGCTCCTTTCCATTAAAAATACTTCTAGATAAAATCTTTAAATCCTCTATCTCATATTTTATATAAAGCGAACGGATAAGTTCTTTGTAATCATCTCGAAAATAGTAAATAAGTTTATCTATATTTTTTATCATGTTGCTCTTCAAAATATCTTCCAAGTATCGCCGACTAATATTGTCTATATTAATTTCTCTTAAAAGCTTGCCATAAGAAGTGTTCTCTTTTAAATAGCGAGCTACATCAACTACAGACTTTTTCCGAATCATGTTTAAGTAGTCTTCGCGTTTCAAAAAATCTTTTTCTAATGCCTGTATCTTGGTATTTACAGCTGCATATATAATTACTTTATCCATGGTTTTCTTTCTTAATATTAAAAATTTGCTTTAAGATTTCATCAATAATATTTTTTTGGGATTTTTCGAATTTTTGCTCCATATCCTCGATAATTTCTTTTGCATCCATCTTTAGCTTACTCACTTCTTGTTGTCCTTCTTGTAGTATTTTTTGTGTAGTTTTCCTCGTTTCGTCCCTTATCTGAGATGCATAATCTCTGAGCATTTTTTGTTCTTCTTCTTTATATTGGCTCTCCAGGTCTGCTAGCTGCTTTTTCCTTCTTTCAGTCATCTCGGCTGCCTTATTATCAAGTTCTATGAGTCTTTCTATTATAGGTTGTTTTTCCAAAATACCACCTTCTTTAAGGTTTTAATCCCTTAAAAATAGTTAAAAATTTGACTATTATAGATAGGCCTGTTTAAAAAGTAATTACCTTTAACTAATGACTAAACCTTAATTTACTCCTGTTATGTTACAAAGTCAAATCAAAATTCAAAACAATAAATTACAAATTTATCTGATATTCTTTTATCTTATTCTGTAAACTTCTTCGGCTTATTCCTAAAATCTCTGCTGTTTTAGTGCGATTCCCCCTATTTTGGATTAAATATTTTATAATTAACTCTTTTTCTGCTTCTTTCAAAGTCCCTTTTTTTTCAATGTATGTTTCCTTGTTTATAAAATTGAAATATTTTTCATCGATTATTTCGTCTTTTGCCATAATCATACTTCGCTCAATAATATTTTCCAACTCTCTTATATTACCGGGATAATTATAATCCAACAGTAATTCCATAGCTTTTGTAGAAACTTCTTTGACTTTCTTATTTAATATTTTATTATATTTACTAACGAAATACTCCACAATTAAAGGTATGTCCTCTTTTCTTTCCCTTAATGGAGGAACATCTACATTAAAGACATTTAGCCGATAAAATAAATCTTCCCTAAATTTTCTTTCTTCTATTTCTTTTTTTAAATCTTTGTTGGTAGCAGATAATATTCGTACATCAACTTTAATTGTCCTTGAACTTCCTACTCTTTCAAATTCCTTCTCCTGTAAAACCCTAAGTAATTTTGTTTGGATAGTAAGGTCCATCTCTCCTATTTCATCCAAAAAAATAGTCCCTCCGTTTGCCATTTCGAAACGACCTATCCTTCTGGCAATAGCTCCGGTAAAAGAACCTTTTTCATGTCCAAAGAGTTCGCTCTCCAGGAGATTAGGAGAAAAGGCTACACAATTTACCACTACAAACGGGCTATTTTTACGCAGACTGTTTTTGTGTATTGCTCGGGCTATCAATTCTTTACCGGTACCACTTTCACCGGTAATGAGTACAGTAGCAGTAGTAGGAGATACATTTTTCACCATTTCTAAAACTTTATTTATGGACCTACTCTTTCCTATAATTTCGTCAAAATTAAATCTCTTCTCTTCTTCCTCTCGATAATAGATGTTTTCCACTTCTAATTCATATTGCTTAATTGCTCTTTTAATTATAATTTTTAGCTCTTCAATATCAAAAGGTTTTATCAGATAATCCAAAGCCCCTAATTTCATTGCTTCCACAGCTTCGGGAATACTCCCATAAGCAGACATCATAATAACCGGTAGATTTAAATCATTTTCTCTTATCTTCTTTAAGGTTTCTATACCATTTAAACCGGGCATTTTAAGATCTAATAATACCAAACTGTAACTTTCTTCCTGTAATCTCTTTAAAGCCTCTAAGCCATTATCAGCTTCTTTAACTATAAATCCCTCCGGAGATAATACCCGGATTAACATTTTTCTTATATTTTGTTCATCATCGATTACTAATATTTTTCGCAAGATTATTTCCCTCCTTCTTGAGGTAGAAAAATAACAAATTTTGTTCCTTTGCCTTCTTTAGATTCAACTTTAATTTCCCCTTGATGAGCCTCTACAAGCTTATATACTATAGAAAGTCCCAATCCGGAACCCTTCTCTTTGGTGGAAAAGAAGGGATCAAATATTTGATTAAAATCTTTTTCGGTAATTCCTATCCCGCTATCTTCAATAATTAATTTTATAGTTGGTTCTCCCTTTAAAAGAGCTTTTTCGGTTTTAATTTTGACTTCCCCTTTTTTGGAGATAGCCTGAATGGCATTAATGATCACATTCATTAAAATCTGCCTTACCTGGTCTTCATCAGCTTGAATTTGAGAAATATCCGGGGAAAGTTCCAGGCTAAATTTAACCTGCTTATCTTTTATTTCTAATTTAAACAATTCAGCAATCTTTCTTATTAAATCATTTAAAGAAAAACGGGTTAGGCTTGGTTTTTTCAATTTGGCGAAATCTAAAACCTGAACTACTAATTTATTTAATCTATCTACTTCTTGAATAATGGTATTTAAGTCTTCTTTTCTTTCATCGGTCTTGGAGAATGAATTATAAACAAATTGAGCTAATCCTCTGATTGAGCTTAAAGGATTCCTGATTTCATGGGCAATCCCGGCAGATAATTTACCTAGAGCAGCTAATCTTTTATGACGTGCTACCTCTTCATTTAGGTCCTTAATTTCGGTTACATCTCTTATCACCGCTACCACGCCGGTTATTTCTCCGGATTTATCTGTTAAAAACGAAGAGTTCAGGTCTAATATTTTTTTCTTTAGTCCCTTTTCTTCTAAAATTATTTCCTGAGAAATATTTTTCTTCTCTAAAAGACACTTTTTAAAGATAGATTCCCCTAAAATATTTAAATTCAAAACTTCCTGACAATCTTTGTTTAATACTTCTTCCTTCTTTTTACTAAAAATTTCTTCACTCTTCGGGTTAAAAGTCTTAATCTTGCCCTTATTATCAACCGAAATTACTGCATTATCCATAGTCTCTAATAATTTTGAAGTATATACTTTCATTTCATTCAAGGTCTTTTTTACGATATAGGTCTCTTGTAATTTAAAAATTACATAAATCCCAAATAACACAAGGGCCATTATAATGCTGTAATTTAAAATTATTCTTCTTCTGGTCTGGCTCAAGCGATTATAATATTCTTCTAAGTTTACCCCCACCACTAAATAACTATTTCTAATAGGTAATATTTTCCAAATATCTAACTGTTTATTAATATCAAGATTGAATGGTTTTATTACTTGAAGTATTCTATTATCTTTCTTATCTTTAGTATTTATAAAATTTATTTTACCGGGTTTGGGGATTCTTATTATATTTTGCCATCTTTCTTCTTCAGTACTGATCAAAATTACCCCTTTATCATTACAAATATCGATATAACTTACCCCTTCTTTTTTTAAAAGGACTAAAATATCTTTTAAAGCATTTTCATTTAAGATAAACCGGGGGCCAAGAGTTTGGATAGAAAAGGCAATATTTAATCCTTCCGAGCGGGCTAATTCCCATAAGTAATATCTTTCTCTCTGTACTTCCTTATAGGTTAAAGAGCCCAATAATAGGGTAAGAAGTAAGATAATAATTAGGGCTAAAATAATATTTCCTTCTCTAAAAGGGGTAGATTTAGATGATTTTTGATTTTTCTCTTTTTTCAATTTTATAGACCGTCTCGTCCTTTAAATATTTCTAACATTTTACCATATTTTAAAATTAATTTTAAAAAAGCTGAAATGCTTAAATTTATATTCCAGCTTTTTGTCTTCATTCTCTAAATTAAACTAAAAACTTAAAGTGAAAAGTGAAAAACCATAATTCAAAATTTAAAACCTCAAAATCTACCAATCTACTAATTTACCAATCTGTTAATCTGCCATTAAATTAGTAGTTTTTGAATAGTCGCTATGATTATAATATAAGTTATCAGTTTATTGTGTTTTAGGTTATTTCCACAAATCTGAGGTAGGGATCGGATTCATCCGACCCGAAACGGGTTTGATAAATCAAATCCCTACAAATTTCTCATTACGGACAGACACAAGGTCTGCCCCTACAAATCACTTATTACTTATTACTACTTCCTCTACGCTAAACGCTACCCGCTAATTTCTCAATCAATCTTTTCTACTTTAATCGGAACATAGTAGGTGTGACCGCTACGGAAAACTAATAATAAAAGCGTATCTCCTGGTTCTAATTTGCTAATTACTTTTTCCCATTCATCGACAGTAGATACCTCAACTCGGTTAGCTTCTAAAATTATATCTCCTCTTTGTAAACCCATATCATCTGCTGAGCTTCCTGGAATCATTTCGGTTATTACTAATCCTTTCACCCAGGGTAATCCTACTTCTTTAGCAATTTCCGGGGTAACCGCTTCAATTTTTAATCCAGTTTGCACAGAAAATACTTTTTCTTTGGAAAATTCACTGCCTTCTTCATCCACAGTAGGCATTTCACCAATTTTTACAATAAAATTAATTGATTTACCATCTCGTACCACTTCTATGCTCGCCTTTTTGTCAATATCAATGTCTCTTATTTTGTCTTGAAGTTCTCCCGGAGAATTAACTTCTTCATTGTTAACCTTGGTGATTATATCCCCTCTTTTTATTCCAGATTTTTCCGCCGGACTATCTTTAACCACATCTCCAATTAAAACTCCCTTAGCATCTTCTGGCAAGTCAAATTGTTCAGCAATTTCCGGGGTAACTTCTTGAATGTACACACCTAACCACGACCTTCTTACTTTACCCAAATTAATAAGGTCATCAATATTTCTTTTAGCTATATTAATAGGAATAGCAAATCCAATACCTTGAGCATAAGGAATAATTGCAGTATTTATACCCACAACTTCTCCTTCAGTATTTAGTAATGGACCACCGCTATTACCAGGATTGATAGCTGTATCAGTTTGAATAAAATCCTTATAAATATGTCCTTCTATACCTGTAGGAATAGAACGATCTTTAGCACTAACTACTCCCATCGTCACGGTCTGTTGAAGTCCGTAAGGATTACCAATAGCAACTACAATTTCCCCCACTCTTAATTTATCCGAATCACCTAAAGCTACCATAGGCAAATGATCTGCTTTTATCTTCACTATAGCCATATCCGAAGTTGTGTCTGAACCAATTACTTTTCCATCAAATTCTCTGCCATCAGAAAGTGTAACTTTTATTTTATTAGCTTTATGAACTACATGTTCATTGGTAAGGATATATCCTTCCTGGTTGATAATAAATCCAGAGCCAGTACCTTTTTGAGGAATAGTTTTTCTATATTCTTTAAATTTTTCTCCAAAAAAATGTCTGAATATAGGATCTTCAAAAAAAGGATATTCTGTCGTTACCATCCTTACTGTATCTATATTTACTACAGCCGGTCCAACTTTTTCTGCAATATCTGCAATACTATTGCTAAAAGCTTCAAGAGCTAAATAAGGTTCAGTTCGTTCAGTTTCTGCACTTACAGCACCTACCCAACTCAAAGAAAGAAAAAAGACTAAAACTGTAGCAAGAATAAAATTTCTATTTATTTTGACTAATTTCATTTTTATCATTTTATATTTACTCCTCACTATAAAAATAAGTTGTAGGGAGGAAAATTAATTTTCCTCCCTTTTTTAAATCTACTCTAATATTTGCCAAATTTACCAACAAAAACTATTCATCGTTCTACCCGTACTAAACCTTTCCAAGGCGAATATTTGGGAAGGAACGCCTAAGGGTAATTTTGCTTGCTGTTCAGGAGTTAATAAATCTTTAACTTCTAAATATTTTTCAATTGTTTTAACTTTTAATTCTACCTGTAAATCGGCAACTTCTTTTAATTTTTCCCTAATTTTTGCTAATTCAGTTTCCGGTTCTAATAACAACACTTTAACTTCTAATTCTCTAATCTGTATACTATTCCTAAGCTCAACGGTATCTTTTTGAAAATCTAACAAAGTTTTATTAATTTCAGTTTTTTGCTCTTCGGATAGATTTAGAGATTCGATGAATTCTCTCATCTTTACTACAGGACTATCTTTTAATCTTCTTTCCATCATTTCTCTAAATACACTGCTTTTTTGCTGTTGCATTTTCTGTTTCACTAAAGGTGTATTTTGTTGAGCATAAGAAGATTGAGCAAAGCCTAAAAATACTACGCTTATTGCAACTACTAAGGTTAGCACCATCAACTTCGTTTTCATCTGTTTCACCTCCTTCTGATTTTTTTATTCTAACCAATAATAGAAGCAATTACTGTGCCAATTTATAAAAATAACCTTCAGAATATTTATTTTTTAAAATATTTTTACTGAAAATTAAGACAAACAAAGACTTTCTAAATTCTTTTACTTAAACTATTTTATATTTTTTTATAATATTTACTTGGTAAATGCCAGTCACATCTATAAAAATGGTTGATTTTTCTCATTTTCTTATCAAAATACTGAGCAATTTTTTCGCAGTAATTTAATTTCTTATCATTTTAAAAATAAATGGTGATTTAATTGGGCTTACCGGTCAAAATAAATACTCTTGCCAGTTACCGATAAGGGGATACCCATTACAAAATCCGCATCTATCAGACCCATTTTCTTGGCCACTACTCCGACACGATACATTATCCGATTATCTACATTCATTATTCCGGCAGTTTTAACCGCTGACCCAATAGCAATTCCCATATCTAAAAGCCTAAAAGCACATTGAGGTCCATCAAATTCACTACCTTTATGAGAAATTTGATCGGCACACTGATCATACCCGCAGGCACCACAATTCAAGCCGAGAGATTGAGCATCTTTTAGGCCTATTAATAAAACAGCCAGAGAATTTTTAACATTATCACCATCACAGTCAAATTTTTCTTACCCATTTCTTCGCCATATTTAATCATCTCATCAGCTAATCTGGCTACATCTTCTCCGTAAATTACTTTAACCACTACAAAGTCTTTGCCGGCAGATTTGGGAGCAGTACGAGCAGCAATCCCCATTAAATTTGCGACATCCTTTATGGCTTCCTGGACATCAAATTCAGATAATTTTTGATTAGACATTTTTCTTAATTCCTCCTTGAATTAATTTTCCAATTCTCCAATTGGCCAATTGACCAATTAAATTAATCGTTAGTAAATAGTAAATGGCCGTTAGTTTTAAAATATAAGTTTTTAGTTGTTCGTTTTTCGTTTTTAGATAAGGCAAATTAGTTGATAATTTTTAATTTTCAGATTTAAAATTATCGGTATACACACTCTGTCATTGCTTCGATTTATCGGAGCGTGGCAATCCCTGTTTGAGATTGCTTCGGTCGTTTCACTCCCTCTCAATGACAGAAAAGAGGGATCCTCTATGACAAAAGAGGAACCTAACGTAATATGCGATACGAATTTATTCTGGCTTCCTTCTTTTCTCTTTTTCTTCACTATACGCTAAACGCTGTACGCTGTACGCTATATAATTTAATTATACTATTAGTTTATTTCGTAATCAATAACCTGAAAAGTAGCAAGATTATTATTGATAGTTAATAACCAATCCACTTTTCAAACTTTTCATTAGTTAGAGTTGGGTAAAATTGAATAAGTGAAACCGAGTAAAGAAAAAAGTCAGTTAGAGGAATTAATTAATAACCTTCCTCTAACTGACTCGGATTTTTTAATTAACAAATTTATCATCTTATATCAATTTTAAACAAAAATTGTGCTAAAAAAATATCCTCTAGCATAGTTTTTATGGGCCACACCCCACACAGCTATCGCAAATGTAATTATTAGGATAATCAGTGAGGGTAATACCTTGATTGGGGCTATCCGGGTAAAGAATATTGCCACATATAGTATTAAAATTGCCAGTATCACTGCCATCACTCCCCCCAATAGTAGGTGTGCCGCCATATATATAAATGCCACCACCATCAAAATATCCAGTGTTTCCTGAGATGGTGTTATTGGTAATATTAGGTGTGCCGTTAGCTATATGAATGCCACCACCATCATCATAACTAGTGTTTCCTGAGATGGTGTTATTGGTAATATTAGGTGTGCCGTTAGCTATATAAATGCCACCACCATCATCACAAATATTTTCTGAGATAGTATTATTGGTAATAGTAGGTGAGCTGTCACGCATATAAATACCACCACCATCATTAGTACAAAAGTTTCCTGAGATGGTGTTATTGGTAATATCAGGTGTGCCGTTATCTATATGAATGCCACCACCATCATCACCACAAATATTTCCTGAGATAGTATTATTGGTAATAGTAGGTGAGCTGTCACGCATATAAATACCACCACCATCATCATAACTAGTGTTTCCTGAGATGGTGTTATAGGCAATAGTAGGTATGCCGTTATCTATATAAATGCCACCACCTTCATCATCCGAAGTAGAACCATTCTGAATGGAACCATTCTGAATGGTAAAACCAGTCAGATTAGTTCCACTTCCCAGGTTGGAAAGAGTATCAAAAGCAAAAGAAAATACTCTATATCCACTATTACCATCAATTACTGTTTTTTCCCGCACAAGGCTATCCTCTGGATCTATACTCTGTAATCTTATCTGCTTATCAGGGAAGTCAATAGTAGATCCTTCCTGGTAGATTCCAGGTACCACGGTTACCATATGTCCATCTGCAAGAGGTCTATTTACCTCCAGGGCAGCTTTAATAGAATTATAAAAGTGGGCTTGAATGGCATAGTTATTTTGGGTAGTCCCATCTTCAGCAGTTACTTGGATAGAATAAACACAAAGTCCTTCATTATATAAAACGATAGCGCTAGCAGAGGGGTCTTCGGTAGTGGCAACCACCTCAATATTAGATGATGTTCCTACCAGATGGAGGATATAGGGAGTAGTAGCAGAATCAAAGGTAGGATAGATTGGATCTTCAATATTCCTCTCCGAGACAACCCCACCTATATATTTAATATCCAATTTACTTAAATTAGCATTATCGCTAGGGGGGCTATTACGAATAACGATAACTGTATAGGTCTTAGTAGTACTATCCTCAGCGGTTACTATAATAGGTATAGAATTATCTCCAACACTTAAGCTAATTGAAGAAGATGGCTGTCCACTTGCTACTGACTCTCCCTTTACAGTAATAGTTGCTTTATCATGGGCAGCCGTGGGAGTAAAGGTAATAGTATCTACAGAATAGGCCACTGTTACCGTATAGTCGGTAATAGTAAGAGAAAAGTTGGGGTTTAAGGTGCCTGTACTTATTAAAAGATTACTTAAGTTAGCATTGCTACTGAGTATAGGACTTGGACTTGGACTTGGACTTGGAGGGGGAGGTGTCTCTGAGGGTAGGATCTCTCCTATTACATCTTCTATTTGGCTATTTATAGTAGGATTAGAAGTTACATCAGCATTTTGTTCCAGTAATAAGCAAACCTGGGATACCAAGTTGGGAAAGTTATCGGTGTTTTGGATTTGCTCAGGATCTATATCTTCTGGGATTAGTCCTTCGGTTAAAAGGGCCTCTGCAACTAAGGCCAGGGCAGTAGATTCACAGTCGGCAGTACCGGCATTATAAGTTTTTCCTGCCTCAACTTGAGGGATGAAATCTTTTAGGATGACCATATTCCCTTCTACTTCTCCTGTCGCGGTAAGGATATAGTTGGTACCCGGAGCTACGTTAAAGATGGTGTAGTAGCCGTTGGAATTGGTGTTTACCGTATGGGTATTCCCTTCGGAATCAGTTAGGGTTACAACGGCATTGGGCAAAGGGACCCAACCGGTGATATTTTTAGAGGAAGAACTGGGGACCATGATCCTTCCCTTAATAGCACCCTGAATGGGATCAAAAAAAGGAGAAAGACAGCCTATTAGAAAGAATAATGAGAATATTAATAAAAGAGGTAAGAGGTATTTGAAATTTCTTTTCATTTTATCTATTCTCCTTTTTATATTTTTTAGGAATTAATTTAAAAAATACAAAGGTGCTGGATAAGTAATCTCACGATTTATTGCTTTAATAGCAATATCTTTTTTTATATATTAATTTTATATGAGCCAGGGACATTAATTCCTTTCGGCTTTATTTCTTTTAAAAATAAAAAACTGCCAACTTTTTTTATTTTTAAAAGTTGGCAGTTTGGCATTCATATCACCTACTAAGTGAATTAGACCCAAAACTTTGCGTCCTATCCTTTTGGATAGTTTACCTTTTTCAACTTTTTTGAAGTATTACCTGAATACTTCACCTGCTTTTGAAAAAAGTATCATATAAACATTAGATAACATAGATGGATATTTAATTATTTTAAGTATTTTACATAATTATCAAAAAATTTTAAAGCTTTTTTCTTTACTTTGTATATTATATACTACATACTACATAAATTCCAAAAATCCTTCTTTTTTAGAAAAAGATTAATGTTGATAGACAAGGCATGACAAAATAACATTTTTTATAGATTTAATGGATTGAACCTTACATATTGCTTTCTAACGAGTTTGATGAATCAAACCCCTTGTACGATAAACGCTACCCGTTATCCGCTCGTAATATTCCAGCTTCTGGTTTCTGACTTCTATTTCCTTAACGATATGCTGTATACTAAATAATTATACTATACAATTATTTTATAATCAATAACCCTAACATAACCCTAAAAATAAAGTATTATTAATATATAATATTTTTTCTTCTAACTACCCCACTAAAGTTTACGCTAACAAAAGTAAGATTATTATTGGTAGTTAATAACTAATCCACTTCTATGGGGACAGAAAAATCTGGTTGTAGCCTCCCCTTTTATAAACCATATCGATAATGTTGATTATCAAACTGTCCTTTATTTGCTTTATTTATTAACTAATTTAGAGGTTTTTGTTTCGATTTCCATTTTTATATGCAAGAAAAATTTATATTTGAGTTTTTCTTACGTTCTACTTTTTATCTTTCATTATGTACTCAGGTGGTACAATTTTTTTAGCAAACCTAATATCTTTTTTTCGGTAGAGAAAGTCCTATCTACTACTTTTATTGGCGAAGATAAAGTATATCCTTTAAGAGTATTATGTCCATATTCTACAATATATTTATCTTTATCAAGAGATATTTTACAATAATCGTATTTTATTTTTATAATTATTTCCTTCTGTTTTCAATAAAAATTCAGATAAGTGTAAAATTTATTTTTTATTATAGATATTTAATTTATTTATCTATGAATTATTAGTATTATTCTCAACTATTACGTTTTTTGTATCAATTTCTTCTGGAGAAATTACTATTACCTTACATAAATCTGGGTTACTTCCAGTGTTAAGGTTTATAAAATTAGAATAAGACATTTTGTAATCCTTACCTATTGTTGGATCATTAGTTATTATTTCTTGGTTAATATCATCATATCCAATGACTACTCGGGCATGGGCTAAAGAATTACTTAAACTGTAATCTTGTATAGCAATTATCGGAATATTTTTTACTAAAGCATTTTTTATTTCTTCTAAAGTAAGAGACCAGTATTTGGATTCAAATCCTAATTCCTTCGCATATTTAACCATCTTTGATATATTTCCTAAACCATTTTGGCCGATAACTACTTTAGCTATTTGTTGTTGGGTAATATTTTCTTTGTAATAATGTAAAACCATTGCCCCGGAGGCCGGAAGACACCAGTTTGTACCAGCATATTTTTCATAAGGTACGTCCAGATAAACATAATCTATTTCTTCGATATTATTTGTATCTTCATCTAAATCAAGTTGTAGTTCAGGAGTAACAATGCCATTACAAGATGTTAGAAAAAGAGAAATAGTTAACATCAGAATTAAGGTGATGGTAATTTTACCTATTGCTTTGATATTGTTTCCCTCCGTTTACTCTGTTCTTTTTAACAGAGACTTAAATTTTTTAAATTTAAGTTGTGAAGGCATTTTCTATCAAAGCAATAGCATATAATGCAATAGCATATTCAGTAAAAGAAGAAAAGTCGGTAGCCTGGCTGTCTTAGCACTTTGAGTGCCTTAGACCCATTGCTTTGCGTCCTATCCTTTCGGATAGTTTGCCTTTATCAACTTTTTAGTAGAAGTTTTTATTCTCTTTTAAAATTTCTTTTCTTTATTTATTATACCCCAAATCAATTAATTTTAGACATTAATTTAATAATTTTTTAATTTATTTATAAAAATGTTATCAATAAATGACCGGATAGTCAATTTTTTATTATATATTACTTTGTTTAAATCGTTTTGTATGTGTTAGTTTCTTTGTTTATAGTATTTTAGAACACTTAGAGCATATTCAATATCATAAGGAGTATGGTCAGCATTAATCTGGAACCTTATTTCTTCATCACCTTTGGGGACGACAGGATAATTTAAACCAGTACCAAGAATTCCTTTATTAATTAGATGATTTACTAAACCTTTTGTTTTTTTAGTATCCCTCACCATTAAAGGAACAATAGAATGGTCGCTTTCAATAATTTCGTTCCCCAAGGACATTCCCAGATAAGAATTAAAATTCATTCTGATAAATTCCTGATCTCTTTTTCCTTTAAGAAAATATCTGGGACTTTGTTGCCTTCAGGTCTTTTTACTTTTGTTATGATAAATTCTTTACCCTTTAATCTTCCTTCATTTTTTAATTCTTTTATGGTTCGAGAAAATACTTTTTCTATATTATGATTATATCCCAAAAACTAACTATTTAATACAACATATTCAACTTAAGCAGCAAATTTAACTCTATATGTCCTTTGAAAACTGAATAACGAAAATAAATGGTTATATAGAAGAGTAGAAAGCTC
>Ga0307428_1000780_pt1 | contig 18012 bp, 20 predicted proteins | sample SalMarWE160240MG_FD_202161 | JGI IMG/M metagenome (GOLD analysis project Ga0307428, IMG submission 202161) | Salt marsh sediment microbial communities from the Plum Island Ecosystem LTER, Massachusetts, United States - WE1603-240 | ecosystem: Environmental > Aquatic > Marine > Intertidal zone >...
CAAATTGATGCCATCTTTTTGAATCACTTCTTAATTGATGCAATACATTTATTTTTTCTTCTTCAGTCTCTATTGCTTCTCTTAAAGACCGTTTAACTGCTTCAATTTTTTCTTCATTACCAAATACAATATCGGACGAGTCCTCCGTAGATATTTTTTCAACAATTGTTCTTATTTGGACATTATTTGTATCGTTTAGATTAATACCCTGCAACATCAACCTCCTTCGCGGTATAATTAAGCTGCCAGATAATAATAAGCGACTTTCATGCACAAGCTCATATAACCCTTTTGAATACTCCAAAATAGAAATTTTTTCAGTAAGTTTTTTAAATAATTTTTCGTATAACAACCTACCCTTCTCTTTTTCTGCTTCATTCACAGCACATAATGAAGTAGCGATACCAAAAAATAATACTAAGTTTGTCTTTTTCATAATTGACCCTTTTTCATCTATTTTCATTAAATATAGGAAAAATCATAAGAAAAATAACGATTATTACCAAGTAAAATTATCAGTATAATTTCTATTATTTCTTGCTGATTTTTAAAATTTTACTTATAGTACAATTACTACTTATAAAAATATTATTTTTTTAAAAAATAAAAAATGAAAGATAATTATGAAAAAATCTGCATTAATTTCTATGTTTTTATGCCTTGCAATTATTGCTACTCACACTTGTCAAAGCTGTGAAAGCAAAAAATCAGATAATGATGATGTTACCAGTGTTCTTTCTGCATTTGATAAAGATTATCCTGAATTAAAATACCGCGACCATAGACATAAACATTATGGTTCCAAAAATTATACTTCAGAAAAGTTGAAGAAAAATAAGAAAAAATTCAAAAAACAACCATCAAAATTTTTTCCTAAGTACAACAAACTCATTCCTCTTTTTTCAAAATATACCATTAGTGAAGGAACGCGTATAAATGATAATACATTCATGATGGAACTTAGCCGTCCAATAGGAATATCAGAAGGAAAACTTACTAATTTTCTTAAAACTGAAATAAGTGCTGATAACAGCTATCATAGCTATCCATTCCCAAAAGAAAAGACTAAAAATTTTGGTATCCTTGCGAAAAGAAGACTAACCCCAATAATGGACCATTACTCCAAAAAAGAGATCATAAAAAATATAAAAAAATAAGCCACTACCCGCCTTTAATCACCGCCAATGGTTTCACCCGTGCTACTTTCCGTGCTAAGTGGGCACCAACAACAACATTCACAACATTGTCTACATCTTTGTAGGCAAGTGGTGCTTCTTCAGCCAATCCCGGGTCTGAATCAGAACGAATAACAATGCCTCGCCGCTCAAGTTCTTCCCGTAATTGTGAACCCCGTACTGTTTTTTTTGCTTGCGCACGCGACAATCGTCTACCAGCACCGTGACATGAGGTACCAAAAGCAACTTCCATACTTTCTTTGGTTCCCGTTAAAATGTAGGAAGATGTCCCCATGGTGCCAGGAATTAGTACTGGTTGTCCTACTTGTTTATATTTCTCTGGAACTTCAGGCCGTCCCGGACCAAATGCACGCGTTGCACCTTTGCGATGCATAACTAATTTATACTCTCTGCCATTAATATGATGTTTTTCTACTTTCCCAATATTATGAGAAACATCATAAACGGTGGCTAATTCTGCTTGTTGGCCAATAACTTCTTGCCATGCTTCCCGTACCCAGTGGCCAATCATATGTCGGTTCGCCCAGGCATAATTAGCTGCCGCTGCCATTGCAGCAAAATAATCTTGCCCCTCTTGCGAATTAAATGGTGCATAAATTAATTCACGATCAGGTAATGTGTAGCCCCACTCTGGTAATTTTTTCATCATAGTACGCACGTAGTCAGTACATGTTTGATGTCCTAAGCCACGTGAACCACAATGAATCATCACGGTTACATAGCCTTTTTGCAAACCAAATGCTTGCGCTGCTTTTTCGTCAAAAATTTCATCAATTTCTTGTACTTCTAAAAAATGATTTCCTGAACCAAGAGTACCAAGTTGATCACTGCCCCGTTTTTTTGCTCGCTCAGAAACAAGACGTGGATCAGCAACTTCCATACAACCATTTTCTTCACAAAATTCCAGATCACGTGCTGTTCCATAGCCAAGTTCTACCATTCGCTTGGCGCCCCCTTTTAAAATTGAATCTAACTCACCAATATCAAATGTTAATTTTCCTCCCTTACCAACACCGGATGGTATTTTATGAAACAAACGGGTGGCAACTTTTTCAATATGTGGATGTAACTCAGCAGCAGTCATATTTGCAACTAGTAATCGCACGCCACAATTAATATCATAACCAATACCGCCGGGTGAAATGACCCCACCTTCATCAATGGCAGTCGCTGCTACCCCACCAATGGGAAAACCATATCCTTGATGAATGTCAGGCATTGCAAATGCATATTTTTTAATACCGGGCAAGGTGCTGACATTAACTAATTGCCAGACTGCTCTATCTTGCAATATATCTGCCATCATTTTTTCATTCATAAATACACGAGCCGGTACCCGCATGTCAGGCCGATATGATTTGGGTATTTCGTACGTATATTCATCAATTTTAATAAAATCTTCGCGTGTCAGTGTTTGCTCTGTCATGGACACTCCTTAAATATCAAAAACAATATCTGCCTGCCAAACATCATCAACTTTTTTTATTGCAAGGTCATGATAGGTTACTGCTTTTAATTCTACTACCTCAAAACCTTTCACTTTTGCACCATAAATAGTTGCTTTAATCTTTTGATCCGTCAACTCATGAATAACAACATCAAGATATGCTTCATTATTCACATCAGATAAGTATAGTGCTTCTGAAAGAAAATCAACTAACAAGGCAACATCGTCTAATGCTTCTACTGCAATATCATGTTTTTCCGGTAGTTCTTTACAAACCACACGCCCACTTTCTACGTGACAGCCGGCTATTTTGGGTCCAATAACCTGAAACATACCAATAAGTGCATGACGGAATAAATCTTTTTTTGTTTTTCCGTACACCCTAATTTTTATATCTGCAGTATGTGGCAGCGATTCAAAATCTTTTACCATGTTTTATAAACGTATTAAGTTGATTATTCTGATTTGGAGTAAAAACAATATTTATTGCAATATAACCGTAAGATTAAAACATCGTCAACTTTTGTTTAAAGCAAAGTAATTTAAAAAAAGAAAAAAGAGGCAAATGTTTTTTGCCTCTATCATTTTTTATTTAATTATCTTTAGCAGAAATATTAGTTTATATAAGGTGCACCCACTTGATTAGGTGGGATATCACTTATGAAAATAATAACCATTAAAAATAACAACTTATTTTTATGTCTAAAAACTAAACAAATCAATCTCTCAACATATAACATATATTACCTAATTAGAGAAAATATAACTTATCAAATTTTTTTGATTAAGTGGTAACAGGAGGAATATTACTTACAACTATAAAAGCCATCATCAAACATAATAGTTTACTTCTATTTTCAAAAACTAAATCAATAAATTTATCTATACAATATAACATGCATGTCCTACTTTATTAAAAAGAGTAAAAAATATATAATTCTTTATAAGAAGTTCTTTGATAATTATAGATTATTTACAATAAAAAGGGTACCAACCATGACTTTTTTAAAAAATATAGAATTAGTTATCGGTAATCAAGCTTTCGTATTGATTGCTATAGTTGTTTCTGCTTTAATAAAGTTATTGATTATTATTTTTACTCTTAATCAACAAGTTAATAATAAAAAATCTCAACACATTCGATTTTTTTTGTTAGCAATTTTAGTAGCAAATATATTTTCAGATATTTCCTGGATTCAACATCTTCTCCAAAATATGTCTATACTCGTTATAGATAATACACATATTTTTAAATTTATTGGACGCATTGCTTTCGGACTTGTTGGCATGCAATACCAATGTCTCGCTCTTTTCCTTGAAAAATTAATAACACATAAATGCCAACTGAACATTCGACAAAAAATATGCTGTACTATTACAGCATTATTCATGTTTTTCCCAATAAGTGCTGCTTTTATTTATTTTAATAATCCGGAGCCACTTTCATTCTTATTTATCATTAATCGTATTGCTTTAATATATTACATATTATTTTTACTACCACTTAGTTTATTTATTGTATTGCGTAAACTTCGCTCAAAATCATTGCCTGGTATTTTAACTAAACAGTTATATATTATTTTATACAGCCTTATTATTTTCCATTTAGTTAGTGATGCTATACAAGTATTTCCTTTTCGGTTCAATTTAATAACCAATAATTATCCAATAACTGGCCTTTCCGCTCTTTTTTTAACAATTGGCCTACTCTATTGCTCACGCAAAATAATGGGCCTGCGCTTTTTGAATTTACGCCCTCAAGTACATGCACAACCAAAACCAGATTTTCTTATAAAGTTTATGAATGCTTTACAACAGCTTTCTGCAGTTGAAAGCAACCGTGAATTACCATTTATTACGCGTAACTTTTTTCAAGACTCACTTGCTATTCCACAACAAACGGTAAATGTATATTTACGTCCATCTAGTAGTCCATACTTAGATAACAAACAATATTGTAATACGCATGAAACAGTAGAACAGTTTATCAATAATAGTAAATCCTCCACTAAAGATATGCTCAAAGAACTACAAGCTCTTGTTTACGATGAAATTAATTTTACTAATTTTTATGGCAAAACAGCGGAGCATGATACATTGCTCCAATTTTTAACTGACATTAATGCAGATATATTTGTGCCAATCTATTTTAAAGCAAAGGGCAAAGAAGAACTTATCGCTTACATTATTGTTGAACGTTCTGCCCGCACAAAAGAACTATACACGAGCGCAGAGCAACAGGAAATAATTTTATTTGCAGATGCACTTTGCAATACTATTAATAAATTGCATGGTCAAAATAAAGAAGCATATTTTGAAATATTTAAACTCAAGCAAGAAAAAATACACGCACAACTAGAAAAAGAAACAGAAACATTGCATAAAGAACTATATTTTCGGCATCAAGAATTGAACCAATTCCGTGAGTGTTTCCACTCATTTATCTATGGTAATCCACGACCAGTTGGTATTATTACTTATAAAAATAATCGATTTACTTTTATCAACCAAGATGCAAAAAGTCTTATTCCTGTTGATATTAATACCTATGTTGGACATCCACTGGCAAAAAAAATTAAGCAAGTCACCCAACAGGTAGCAACGTTTCGATCACCTCAAACCATTTTTGAAAAAAATAAACATAATGAGACAGTTATGCTGCATATACTTCCCCACTTAGATAATCCAGGAAACGTTATTATTACTGCTTCTTATGCAGACATTCCTCAGCTCGTAAAACAAAAAATTAATATCCTCAGCAATCCAAACCAGTGGGATTACCTTTTGTATCTTGAAACAACAAAAGCTGGCCGATTAATTAATCAGCTCCTACCAGCGAACAGTAAAATTATTTTTAACTTTAAAATTGATCTTCTTAAAGCAGCAATTAGTAAAAAAGCAGTCCTCCTTGATATTGCTGATGAAGATTTGCTTCCAATGGTAGAACTACTTCATGCAATTAGCCTCCGTGAGGAATTATACATACTCGATATAAAAGGCAAAATTGATCCTGTTCAAATGGCAACAAAATTATTTGGTATTAACCAGCTTTTTGGCACAGAAAAAGAAACACCATTACTCAAGCAATTAGATAGCCGTGGTACTCTTTTTATTAAAGACATTCATTTACTCGACCTTAATTGCCAAGAGCAATTAGCCACTTTTATTCATTCTGGTTTTTATCGACCTTATAAAAGTGAGCAACGCAAAAAAAGTAATGTCCGTATTATTTGTTCCAGTAATCTTAATTTAACAACACTAATAAATGAAAATAAATTTTCGCCGTCACTATTTGCCGAACTTAAAAAAGCCACACTTCACTTGCCATCACTTTCTCAGTTACCAGAGGCTGAATTAAATACTTTAATTGATGGATTTAACCAACAAATACTGCCAAATAATTCATTCGATTCCTTGGTAACAATGACTGATAAAGACAAAAAACGACTTGCAAAAGAGCAATCAGCAAGCTTAAAGGAATTAAAAAATCGTGTTAAACAACTTGCCATGCAAAAAGCTGATAAAAATAATATTCACCATGAAATTGTCGACCCTCTGCTTGAAACCCATGACCCAGAACTTACCCATGCAGCCCAACTAGGAAAATATGCGCTCAAAGATAAAAGAATTATGGGACTGCTTTGGGATAAATTTGATAAAAACCAGAATAAAATTGCAGAATTTTTAGGCGTAAATCGCTCCTCCGTTCACCGCCGCTGCAAATTATATAAACTAGACTAAAAGCGTTAGCTAAAAATAAGTTTCTTTATTTTTATTCCACCTCTTTTTATACTTTTTTAAAATGTGTAAAATTATTTAGTTATTAAATGCCATGACGCTCCATATAAAATCAATTCTTCATACCTTAGTAAGTCCACACAATAGTTGGAAACATCAGTTGCTTCAAAACTGGCATACCATTTTTGGCAATCTCAGCACAAAAATAACACTTGAAAAAATTTATGATAATACGTTGGTACTCGGCGTCCTTGATTCTTGTTGGATGCAAGAACTTTATCTTCTTTCTCCTCTTTTACTTAATAAAATTAATGAAAATCTAGACCAGCCATACATTAAACAAGTACGCTTTAAACAAACGGGAATAAAAAAAGAGAATAAAAAATTAACAATGCAACGAACAGCGATAAGTAAAAAACAATTTTCTTTATCCCCCATAGAAGAACGTGCACTTAAAAAAATTAATGATCCACAACTGCGTAATGCACTCAAAGCATTTCGCATACGGTGCCAACAGGAGAGTAAATGAAAAAAGGATGGTTGCTTGTCGTTACACTAACTATTTTTACTCCTTATCGTCTCTACAGTTTTACTGCCTCAAATTTACATCAATATATGTGGGCAAATTATAACCATTTTTCTGGGAATAAAGAAATAGCAAACAATTGTTATCAAAAAATGTTTTCTTGTCCAAGTTCTATTTATACGTATAAAGGATATATCCATTTTTTGTATGACCTTGGCCAATATCAGAATATTATTAACCTTGTTGATTCATTGACTACTCATTTTGCAAAGGATCCTGAAATTCAACATCTTTTTGCTCTTTCTTTTGAAAAAACAAATAATCATGCGCAAGCTGATGAACGATTTATTCGACTCAATGACCAATTTAAAGATCATCAAGAAATTGCTCTTCAAACCGTTAATGTCTATTTACGTAAAAGGGAACCAGAAAATGCCCTCAAAGTTATTGATCATCTTTTGGATAAGTCACCTAAGAAACCTAACAATTTTATTTTTTACTTTTTAAAAGCACAAATTTGTGTGCAGTTAAATAATCATGGGGATGCACGTACTTATATAAAAAAAAGTTTAGAAATGCACCCACAGTTTGATAAAGGATGGCTTTTACTTGCTATTTTAGAAGAACAAGCAGGAAAAATAGATGCTGCAATTAAAGGATATACAACATTTCTTGAAGTTACTACTAGTTCAAATAAAGCCGTTGAACAACGATTACTTGCACTTGTCTTAAAACAAAAAATGGGAGAAAAAACCAAGCAACCACTACTCATTAGCCGTTCATGTTTTGATAAAGCACTTTTGCTATTTAAACAAAAACAATATACCCACGCATTGGAACAGATAGACCACTGCATTAAACAATCGCCAAACAATACTGACAATAAATTACTTAAAATACAAATTCTTTCTGCTCAAAATAATTTTGACCAAGCAATTACTTTCCTCACTCAATGGATTGATCAAGAACCAAGCAATACTCTTTGGCATAAAATATTGCATGTTTTATTGCAAGTGGGAGCGCCACTGCCATTGGTTCAACAAACATTTGAGCAAATAAAAAAACGTCATCCTCAACAAATTTGGCCTTTATTATATTTAGCAGATATACATTTACGTGCCCGCAATAATAATGCTGCGCTTACTTGTTTGCAGGAAGCGGTAGCAAAAATAGAAAATAGATCTCTCAAAACAAAACTATTATTTCAAATCAGCCTTTTGCATTATGATAATGAACAATTTGATCAGATGAAAACCGTGCTTGAGCAAATTCAACAAATTACCCCTGGCTTTGCTCCCCAATTAAACTTACTTGCTTATTATTATGCAATGCATGGTAATGATAGTACTAAAGCGCAAACATTACTTAATCAAGCATTGCACAAAGAGCCAAAAAATCCTCATTTTCTGGATACACAGGCGGTAATTTTTTATCAACAAAAAAAATATATGCAAGCTCAAAAATTGCTCCAACAGCTGGTTCACAAAATCCCTGATGATGCAACAATGCTCATTCATCTTGCCCAAGTACTTTATATGTTAGATAATAAAGATGAGGCGTTGCTAACAATACAGCAAGCAGAATCAAAAGCAAAATATAATCATGAAAAGAAAATTATTAACCAATTGAATAAAGAGTGGAAGCAAAACAAACTATAAACCAACACGAAACTCTCTGCTTTGTTGCCGGTAAATCAGGTGGTCACCTTATACCATGCCTAACCCTTGCACAGCAATATAGAGCAAAAAATAAAAATACTCGTATCTTATTTTTTGCCAATAATACCTCTCTTGACAAAAAAATCCTCAAAGATCAGACACTCGTCACGTATCAAATAACAGTGCCTTTATCATCTTTCTCCCCTAAAAATATTTACTCCTACCCACGAACAATAATAGACTTTATTTTTTCTTTCATAATAAGCTTTTACTATCTTTTTAACTATAAGCCTACGAAGCTTATTTCTACAGGAGGAATTGTCGCATTTCCAGTTTGTCTTGCAGCTCTTTTGCTCCGCATTCCCCTTATTCTTTTTGAACTTAATGCAACCCCTGGTAAATCAATTAAATTTCTTACCAGATTTGCACACACCATTTGGTACTGCTTTGATGAAGCAAAATCATACTTTCCAAAAAATAAACGAGAAAAAAAAAACTATCCTATCCGATTTTTACCCTCGTCAGTATTATCAACAAAAAACGCAAAAAACAAATTACTTCTTTCTCCAGAAAAAAGAACTATTACTATTCTTGGTGGCTCGCAAGGATCTTTATTTATTAACAACCTCATCAAACAATGGCTTCTAAAAAACCCGCAACTTCATGCCATGGTGCAGCTCATTCATCAAACAGGCATATATGATAAAAATAATTGGGAGCAATTCTATCAAACATTAGGGGTTTCAGCGCTCGTGTTTAGTTATCAGCCTGATCCTGTTCTTTGCTATAGTGCAAGTGATCTTATTTTATGTCGCGCTGGTGCTGGTACTTTATTTGAAATTTGTTTTTTTGGTAGACAATGTATTACCATTCCTCTTGAAACAACAACCACCTCCCATCAAATTAATAATGCTTACGCAATGTCAAAAAAATATCCGCACTATTTTCAGGTGCTTGAACAAAAAAAAATTGATAAAAATCCAGAACAACTTTTTGCCTTATTAAATGAATTTTATGAAAAGCAAAATTTATAAGCATAAAAAATTTGGCGATTTTACATCTATTCATTGACAATTCTCTTTTTTTTACGTAAAGATTGATTAACATTAATTATAAAATCAATCAAAAAAGGATGAGTTATGATATCAATTATATATTCTTTCACCTTTTTTTTCAGCTTCTTATTCATATCTGAAACTGTTTCTCAGGAAATAAAAAAAGAAAAGCCTATTAAAAAAACAATTTATATTGTAAACGTTACCGGTAAAAAAATTCGTGCAATATTCAAACCGGTAACAACTACTATAGAATCAGAAGAAATAGAGCAAGTTTGCTACAACCCTGAGCATCCAATGATAGAAGAGCATTCTTTAGATGAATTTATGCAACCCACGCCTTACTCTATGGAGTTTGGTCTTTGCTTAGCGGCAAACAAAGAAAAACAAAAAATTGTTTTAGAACAAAAGCAACTTGGCACTAAAGATCTTTTTGAAGGAATACTTGACTGGAGTACGGCAACTATTTGTACATTACTTTTATATGACAACAAAAAAGAAAAAATAATCAAAAAAGATTTTACCATAAAAGATGGTGTAACCTATCAAATTAGTTATAAAAATAATGATCTTAGTGTCAAAAATATTAATTAATAAGACAGGATAAGATATGTGCTTTTCTGCGCAAGCAAGTTTTGCTGCGAGTGCCATACTGTTATTAGTTGGTGTGCGATCAGTTAGCCAAGTAAAATCTCCCCGACAACTTATGTTTGCCTCTACCCCCTTATTATTCTCAATGCAACAACTTTCCGAAGGAATTTTATGGCTTACCTTAGCAAATAGCACATCCTCAATCTTATCAACAATAATGATTTATAATTTTCTTTTTTTTGCGCTTATTATTTGGCCTATTTGGATACCAAGTGCCCTTTTTTTAGTTGAAAAAAATAAGTTTTCACAAAAAATTCTTTCCATATTCACTATTATTGGTGGTAGTATAGCACTCTATTTTTTATATTCTCTTGTTACGCAAGGTTCTTCAGCTCAAATAATAAAAAACCACATTTCCTATAATTTTTATAAGTCTTTTTTCCACCGTGGAATTATGGCATTCATTTATTGCATTCCAACAGTTGGCTCCTTCTTTATTGCCAGCATGCCGATATTAAAATTTTTCGGGATTGCTTTATTAACGTCAATTGCAATAACAGTTGTTTTTTGGAAATTTTGCTTTACTTCTGTTTGGTGTTTTTTTGCTGCATTGTTAAGTATTTTAACAATTATTGCTTTAAAACAAATGAACAACGTGCAATCATCACATTAAAATAGCAATAGCTTCCGTTTCATTACTATTTGCCTGTTTTCCTGTTCGTTCATGAATAATTACTTCTTGCAAACAAGGGTCATAAACAAACTTTTCTTTTAGTTGTTTAATCGCTTTATTAATAGCAAGCCAAATTGGTAATGCTGTATGTATTGGATAAACATTCTTTCCCATAGACCGATTATTATCACAGCCAATATAAACAGCAGTTGTAAACATTGGTGTTGAACCAACAACCCAGCAGGTACGTGCATCATTTGTTGTTCCTGTCTTACTTATTGCTTGACATGAAATCCATTGCTCCTGCTCAAAAAATTTCTTCATACGTTGCAAACCCAATTGCAATACTGCAGAAACTTGCCCACATAAATAACTGCTAATAACCTGTTCTTGCTCAAGAGAGTTTTTCCATACCTTTGTTCCCCACTGATTTTTTACCCATTTAATATAATGTGGTTCAACATACATACCATCATTAGCAAATACATTAAACATACCAACCACTTCTTTTAATGTTGCATCAATACACCCAAGTGCAAGAGAAGGATAAGGATGAAATGGCCCTTTTAACCGGCACTTTTTTGCCAACTCAATTACTTTATGCATACCAATACGCAATAATGTTTTTATTGTAACAATATTATTTGAATGAGATAATGCATAAGCAAGCGTTACCTGCCCATTAAATTTTTTATTATAATTTTGAGGACACCACAGTTTTTTTTCTTGAAATAACTCCAGTGGTTCATCAATTTCTGTATCAGCAAAAGTCATCCCTGCTTGTAGGGCTGCAGCATACACAAGTGGTTTAAATGTTGATCCTATTTGTCGTCTTGCTTGTAAAGCACGATTAAATTTAGAAACCATAAAATCAAATCCACCAACTAACGCTTTAATTTCACCGGTCTTACGGTCAATCATAATAAGTGCACCATCTATATCTTCACCAAATTTTTTTTTTAACTTGCGACACTCACTTTGAAAAATATCTTGCGCTTTTTTTTGAATTTCTTTATTTAATGTTGTTTGAATAATCAAACCACCACTGTACAATAATTTTTTTCCAACTACTTCCTCTAAAAATATACGTAATGTTTCTTCTAAATGTGGTGCAGTAATTGCAACACTTTCTTGGTTGATAGTAACTGGCTGTTTTACCAACTCTTGTGCTACTTCTTCACGAACAAAACCAAGATGAACCATTCTGTTAAGTATCATATTCCGTCTTTTTTCTGCTGATAGTGGATTTAAAATAGGATTATAACGACCTGGCGAGCAAATAATCGCTGCGAGCAATGCCGATTGATCAATAGTCAATTCATCAACTCGCTTTAACCAAAACCGCTGACTTGCTGCTTGTACCCCATAAATTCCACAGCCAAAATAAACGTGGTTCAAATAAATTTCTAAAATTTGTTCCTTGCTAAATTGCATTTCAACTAATAATGCATAAATCTGTTCCTTAATTTTTCGGGAAAATGTTTTTTTTGCATCAAAAAATAATAATCGTACTAGTTGTTGTGTAATAGTGCTTGCCCCTTGCGCTTTACGACCATAATAAATATTTACAAGAATAGATCGAGCAATTCCTTTCCATGAAATACCATTATGAAGAAAAAAATTCCAATCTTCTGCTGCAATAAATGCTTGCACCAAATGAGAAGGTAGTTGAGACAAAGAAACTTGCTCACAGCGATCTAATTGGAATCGAGCCCATTCTTCACCGTTTTCATCAAGCACAATTGATGGACGCCCAGATGTATATTGTTCAAGAACTGAAAAATCAACCGTGTGATTATGAATAATAAAAAAAATACCTCCTAATATTGCTATCACGCCAAAAATAAAAACATGAAGCAGTTTTTGACAAAATGATACAACGAAGGTCATAAGATTTACTCGTTTATACTGATAAGCTTTTTTATTAGTATAGTATATTTTGTCAAAAAGGACTGCGTAGAGAATGGAAAGGTTGTACTTTAGTAATCAAATATTAAAAACAAAGCCCTTATCTCTTTTTGGTATTTCATTAGCATCTAAATTTGCGAGATAAAGAAAATTAATTTCCTTTTTTTGTACATCACTTTTATTTTTTTCAGTTTTTTCAACATTGAAACCAATTACCCGATAAACTGAATTTCTCAATTTCCTCATACCTGCAATAATATTCTCTTTGTTTTCATCAGTAATGACGCCAATTAAAATGGCAACAAACATTGATGTTATTGGGTGCTCTCTTATCAATGCACTTAATTTATTAAATAAATAAAGACCACTTATTGTCCCAATAGTATTTTCTAACCGGTCCCATAAGCTAAAAGAAAAAGAAAGCTGTGGAAAATGATGATTACTACCAACTGCTTCTAATTCACTCAACTCTTTAATCCTTGCTTGTTCGTCGCTTCCTTGCATATTCATACATGACAACCCTACGAAACATCCCAATAAAATTATAAATATTTTCTTCATTATCAACTCCTCAACATATGGTTAATAATTTTTCCATTTTCATTAACGCTCATTTTATGTTATTAGGTATCATTGTAAAGTTAATTTTTCCGCTCTAATAAAAAATATTTTGAATATCGCAAATTATCATATTAGACTCAATAATAAGTAGCTTAGTATTAATTAGTTTAGACGATGAGCAATAATAATATCCCTCTTTTTATTCTTACCTTTTTACTTTTTTTTATTGATGTTTCTCTTTTTTTTTTCTTTGAAGCACACTATGTGCAATTACTTCTCTGCTTATACTTATTTTGTCTTTTTTATTTTCCACAGGTATGTCCTTTGTTATTTATTATCTTCCTCCTTACCTGTGAGTCATTTTATTATTATGGCCTTTTTTGGCTACCATTTTTATATCTTATTCCTTTTACCATTGTAAGTATACTGGCAAAAAAACTCCTTTATTTTAGTATATTTCAACCTCTTGCACTTCTACTCCTGAGTATTTTATCCCATGATTATGCTATAAAACACTATTTTTTTGCTTTGCCTCATCAGCTAAACTATACAATTATAAAAATAAGTGGTAGCATTATAGTAATAACCTGTTTCAATTTGACATTTAAATACTGGGGGAAGAAAGGCAATCGCTCATAAGCTTATGCTTATGAGAGGAAAGTCCGGACTCCAAACGAATACGATACCTTCGAAAAGAATTACTCTTAACGGAGGAAGGCTTTTTAAGCCTATGGAAAGTGCCACAGAAAAAAACCGCCATTATAAAAAAATGGTAAGGGTGAAAATGGGTGGTAAGAGCACCCGACTCAATGCAGTAATGTAGTGAGTGGGCAAACCCTATCGGGAGCAAAGCAAAGCAGTGTGTGTTGGTTATTCGTTCCGATTAAACACACGGGTATGCTGCATAGATAAATGGTCGCCAATTTGCCAAGAGTACGCATCAACTCGGCAAATAACAGAATCCGGCTTATTGAAACCCCAGTGATGCAATAATAATTTTTTACCTCATCATGAAAAGCCATTATCATACATTTAATAGTATGAAAAAAAGAAAATATTTTATAGAAAATTATTTGTGGTTCCTTCCTTTTTGTAGTTTTTTTAGTGGTTACTTTTTACTCTATTACTACCTACAAGCACCAACCCTCCTCGTTCCTTCACTAATCGGCAAAAATATTCATGAAGCAATTCTCCTTCTTTCTCAACTTAAATTGAATGCACGCATTCTTGATCAAAAAGAAGAACCAGCACTACCAGAAGGAACTATTTTGCGCCAACTACCAACAGCTGGCCAAAAAGTAAAAGTGTCACAACCCATTTTTTTAGTTACTACAAAAAAACAGCCTGCCGTTGAAACACCGATGATGATTAATAAATCAATTGATACTATTAAAAAAGAACTCACCAATTCTGACATTCGATTTAAGGCGCATTATTTACCGCATAGCTATCCAAAAAATCATTGTTTTAGCCAATTTCCAGCCTTTGGACAACCTCTTGATAGCAATCATTTACTTATCTATTTAGCAGCAGAAAAGAATAAACCAATTATTATGCCTGATTTTACTCAGCATTCACTAGAAGATGTAACTGAATTTTTAGCCTCCTGCAATATCCAACCGTATATTATACGAAATACACAGAGAGAAAATCATCAAACAAATAGAATCATTAAACAACAGCCACTTGCTGGTTCATTAATTTTATTACGGGAAGATAAACCACTTGTTGTACAACTACAAGTAGAATAGCCCAGATAACCTTGCAAATATACAGTTTTCTTTATTAATTTAAAATAAATGAGAAAAATAAAGGATAATCAAAAGGATAATCAAAAGGATAATCAACATGAAATTAAGTAAATTCTTCATTACTCTGCTTATTATTACTTTTATCTTTTATGTAAAAAACAATTTTTACTCTACCCCGCTGGTAATAAATTCTTCGCAACTTGCTGACCCCAAACAAACAATTATCCTTTGGGATCTTCATGGCGTTGTTTTTGAAAAAAAATTAAGTACGGTATTTAATATAATCTGGAACTATGATCATAAGCTTGAAATTCTACAAAATTTAAATGGCCCGCTCATTAAATTAATGGGAAACTTTTTTTTACAACTATTACGTTTCACCCAACAAGAAGTAACCAGTGAAGAACTGATTGCTACTGCACATAATGCCAATAACAATGCATTAGTTGAACTTGCCCTACAAGTGAGCGCTGCCTATTATCCTACTAAAGAAGTTATAAGCATTATTAAAGAACTTAATAGTCTTGGCTATAAACAAGATATCGGCTCTAATATTGGTGCTACGGTATTTAAAAAATTTAAAGAAAAATATTCAACTATTTTTTCTTATTTCACTCATAATTACGTTGTCCATTATTATCCAGGAAAAACGGTAATTAAAAAACCAAATAAAAAATATTTTATCAACTATCTTCATGATTATGCCATTAACCCAAAACACGTTATATTCATAGATGATAAAATAGCAAATATACAAGCTGCCCACTCAGTTGGGATGCATGCTATTCATTTTAAAACCCCTATACAACTCCGCTCTGCATTGCAAGATTTAGGAATTTCACTTGTACCAATAAAAACAAAATATATTGAACAATACGACTAATAGTGCTATTGTTAATCAAAAAAGTAGTAATTTATTTTTTGCGAAGGAAAATAATGCTCATCAATAAACAAATACTATTAAGTCTTTTTCTCCTTTTACTGTTACCTGCAGCAACAGTCCACAAGCCACACGAAATAAACCTTTATGAGCATGACAAAATTATAGATCTTGCTGAAGAGTGTAATGAAATTACCATCACCATTAATTTAAAAAATAATTCGACTGATCTTGATGAATGGGATCTTGCAATTAACACAACAAAAAACTGGGGAAAAAAATTAGCTCGCATTTTAAAAGAAAAAACCCCGAACGTCGAAATGGAAGTCAAAGTCTCTGGTCATTGCTGTTACAAAAAATAAGAATTTTATTTTTCCGTTGCGGTAAAACCATCGATAATTTGCTGTGCATGGTGAGTAACATCGACATTCTCAATAATACCAGAAATGACCCCTTGCTCATTAATTAAAAAAGTTTTTCTTTTATTAAAAAATAATCCCTTCCCACCATATTCTTTAATAACAACTTGTTCTGGATCACTTAATAATAAAAATGGCAATTGATATTGTGCAGAAAATTTTTTCTGCTTTTCAACTGAATCATTGCTAATACCAATAACAACAATTCCTTTTTCTTTCAAAATAGAAAAATTATCACGCAACGAACATGCTTGTTTTGTGCAGTAAGGGGTTCCTACTTTTGGGAAAAAATAAAGGGCAACTTTTTTCCCTTTAAAATCAGAAAGTTTGTGTATATTCCCCGTAGGGTCTGGCAACGAAAAGCTTGGAGCTTTTTTACCAATCGCTATTGTTGACTTTTTAGCACAACACGTAAGCATAACTCCCACTAAAAATAAAAAAACAAAATAATTAGTTTTCATATTATTCCTTACACTCCCATGACAATGGTTGCTCCATTAGTTCATGAAGCGTTGTTTGCATTGACTTACCTTCAAAAATTATTTCATAGATACCACGACAAATTGACAAATTTAACGCATAACGCTGCATTAATTGACGCATTGATTTCACCGAGTTAACTCCTTCCGGTATATAACCAGTTACTGCAAGAACCGTTGCTAATTTTTCTCCTCTACCCAAACGTTGACCAACTTCCAAATTTTTACTCAATTTTCCCATAGAAGTTAATACTAAATCACCAAAGCCAGAAAGGCCATACAATGTTTCTGCATTCCCCCCCATTGCACATGCAAGCTGAACCATTTCGTGAAAGCCACGCGTCATAAAAAATGTTTTGGTATTATCTTTATAGCCAGCACCATCAAGTATTCCAACACCAAGGGTAATAACATTTTTCAATGCTGCACCTACTTGTGTACCAATAACGTCAAGTGAAATATAAGGGCGAAAATAATCATTAGCCAATAGTTGCTGCAACTCCTGGCCAATAGCACAATTAGTTGCTGCTATTGTTGCTGCAGTAATCTGCTTTGTTACAACTTCATGCGCAAAACTTGGACCAGCAACTACTGCTTTTTCAACTTTTTTTTGAAAAATATCATCAATAATTTGCGTTGGTAGCAATAATGTTTTTTGCTCAATCCCCTTACTCAGCACTACCCATCGTTGACGAGTACTAACCCATGGCAATGCCTGTAACAATATTGTCCGCAAAAAAACAATAGGAATTGCTTCAAATACCCACTCAACATTAGCTAATACTTTTTCTAATTCAATTTCTGGCTTAATATTTTCAGATAACACAATACCCGGCAAATATCGTTCGTTAATTCTCTTTTTTTCAATTGTTTCAGCTACTTGCTCATCATGGCACCACAACAATACCTGAAAACCATTGGTTGCAAGTAATGTAGCAACGGCAGTTCCCCATGCCCCCTCACCAATAATTGCTATTTGTTTCATATCCCAAAATTCCTTTTAGATTGCTCAAAAAATAAGGTTGCCTTTTTTAAGTGGTTTTCCGTAATATCCGGCCACAAACAATCAAGAAAATATAACTCGCTATATGCTGCTTGGTATAATAAAAAATTACTTAACCGGGTGGCAC
>Ga0307428_1000783_pt1 | contig 17970 bp, 18 predicted proteins | sample SalMarWE160240MG_FD_202161 | JGI IMG/M metagenome (GOLD analysis project Ga0307428, IMG submission 202161) | Salt marsh sediment microbial communities from the Plum Island Ecosystem LTER, Massachusetts, United States - WE1603-240 | ecosystem: Environmental > Aquatic > Marine > Intertidal zone >...
CCTGAGGGCCGTCCAGGGTTTATTCGAGGGGCCTTCGCGGGGCCCCTGATCGTTTTTGTTGGAGGAGAAGCATGGCTGAGGCGGTCGAACTCAAGGCCTGGGCGCGCGGACGCACCGGCAAGGGCGGCGCGCGCGCGGTTCGCCGCGAAGGGCGCGTTCCCGGCATCGTCTACGGCGACAACGCCGAGCCGCAGAACATCGCCCTGGATTACAAGGCGATCTGGCAGCAGATTCATACCGGACATTTCCAGAGCACGATCTTCATGATCGACCTCGACGGCACCAAGACGCGGGTCATTCCCCGCGATGTGCAACTCGATCCCGTGCGCGACTTCCCGATCCATGTCGATTTCATGCGCGTCAGCAAGGATTCGCTGGTCACCGTCGAGGTGCCGGTGCACTTCCTCAACGAGGCGGCCTCCCCAGGCATCAAGCGCGGCGGTATCCTCAACGTGGTGCGCCACGAGATCGAGGTGCGCTGCCCGGCCGATGCCATTCCTGAATCTTTCGAGGTCGATTTGACGGGCCTCGAGATCGGCGACAGCGTGCACATCTCGGCCATCAAGCTGCCGGAGGGCGTGCGCCCGACCATCGCCGAGCGCGACTTCACAGTCGCCACCATCGTCGGCCGCGCCGCCGAGGAAGCCGCGCCTGGCGCCGCGGTGGCCGAAGCTGAGGAAGGCGCTGAGGAAGTCGCCGCCGCGGCCGAAGCTGCCCCCGACAAGGAGAAGGAAGAGAAGAAGAAGAAGGACTAGCCTCCTTCGCCTTCGCATCGTCGTCCTTCGTTTCGGTCAGGATGAAGAGATGAAGCTCTTTGTCGGCCTCGGCAATCCGGGGACGCAATACGCGTTGAACCGGCACAATGTGGGCTTCATGGCGGCCGACGCCATCGCCGCAAGCCATGACTTTCCAACCTGGCGCAAGCGTTTCTCTGGTCTCGCCGCCGAAGGCAAGCTCGGTCGCGAAAGCGTGCTCCTGCTGAAGCCGCAGACCTATATGAACGAGTCGGGACGCTCGGTCGGCCAGGCGGTGCGTTTCTACAAGCTCGACCTTGCCGACGTCGTCGTGTTCCACGACGAGCTCGACCTTGCGCCCGGCAAGGTCCGGGTCAAAACCGGCGGCGGCACCGCCGGCCACAACGGCTTGAAATCTTTGACCGCTCATATCGGCAACGACTACGTGCGGGTCCGCATCGGTATCGGCCATCCGGGCAACAAGGCGCTGGTGCACGACCACGTCCTGCAGAATTTCGCCAAGGCTGATCATGCCTGGCTCGAGCCGCTGCTTGGCGCCATCGCCGACGCCGCCCCCGACCTCGCTGAGGGCGCGAACGACAAGTTCCAAACCTTTGTCGCCCACGCCATGCAGACCGAAGCCGAGGCCGGCGAGACGCGGCCCGAGCCCGCGGCGCCGAAGCGCGAAGCCAAAGCGCCGGCGAAGAAAAAAGATGAGGAGCCGCCCGCCACCGAGGGTCCTTTCGGCAAGCTCCGCCGCTGGCTCGGCTCGTGAGGACAAAGGACAACCCCCTCTCCCCGGCGGGGAGAGAGTCGGGGTGAGGGGCGAAGGTCCGACGCTACTTTTTTGTAGACCCCCTCACCCGGCGCACCTTGTGCGCCGACTTCTCCCCAAGGGGAGAGGTAAAAGACGCGTAGGACGGAAATGAACTGATGGGTTTCAAATGCGGCATCGTCGGGCTGCCCAATGTCGGCAAGTCCACGCTCTTCAATGCGCTCACCGAGACCGCGGCCGCGGCGGCGGCCAACTATCCGTTCTGCACCATCGAGCCCAATGTCGGCGAGGTTCCCGTCCCTGACGAACGCCTCGACGCGCTTGCCAGAATCGCCAAATCCGCCGAGGTGATCCCGACCCGCCTCACGTTCGTCGACATCGCCGGCCTTGTGCGCGGGGCATCGAAGGGCGAAGGCCTCGGCAACCAGTTCCTCGCCGTGATCCGCGAGGTCGACGCCATCGCCTATGTGCTGCGCTGCTTCGAGGACGACGACATCATCCACGTCGAGGGCAAGGTCGACCCGATCGCCGACGCCGAAACCATCGAGACCGAGTTGATGCTCGCCGACCTCGATAGTCTCGAGCGACGCGTGCCGCTGCTCGAGCGCAAGGTCCGTGGCCAGGACAAAGAGGCGAAGAAATCGCTCGAGCTGGTGGAGCGGGCGTTGGTGCTGCTCCGAGAAGGCAAGCCGGCGCGGCTCGCCAAGATCGCCGAGGAGGACGAGACCGCCTTCAAGGCCCTCAATCTGCTCACGGCGAAGCCCGTGCTCTATGTCTGCAATGTCGATGAGGCCTCCGCCGCGACCGGCAACGCCCATTCCAAGCGCGTCGAGGAGCGTGCGAAGGCCGAAGGCGCCGGCTGCGTCATCATCTCGGCCAAGATCGAGGCCGAACTTGCCGAGCTCTCACCGGACGAGCGCAAGGCCTATCTCGCCGAGCTTGGCCTGGAGGAGCCGGGCCTCAACCGCCTGATCCGCGAAGGCTATAAGCTCTTGGGCCTGATCACCTATTTCACCGCCGGGCCGAAGGAGGCGCGCGCCTGGACTGTGACCCGCGGCACCCGCGCGCCCCAGGCCGCGGGCGCGATCCACACCGATTTCGAGAAGGGCTTCATCCGCGCCGAGACCATTCCTTACGACGACTACGTCAGTCTCGGCGGCGAGGCCGGTGCCCGCGACGCCGGCAAGATGCGGCTCGAAGGCAAGGACTATGTGGTCAAGGACGGCGATGTCGTCCACTTCCGCTTCGCGACTTGACTCTGCTGCGCGACAAAGCGGCAGCCCACCTACTCAATGCGGCCGAACTCGGCGAGATCGGCTTCGATGCGCGCTGCCAGTTCCGGATGCGCCGCGATCGCCTTGTCCATGAGGGCAGTGTTGATGCCGTGAATGGCCCCCGCAATGCCTCGGGCATAGTCCTGATAGTCCTTAGCGCTGCATTGCTCCTTCAGCCGCGGTAGCAGGTCTTGCAGCTCGCGGGCCGTGCGAAATGATGCGCGAATAAGGTCCCACGCCAATGTCTTGTCCATGTTGGTCCACTTATAAATTGAGATTTAGACATTCGTTCATGCACTTGTGGAAGTCCCACGTATTCCGATCGCTGGCAGGATGCTGCTGTCTCTCCAGAAGGGGGTAGCAAAGATTGAGACATCTTTGATAATCCAAAGGACTGCCTGCTGAAGCAATGCGCCTCGCCACTGCGATGATGCTTGTGAGCGTTGCTCCCGCCTCACCTCCCCCTCCGGCGCTGCCCGTCCATTGGCCGCCATCGCGATTGCCGGCAGGGACGCGCGGTTGGTTAGGATCGAATTTGGCTCTGACGGCGCCATCGAGCTTTCGAAGCTTCGTCTCAACCGCGCTCGCACGAACGAGCCACGCCAAGCGATAGAACTGTGCGCCGAAGGCATCCGATCTCGCAAGGGCAGCATGCACCAGGGCATCTCCTGTCCGAACCTCCAGGACAGGGTAAGAGCCTTCGCCCCCGCGCGGATAAGTTCAGCGGGGGACCTACCGCAACGCCGCGGCGACATTACCGCCGTCGACGGTCTCGATGTGGCCAGTGGTCTTGCGTGCCTTGGCCAGCGTGACGAAGGCCTGGGCCACGTCCTCGGCCAGCACCTCGCGGCCAAGCAGATTGCCGCTCATGTAAGCGGTCTCAGATAGCCCCCTCGCCCGCGCCCGATCCTTGATCATGGCGTCGGTGAGCAGGCCGCTGCGCACCCGGTCGGCATTGACGCCGTTGGAGCGGATGCCGTCGACGCCGTAGTCGAGCGCGTATTGGCGCATCAGCAGCATGGCCGAAGCCTTGGGCAGGCCGTAAGGGCCGAAATTGGGGCCGGGGTTCACCGCCTGCTTCGACAGGTTGAACAGCAGCGCGCCGCCGGTGTCCTGCTTCAGCATGATGCGCACTGCCTCCTTGGCCACGGTCTGGTGCGCGAAGAAATTGAGCTCGAAGCTCTGCCGCAACAACTCGTCGGAGACCTCGCCGATGCGGCCTTGCCACGCGGCGCCGGCATTGGAGACGACAATATCGACGCCGCCGAAGCTCTCGCACACCAGCGCGAAGGCACGGGCAACCTGATCCGGCTTGGTCACGTCGCATTCGAGCCCGAGCCCCTTGATGGCCTTGGCCGCGGTCTCGGCGGCCTCGCCGCGAATGTCGAGGATAGCGACCGCGGCGCCTTCGGTCGCGAGCGCCTTGGCGGTGGCCGCGCCAATCGCCCCTGCTCCGGTGACGAGTGCGACCTGCCCGGTCAGAGGCTTGACCACGGCGCCCTTTAGCTTGGCCTGCTCGAGGCTCCAATATTCCAGCGCGAACAGATCGCTCTCGGGCAACGGCTCGTAGCGGCCGATGCCTTCGGCGTCGGTGACGACGCGCACGGTGTTCTCGGCGAGATCGGCGGCGATTGACGCGTCCTTGGCCGTGCGGCCGATACCGAACAGACCGAGCCCGGGCACCAGCACCACGCGCGGCGCGGAGTCCAACTTGGTCTTGGTGTTGCCGGCGCGGTCGTTCTCGCGGGCGAAATAGGCGTCGTAGCGCGCGGCGAACGCCGTGACCGCTTCCTTCACCGCGACGGCAAAGTCGGCGAGCTTGCCGGGCTCCGGCGGCGGCACCACCAGCGGCGTGTTCTTGGTGCGAATGATGTGGTCGGGCGTGACCACGCCGCGTTGGCTGTAATCGGTGAGCTCGGCGCAGTTCACATAGCTGAGGATCTCTGGCCCGGTGCGAAAATTCATGACGAAGCGGGTCGGCTCGCCGCCAGCTGTCTCCGGCGGCAGCGCCACCGCGCCCCTGATGATCGGCGCCACCTCGGCAACGGGGGCCACCTCGGCCTCGAATTTCTGCGGCTGGAACACGATCGGCCGCGCCTGGCGCAGGCGACTCTCGGCAAGCGACACCATCTCGATCATGCGCTCATAGGCTTCGCGCGCCGTGTCGCCGAAGGTGAAGATGCCGTGCTTGTGCAGGATCAGCCCCTCGACGTCGGGCTTCTTCTCGAACACTTCGGCCGCGGCCTTGGCGAGGCCGAAGCCCGGCGCGATGTAGGGCACGATCCCCATGCGCCCGTCATAGACCTCACGCGCCAGCGCCTCGCCGTCGGGCTGATCGACCAGCGCCAACACCGCGGCGGCATGGGTGTGGTCGATGAATTTGTGCGGCAGGAAGGCGTGGAGCAGCGTCTCGACCGATGGGTTCGGCGCCGTGGCGTCGAGCAGGTTCAGGCGCTGCACATTGACCATGGACTCATCGGAGAGCGCGTCGAGCGCGCGCAAGGCCCGGAGCGGCTCAAGCTTCACCGCGGGCATCCCTTGCGGCTCGATGTCGGCCATGTCCCAGCCCGAGCCCTTGACGCAGATGACCTCGTGCTCCTCGCCGAGGTCGTCGAGGCTCCTCGTCTTCACCGAGGTATTGCCGCCGCCATGAAGCACGAGCAGCGGGTCGCGGCCCAAGAGGCGCGTGGTGTAGACCCGAAGCGCGAGATCCTCGGAGGCTCCCTTGGCGCCATACCCTGTCACCGCGTCGCGGGCGGCGCCGTCATCCCATTTGCTTTGCATGGCGCGTGTAATTGCAAGTTTGCCTCCCCGCCGCAAGTGAAGCTTCGCGCCATCGTCTCGCCTTGTCTGACCCCCCTCGCCCGCGCCTTCCGCGCGGCCTCTTCTCCACCAGGGAGTGGTGAAAGTGGCTTGGAGGGCCGAGCGCGCCCCGCCCCACCAAAAAGATTCCACGGTTTGGCCCGGTCCTAAACCGAATTGCAACAAAGTCTGATGGATAGTTGCAGGTTACGGGCAAGTCTTGATGTTCCGAGGGAGTTTGGAGATGGGGGAGCTCCGGAACCGCTACCATCCTGAGCGGCACTATATGCGGGGGCCTGGTCCCAGATGGCACGAGAAGCATGACGGGCTGCCGGCGCGCATCGCCGAGCCCGAGCACCACGGCACCATGCTGACGCTGTGGCTCGTTCCAGCCGTGGCCATCGCCCTGGTCGTGGCCGCCGTCGCCCTGACTTAGGGCGGCGCGGCAGTTCCAGACCACGCCATCCGGCATCGCCGCGCATGACGTAGAACGGTTATTGGCCGGTGCGGATCACCACCAGGCGGTCGGTGCCGGACTCAGCGCCCCAGACCTCCCCAGGCCGTCCAAGCATCTGCCGCACGCCCGCCCCGACCTTGTCGCTCGGGAAGCTCTCGAAGCGTTCCGTCGCCGGATCGAAGCGCAGAATGGCGTTGGCGCCAAAATCGCTGATCCAGACCTTGCCATGTTCGTCGACAAAGACGGCATAGGCATGAGGATCGTCGCCCGGGAGCTTGTAAACCTTCCAGTCCCGCTTTGCCGGGTCGTAGCTGCTGAGATTGCCGGCGTTCCATTCGCTGATCCACAGCACGCCGTTCGCATCCGACCACACCCGCCGCGTGCCGGCTTGCGGCGTCTTCGGCTCGATCAACTTGGTCTCGCCGGTCTCAAGATCCGGCTTGCCGAGGAAGCTTCCCGCAAGCGAGACGTAATAGACGTCGCCGCCAGGCGTCGCGGTGATGCCGTAAGGGCCGACACCCTTCGGCGCGTCCCACACTGTCATGTCGCCGCTCCTGGGGTCGAGCCGGCCGTAGATGCCGGTCTGGCCGGTAAACCAGATGCGGCCTTTGCCGTCGAACGCGGCGGTATTCAGATTGGCGTTAGTCCCGGCCTTCGGCAGCGGAAACAGCTTCACCGCCTTGGTGGTCGGATCGACGCGGGCAATCGCGTTCTGGCCGCTATCGGTGACCCAGGCGGCGCCGTCAGGGCCGACGATGACGCCGTGCGGGCGCGAGCCTTCGCCAAGAGGAATGCGCTCGATGGCGCCGGTCGCAGGATCGAGGCGCCCAAGCGCGCCGGTAAACTGCGCCGTGAACCAAACCCGACCATCGGGCGCGGGCGCCACGTCATGAGGATGGTCGCCGGCGCCAACCGGAAAATACTGCACCTCCTCAGCCGCAGCGGACACCGTCAGGCCGGGCGTCATTAGGATTAACGGGAGCATCAAAGCGAGGCGTCGCATGCGGCTTGGTAGCGGTGCACTGTGAACAGATGAAGGCGCGGGGATGATTTGCACAACTTCAGCGCGGTCAGAGCAGAAACGCAGCGGCAAGGCCGCCGAAGGTCAGCACCGTGGCGATCAGAAGCGGCCTGCCGAGCGAGGGACCGGCGACGACGAAAGCGATGCCGCATTTGACCAGCGTATTCGACAGCGCGGCGATGACGATGGCGATCACGGCGACGCGGAGGTCATTCGACTTGGCGAAATCCGACATGGACAGCGTGATGGCATCGACGTCGGTGAGTCCGGCGAGGGCGGCGACGGCATAGAGGCCGCCGGGCGGAAAATGCTGCTGCACGATCTTCACCGCGAGCAGCACCACGGCGAAGAACGCAGCGAACTTCGCAGCAGAGGTGAGGCTGAACGGATTCTTGACGTCGAGATCCTTGTTCGAGGCTGCGTTCCGAGCCCCTGACCGGTCGCGGAAATAGATCAGCGCCGCGAACCCCGCCACCGCCACGGCCATCAGCACGAAGGGGATGAGCATCGGCTTGAGCAAATCGCGGTTGACCACCGCCACCAGCACCAGCACGCGCGCGAACATCACTGCCCAGGAAAGCAGGATGCCGCAAGCAAGCGCGCCCGTGTTTTGCGGATTGTCCCGCGCTTCTCTCGCGAACGACAAGGTGACCGCGGTAGACGAGGCGAGCCCCCCGGCCAGCCCCGTCACCGCAGCACCCTTCCCCGGCCCGAGCCAGCGCGTCAGCACATAGCCGACCAGCGACAGCCCTGAGATCAGGATGACGAGCAGCCACAGCGAATAGGGATTGAGCGCGCCCCAGGGGTCGATGGGGTAATTTGGGAGCAGCGGCAGGGCGATGAAGGTGGCAACCAGCAGCCTGACACCGGCATAGACATCGTCCCAGCCGAGCTTGTCGACAAAGCCGTGCAGCGGCTGCTTATATGCAAGCACCGCGGCGGTGACGACGGCGAGGCCGATGGCGAACTCGCGATAGCCGAGCATGACCATGGCGCCGAGCAGAAACACGACGATGGCCGCGATCTCGGTGGTCAGTCCTTTGCCGTCTTCGCTTGTCTTGGCGGTGACCGCATAGCCGACAGCAACGAAGGCGCCGATGATCAGGAGGGTCACCACCAGGATCCAGGGTGCGTTGTAGCGCTGCGACAGCCAGGCGGCAGTGGCACCGAGCAGCGCCAGCAGGATGAAGGTACGCAAGCCGGCAATGTGCCCCACCGCCTCTTCGCTCTTGCGCTTCTCGCGCTCGATGCCGACGAGCGCCCCGAGCAGGATTGCCGTGGCCCAATCGAGCGCGCCTTTGAGCAGCTGCTCGTAATCCATCGTCGCGATCTCTAGGTTTTGGCTTCGGCGCGCTCCGGGTAAAGCATGACGAGGCCATCGCGGGTGCCGGGCGCGATGCCGCGCTCGGTGATGAATCCGGTGATGAAGCGCAGCGGCGTCACATCGAAGGCATAATTCGCGGCAGGACTCCCGCTCGGCGTGATGTCGACCGTGGCGATCGAGCCGTCGGGCAAGCGTCCTGTGACATGGGTGACCTCGCGCGGGTCGCGCTCCTCGATCGGAACGGTGCTGCCGTCGGTGATGGTCCAGTCGATGGTCGAATGGGGCAGCGCCACGAAGAAGGGAACGTCGTTGTCGCGCGCGGCAAGCGCCTTCAGGTAGGTGCCGATCTTGTTGGCGACGTCGCCGGTGCGTGTGGTGCGATCGGTACCGACGATGCAGAGATCGACGAGCTTCTTCTGCATCAGATGGCCGCCGGTGTTGTCGGCGATGATGGTATGGGGCACGCCATGCGCGCCGAGCTCGAACGCCGTCAGCGACGCCCCTTGATTGCGCGGTCGGGTCTCGTCGACCCAAACGTGAAGCGGGATGCCCTCGTCATAGGCGCGGTAGATCGGCGCCAGCGCCGTACCCCAATCGACGGTCGCGAGCCACCCGGCATTGCAATGGGTGAGAATGTTGACGCGCTCACCGCCCTTCTTGTCGGCATGCGCCTTGATCAGCCCAAAGCCGTGCTCGCCGATGCTGCGGCACGTTTCGACATCGGCGTCGCAGATCTCGGCGGCCTTGGCATAAGCCGCCGCCACCCGCGCCTCCCGCGGCTGGTTGCGCACCGCCTTCTCCATCTCGCCGAGCGCCCAGCGAAGATTGATGGCCGTCGGCCGCGTCGCGGCGAGCGTCGCGCAAGTACGTTCGAGCGCCTCGTCCGAGGCATCGTCGCGGAGCGCGAGCGCGACGCCATAGGCCGCAGTCGCTCCGATCAGCGGCGCGCCCCTGACCTGCATGGTGGAAAGGGCCTGCGCGGCGTCTTCCAGCGATTCGAGGGTGACGGTCTCGAACGCGAATGGAAGCTTGGTCTGGTCGATGATCTCAACCGACCACCCGTCGGGGTTCAGCCAGATGGTGCGGTAATGCTTGCCGTTGATGTTCATGGCCCGTGACTTAGCACGGCCACCGCCCGTCCCCGCAACCCGGATTCGCTGAGGTCTGGCTTACGCCGCGCTGCGGCTGCCGAAAGCCCTCGGCGCCGCGAGCCAATCGCGGAAGTCGTTCGCCGTCAGTGGGCGCGAGATGTGATAGCCCTGAACCTCATCGCATCCCGCCTCGGCGAGAAAGTCGTAAGCCTCCTGCGTCTCCACGCCTTCGGCCACGACCCGGTATTTGAGGTCATGGGCCATGTCGATGATGGCCCTGACCAGGATCTGGTCGCGCTCGAGGCTGTCGATCGCCGCCATGAATGACCGGTCGATCTTGATGATGTCGGCCGGGATATTCTGGAGGTAGGAGAAGCTCGAATAGCCGGTGCCGAAATCGTCAATGGCGCAGGTGACGCCAAGCGCTTTGATATCCTTGAGGCGCTCGAACACGCGGCGACGCATGCGGATCAGTGCGCTTTCGGTGAATTCAAGCTGGATTGCCGTTGGCGGCAAATTGTGGCGCTCTAACCCCTGCTTGAGCCGCTGGACGAAATCCTCTTCTTCGAGGTTGGCGCCGGAGATGTTGATGGAAACCGGCACCGTCACACCCTCGCCGCGCCACATGGTGACCTGCCACAGCGCCGCGTCCATGACCCAATCAGTAAGCTCGCCGGCGAGAGCGGTTTGCTCGATAAGCGGGATGAATTCGCCCGGCGGAATATTGCCCAGGGTAGGATGATACCAGCGCAGCAGCGCCTCTGCGCCCGCGCAAGCCCCGGTCCTGACGTCGATGCGAGGCTGGTAGACGAGGCTCAACTGGTTCGGCGCAATGAGCGCCTCGCGGATGCCGACGAGCAGTTTGAAGCGGCGGTGATGCTGCTCATCCTTTGCCGGCGAGTGAATCTCGACCTTGACCTCGGCCTCCCGCGCATCGAGCGCGGCACCGAAGGCCTTGCGCAGAACGTCGCGGGGAGCGGTATCACCGAGCCGGAACGGCACGATGCCGATGACGGCGTGCGCCGACACGGGAACACCATCGGACTCGACGAAATCCGCGAGACGCGACTGAATTTCCATGAGTATCTCGGGGAGCTGCCGCCGCATCGGCTCTCGCAGCAGAAACGCGAGTTCGGTCGTGCCGACATGATAGATCTTGCAGTCATTCCCGAGCAGCGGTCGGATCGCGGTTCCTCCGAACTTGACGAAATTGTCGAGGAAGGCTGGCCCGAGCACCCGCCGCGCATCGGCGAGTTGGTGCGCATCGGCGAGATCGATCAGGACCGCCATGCATTCCTCTTTGGGATGGTCGCGGGCAAGGTCCTCCATGTCCTCAACAAGCTGGGTGCGATTGGGCAACCCGCTCACCGCATCGATGCGCCCGAGAGCGTGCTGAAGCTCGATTTGGTCCATCACCATCTCGGCCAGGTCCCGCAGCAAGGAGACCTCGGCCTCGGTCGCAGTTCGCGGCTCCCGACCCAGCACGCACATCGAGCCGAGGGCGAACCCTTCATGGGTGATGAGAGGCGCGCCGGCATAGAAGCGCACGCCGGCATCAGCCAGCGGGCTGTCGCGGTAGGTCTGGTCGGCGAGAAGATCGCTGACGACGACCGGTTCCCCGGTCGCGGAGACCTTGTCGCAGGGCGCCTTGAAGCGCGGGATCTGCTGCTGCTCGACGCCAACGCGGGATTTGAACCACTGGCGGTTGACGTCGGTCAGTGAAATCGCGGAAATCGGGAGTCCAAACAGGCGGCTCGCGACGCGGGTGATGCGATCGAAGGCTTCGCTCGGAGGCGTGTCCAAAAGGCCAAGGTCGCGCAAAGCACGTAGACGCGCCTGTTCGCGTTTGGACGTCTTGAGTGCTGGCGCCCTCCGAGAGCCCATGATTCTCCCTGATCGCTACCTGGAAGTCATATGGGGTGCAATTGCACGTATTTGGCATTTAGCCTGATGAGGTTTCAAAATTAAATTCAATTCTAATACTAAATCGAGCGGGAAGGCTTGATAAATCCCGCCTGGAGCGCGAGGCAAATGGCCCTCTCACCTTAGGCGCGAAGCTCAAGGATCCATCGATCGAAGCTTAAGACGCGCCTTACTCGCCCTCGAAGGTCATCAAGGTGTGGCATTCGACCCCGAGCTCGGCCATCCGGGCCAAGCCGCCGAGGTCCGGCAAATCGACGACAAAAGCAGCAGCAACCACGTCGGCGTTCAGCTTGCGCAGGAGCTTGACGGCGGCCTCAGCGGTGCCGCCGGTGGCGATAAGGTCGTCGACCAGCAGCACCGGCTCGCCCGAGCTCAACGCGTCCTCATGAACCTCGATGACATCGATGCCGTATTCGAGCTCGTAGTCCTGGCCGATCGCCTTGGCCGGCAGCTTGCCCTTTTTGCGGATGGGGACGAAACCGCAACGCAGACGGTCGGCGACGGCGCCGCCGAGAATGAAGCCACGCGCCTCAACACCGGCGACGGCCTCGATCCTGCGATTGGCGAAGGGCCTGACCAGCTGCTCAATGCAGGTCCGAAATCCAGTCGCATGGCCGAGCAAGGTGGTGATGTCCCGGAACATGATGCCGGGCTTGGGATAGTCGGGTATGGTCCGCACCAGGTCCTTGAGATCGATATTCTCGGTAATCGTCATGAAAGGGCCTCCGCGAGGTGAACCGGACCACAGGATTGCTTCGCGAGCCTATAGTCGAAGGGGCCGCGGCTGGCTAGCACCCGTGCACGCACGAGCCGTCGCATGACCATTGGGGGACTGCCATGTCAGACGGAAATGGGATCATCATTCGCGACATCGACGTGCCGTTCTGGCGGATCGTGATGATCCTGGTGAAGTGGAGCATCGCTTCGGTTCCGGCCATGATCATCCTCATGATTCTGGCCAGCTTGATCGCAGCCATTGTCGGCGTCATCCTGGCGGCGCTCGGTGTTCCGGTGCCGTCGACCCCGACCTGAGCCGCTTACAGGTCATCACGCCTTCCCCAATACGCGGCCGGCAACCGCGTCGAGCTTCTTCAGAAGTTCGGGATCGCGCGCTTCCGGCGCGGTGATGATCGCCGTGTCGAGCGCGCGGTCGGACCCGATCGGGCACGGCTCATGCTCCCGCGGAAAGTCGCGTGCGAGCCGCGCCACGAGATTTGCCGCCTTCTCGGCATTGGCCACCAGCACCTTGATGATGTCCGTGACCGTGACGGCGTCGTGATCGGGGTGCCAGCAATCGTAATCGGTGACCATGGCGACGGTGGCATAGCAAAGCTCAGCCTCCCGCGCGAGTTTGGCCTCCGGCAGATTGGTCATGCCGATCACCGCATAGCCGAGGTTCTTGTAGGTGAGGCTCTCCGCAAGCGTGGAGAATTGCGGCCCCTCGATGCAGACATAGGTTCCGGCCCGCGCCACCGGAATGCCTTCGGCTTCCGCGGCGTTGGTGAGATGGAGACGGAGCCGCGGCGCCACGGGATGCGCCATGGACACGTGCGCCACGCAGCCCTTACCGAAGAAGGAGCTCGCGCGATTGAAGGTGCGGTCGACGAACTGATCGACGAGGACGAAGGTGCCTGGTGAGAGCTCCTGCTTGAACGAGCCGCAAGCCGACAGCGAGATGAGGTCGGTGACCCCTGCCCGCTTCATCACGTCGATATTGGCGCGGTAGTTGATGTCGGAGGGCGACAACGGATGCCCCTGGGCGTGACGCGACATGAACACGATCGGCAGCCCGGCGATTTCGCCGATGCGAAGCGGCGATGACGGCTCGCCCCACGGGCTCTCGATGCGCTCCTCACGCACGTTTTCCAAGCCGGGGAGATCGTAAAGCCCCGAGCCGCCGATGATGCCGAGCACAGCCTTGGTCATGTCACCCCCATGAAGTCGCACCGCCGGAAGGTCACGCGCCGACCCGCATATAGAACAATCCCCACACCCAGCGGCCGCGGCCATCGGCGCCTGGCTTTTGCCCCGGGGCCCGCGTGTTGATCAGCCATAGCGGGCCTTGCTGGCCGATGCCGAGGGGCTTGCCATCGGCCTCGAGCGCGAGAATCCAGTCTGAACCATCAACATCTTCCGGCATGAGCCAGCCGCTAAAGCCGTTGATGGCGATGAAGCTGATCTTGGTCTTCGCCGCCTCGATGCGGCCGAGCACCTCGCGCAGCAGCGGCCCCTTGAAGGTGACGGGCGCGCCAAGCTCCTTCGTCGTCGCCGTCACCGTGCCCTGCGGCAGAGCGAGCAGCATGGCGCGATCAAAGGCGAAGGCTTTGGGAAAATCGATCTTCTGCGCCGCAAGTAGACTGTCCTTGTTGGCGTCAAGCGGCCCCCGATTGCTCTCGCCGACAAGCCCGCTCACGGTGAGCAGCACCATCTCTTTCGGCGCCGGCTCTTCTGCCACCGCGGATGCCGACCAGGCACAGAGCGCCGCAATGACCGCAACGAGAAAAACGCGCATGGGGTGGAGAGCGAAAGGATCGAGTCCGAAGGTCATCCTCGGCTGTCAATTTGGTCGGGTCAAGCTATCGGAGCATCGAGCGGCGGCTTTGCGCGGCGCTTGGCGTGGGCGTGGACACCAGACCACACGACCCGCTTCGCCAGGAACATTGCCACGGCAAGGGCGAACAGGAACACGATCACCCTGGCGCCGAGCATGTGCCGCTCCTGAAGCTTGGGCTCGGCGGCCCACATCAGAAACGCGGCGACATCTCTCGCGTAATTGTCGGCAGTCTCCTTGGTGCCATCAGCATAGGTGACGAGCCCGTCGGCAAGCGGCGGCGGCATCGCAATCTGGTGCCCGGGAAAGGCGACGTTGTACTGCATCCCTTGGGCAAGATCGAACCCATGGGGCGTAACCTTGTACCCGGTCAGCAGGGCGTAGATGTAGTCGGGGCCGCCGGGACGGGCCTTGGCGATCACCGAAAGATCTGGCGGCAACGCCCCCCGGTTCGCAGCGCGCGCCGCTTCGTCGTTCGGATAGGGCGAGCGGAACCGGTCTGACGGACGTCCCGGGCGTTGATACATCTCGCCCTTGTCGTTCGGTCCGTCGGTGACCTGGATCTCTTCGGCGAGTGCCTTCACCGCCTCCGGCGAAAACTCGGGCCCACCCCCTTCACCGAGATTGCGGTAGGAGAGCAGTCGCATCGAATGGCAGTTGGAGCAGATCCGTTTGTAGACGCCATAGCCGCGCTGGAGCTGCTCCGGATTGTAGGTGCCGAACGGTCCGTCGAAGCTCCAGCTCTGAGATGCGATTTTCGGCTCAGGCGGCGGCTCCTGTGCTGCGGCCACGACGGGGAGCAGCACCAGCGCAAAAGACGCGCCGAGCGCAAAGCCGATTGACGCGCGGATCATAGCGCCGCCTCCGGCTGCCGCTGTCGTCGCGGCGGAGCCGCGGCCGGTGGCGCCTCCACGGGGCCAAGGACGGATTCGGTGATGCTGCCGGGAAGCCCCTTGGGCTTCTCGATCCAGCCAACCACCGGCATCACCAGCAAGAAGAACAGGAAATAATACGCGGTGAAGATCCGCCCCAGGATCAGATAGCCGCCTTCTGGCGGCTGTGAGCCCAGATATCCGAGCGCGACGCAGGTGATGACAAAGGCCCAGAAGAACCATTTGTAGATCGGGCGGTATCGCGTCGAGCGCACCCGCGAGGTGTCGAGCCAGGGCACGAAGAACAACACCACGATGGCGCCGATCAGCCCCGCAACGCCGAACAGCTTGTTCGGGATCGCGCGCAGGATCGCGTAGAACGGCAGGAAATACCATTCGGGCACGATGTGCTGCGGCGTTTGCAACGGATTGGCCGGGATGTAGTTGTCGGGATGGCCAAGCGTGTTCGGCGCATAGAACACGAACAACGCGAACAGGATCGCGAACAGCACCAGCGCGAAGCCATCCTTCATCGTGTAATAGGGATGGAACGGCAGCGTCTCCCGCGAGCTCTTCACGTCGATGCCGGTGGGGTTGTTGTTGCCGGGGATGTGCAGCGCCCAAATGTGCAACACGACCACGCCGGCGATGATGAACGGGAACAGATAGTGCAAGGAATAGAGGCGCGTCAGCGTCGGTCCACCGACGGAAAAGCCGCCCCAGATCCACTGCACCAGCTGCGTGCCGAGACCCGGGATCACGAGATCGAGCGACGAGAACAGATTGGTGATCACGGTCACCGCCCAGAAGCTCATCTGCCCCCACACCAGCGAATAGCCCATGAAGGCGGTGGCGATCATCAGCAAGAGAATGAGCACGCCAAGGATCCACAGGATCTCGCGCGGTGCCTTGTAGGAGCCGTAATAGAGGCCGCGGAACGTGTGGATGTAGGCGGCGAGGAAGAACATCGAAGCGCCGACGGCATGGGTGTAGCGCAACAGCCATCCCCAATTCACGTCGCGCATGATGTGCTCGACGCTGTCGAAGGCGCGATCCGCCGCCGGGATGTAATGCATGGCGAGCACGATGCCCGTGGCGATCTGCGAGATCAGCATGAACACCAGGATGCCGCCGAAGGTCCACCAATAGTTGAGGTTGCGCGGCGTCGGGAAGGTGATGAACTGATCGCTCATCACGCGCACGACCGGAAGCCGCGCATCGAGCCATTTCTCAAATCCGGTGGTTGGTTCGTAACTCGAGGGATGGGCCATGAAGCGTGAGCTCAGCCGATTTTGACCTTGGTGTCTGACAGGAAGGCGTAAGGCGGGATTGCCATATTCTGCGGCGCGGGTCCGACGCGCACGCGGCCAGCAGTGTCGTATTGCGAACCGTGGCAAGGACAGAACCAGCCGCCATAGTCGCCTTTGTAGTCGCCCGGGGACTGACCTTTGGGGATGCAGCCGAGATGGGTGCAAATGCCGATCATCACGAGCCAGGGCTCGCGGTCCTTGCCGGCGCGGTTTTGGTCGGTGGCGGGCGCGGTGTCGGGAAGATTGGCGTTGCGCGCGATCGGATCGATCAGATCATCGACGGGAACGGCCTTGGCCGCCTCAATCTCCTTCTCGGTGCGGTGGCGGATGAAGATCGGCTTGCCGCGCCACATCACGGTGATGGCCTGGCCCGCCTCGAGATGGGAGAGATCGACCTCGGTGGTGGCGAGCGACAGCGCCGACTGGTCGGGATTCATCTGATCGAGCAGCGGCCATAGGCCGAGACCGAACCCAACAGCGGCAAACCCGCCTGCGGCGATCATGATGACATCGCGCCGGGAGTGATCATCTTCGTGTTGGGGAATTGGGAATTGCGCGGGGGTTACGTTTTCGGCCACGTGACCTTCGCTCCTAACCGTCGCCAATGGCCGCAACCATCCTCAGGCTTCCACGGAAACGATCGTTTCCGCGGCCCCTCGCCCGGACTGTCACGCCTTGAACTTGTGCCTCTCCTCATGCCGGCCGATAGCTCGGCCAGCATGCCTGCTTAGGTTTTCTTGCATCAGCGTCCAACCTTGTCCAGGACCGTCACCCGGGCAAATTGGCGCAGTGCACAAAATTCCCTCGGAAGCCATGGCAGTCAAGCCGGAATCAGACTTTGATCGAGGTCAAAGCCGGACTTGACCCGGGCCTGCATTCCGGGGCCTGTGAGGCAATAAGGTCACTCGAGCAGGAGCCATGAGCGAAGCCAAGGCATTAGCGAGCGCGGAACGAGATCTTTCCACTTTGGAAGCCCAAAAACAGCGGGCCAAGACTTGGTTCGAGACCTTGCGCGACCGGATGCTCGCGGCCCTCGAAGCGGTCGAGGACGCGGCCGAAGACTCGGCGCTCTACGCCGGCGAGGCGCCGGGCCGGTTCACCCGCACCGCTTGGAGCCGCGAGGAGCCTGACGGCTCCGACGGTGGTGGCGGCGTGATGTCGTTGATGTCGGGCCGCGTGTTCGAGAAGGTCGGCTGCCACACCTCGACGGTGCATGGCACCTTCCCCCCAGAATTCGCGCGGCAGATCCCGGGCGCCGACAAGGACCCGCGGTTCTGGGCCTCAGGCATGTCCTTCATCGCCCATCCCAAGAACCCGAATGCGCCGACCGGTCATATGAATACGCGCATGGTCGTGACGTCGAAAGGCTGGTTCGGCGGCGGCGGCGACCTGACCCCGGTGTTGATGCGACGGCGGACGCAAGAAGATCAAGATGCATTAGCCTTCCACGCAGCGATGCGCGCGGCCTGCGAGGGCCAACCTGCCGCCGACTACCCGCGCTTCAAGGAATGGTGCGACGAATATTTCTATCTGCCGCACCGCAAGGAGATGCGAGGCATCGGCGGCATCTTCTACGACTATCTCGACACCGGGGATTGGGAGGCGGACTTCGCCTTCACGGAAGCAGTCGGGCGCGAATTCGTGCGCATCTATCCGGAGATCGTCCGCCGCAACATGCTGACGCCGTGGACTGAGCAGGACCGCGAGGAGCAGCTCATCCGCCGCGGCCGCTATGTCGAGTTCAATCTGCTCTACGACCGGGGCACCATTTTCGGGCTGAAGACCGGGGGCAATGTCGAGGCCATCCTGTCCTCAATGCCGCCGCTCGTGATGTGG
>Ga0307428_1000786_pt1 | contig 17940 bp, 22 predicted proteins | sample SalMarWE160240MG_FD_202161 | JGI IMG/M metagenome (GOLD analysis project Ga0307428, IMG submission 202161) | Salt marsh sediment microbial communities from the Plum Island Ecosystem LTER, Massachusetts, United States - WE1603-240 | ecosystem: Environmental > Aquatic > Marine > Intertidal zone >...
GACGTTGGCCTCGGATTGGGCGACCTTCAGGATCCAGCGATAGACGGCCTGCATCGCTTCGGAATCGCCGGTGATACCAGGAAGGGCCCATTCGCTTCTTTTTTCTTGCGGCTCCAGTGCCTGGGACAGTTCCATGAGAGACCACGCCTTAGATACGGTGTCCACGTCTGGGTCGGTGCTTACAATGAGCCTTGATTGGCGCGGTGGAAAAACAAAAAGGCCTCAGGGAGAAACCTTCTCCTCCGTGAGGCTTCGCGGCCCTTGTCGAGGAACACATCCTTGGGGCTCCCCGACCTCTCTCACGACTCCGTTCAGGACAATAGGTGACCCACCAAGGAAACGCAATAGATCGTGGTTGCAGATTTGGATCTATGCAGGAAACAAAAAGGATCCACCCTGCCGTAGGCCACCAAGCGCTTTTGTCAAAATGTCATAGTTCCTGTTACCCCGTCTTTTGCATTTTCAGTCGCGAGCTAGTCAGCAAGCCCCGCTCTCGGGCATACCTGGCTGCCTCTCTGCGACTGCCCAGCTGAAGTTTTTCCAGGATGTTATGCATATGGTTTTTCACCGTCGGAACCTCGATCCCTAAGTGGACCGCAATCTCTTTATTGCTGAAGCGCTCCTCGACTAACGCAATGATCTCCAGCTCCCGACGGGTCAGGTTCGGCAAACCCAAGAGCCGGCGGATCTCCTTCTCGCGAGCCCCCTCCGCGAGTCGGGAAAAGAGCGCACCCGCGACCTTTGGAGAACATAGGGCCTCCTTTGCAGCCACTGCCTGAATGTTATTGAGCAGATCTTCCAGCGATGCCTCATGGGGCAGATACCCCGCGGCTCCTGCTTCGATGCACGCCAGCACGTCGGATTCCAATCTGGTCAGACCCATGATCAGGATCCTTGCCTCAGGGTAACCCCCGCGGATCAAGCGAGCTTCCCCAAGACCCTCCCGTCCGGGTGGACGGAGATCCTGGATAACGACATCCGGACACAACCTCCCGACGCCTCCCAAGATGTCACTCGCATTGGCAACAGCTGCGGCCAGGGTTATGTTGTGCTGCTGCGCTAAGACAAAGGCCAGGCTCTCCCGTAACAACCGATTCTTGTGGATGATGAGGACACGAATAACGCCCGCCATGGACCCTTCCCTCAGTATCTCCTCCGGTGTATACATGCCGGTCTCTTGGAAAGCGCGGCGGGGGCTCGGCCAAGGCCCCGGCCGATTGGCCTGGGCCGGCGGGGCGCGGTTTAAAACAGAAAAATCCCCCAGGGCGCAAACTCCCCTAGGGGAACTTTCACTCGATCGGGCCAGCCTCCCAGAACTGTCGGGGGCCGGGGGCAACTGCATCCGGGGGTCCATTGGCTTTGGTTCCGATCTTAAAAATAAAGACGCCTCGAAGACGGACCCTATCCCCTTCAGGCGTCGTGGCCCTTGTCGAAGGACACATTCATGGGGCCCCTCGACCTCGTGCAACTCCTTAATTATCTTGATACTGAAGCTTTCCCTAACTGTCAAGGAATTTCTTCCTACAGCGTATCGAGATAAATCTGACATCATGGGGTAAAGATGCACATAACTACCTTCGCTGGCTGGAGTGGAGACTGTTTTAGTTGAGAGTCAAGAGTTGAGAGCGGAGATTCTAAGGAAAGTGGGGACGTTCCACGTTAGTACAAGCCGGCTGACGTCAAAAACATCATCACTTTTTCGTTGGTCGCGCGGAGACGGCCCGAAACCTGCCTCAACACATTCCACAGTACCGCGGAAGCAATATCACGATCTTTGTGCAGGAGTTGCCGGAACGCTTCTCTCTTCACAACCAGCAGGAAGCACTCTGTCCCGGCCCGCGCCGTCGCGCTCCGAACCACGTCATCACCAATCACGGCCATCTCACCGAAAGCCTGGCCTTCTTCGAGGACCGCCAGCGTCTCATCTTCACCTAAGGGGTACTTGCGCGTAATGCGAACCTCACCCTTCATGACCAGGTAGAGCTCCTCACCCGGATCGCCTTCCTTGAAGATCACGGTGTCTTGCTTAAACTGTTCCACGTCGGAGATTCGAAAGATGGATTGCAACTGGTCGTTGTCGAGTCCCCGAAATATCTCCGCCTTTGTCAGTTGTGCCGTCAGTTCCGTCATGCTGTCTCTCCACATGCGGGGCCCTGAACTCGAGCCTCCCTAATGTCTTGCAATTCTTGGGCCTAAAGGGGGTTGACTCGCGTACGATAAGGGTGCAGAATCACTGGGGTGACCCGTTAGCTCAGTTGGTAGAGCACCTGCCTTTTAAGCAGGGGGCCGCTGGTTCGAGTCCAGCACGGGTCACCATACGTATATTCCGTGGATCCTCGGGGGGTTGTGAACGTAGGATCGCACTACTTGAGCATCAGCCAGGGCCTTCCGTTTAGGCTGAACGTTCCGTCGACCTCCAACGGAAGGTTCCTCTCCAAGAGATATTCCTCACGGGGCAGGGAACCCGAGTGCGGAATATCGTTCATGCCCGGCGTCCACATCCTGGCAAAACTACAGCCGACCACACAGGCGAGGATCAGTAAGGCCCCCGCCTCGATCTCGTTTTCATCCAACATTCCTGACTGTGCCGATTCTGGACCCGTCTGCGATTCTCTCCCACCCGCAACCGCTATCGGCACTACCTCGATCACGGAAGAAGTCATGGTCGTTGCCTCGTCGGTCTCCGCACCCGGAGAATCGCCGCGGTCCATGCACCCGTGAGCTGGGCCGACACGCACGTGAGAAGGCAGAACATCCGTAGCGCCGTTTCTGGCAGGTCAGAAGGCATCACCGGTACCTCCGTTGTATCCCTGGTGCAAAAAGCGGACCATGCCTTTGGGGCTTCACGGCCCCCCGGGCAGAGGCAACGGGCCTCTGAATTCATGACACGTGTTGGACGAGAGGGGAGGAGGGAGCGATGGATCAGGCCATAATGAACGGCGTGACGCAACGACTGGAAGCGGTTGGGCGAGAGATCCGGCGTGTGAAACGCGTGGGGGCCACGACGGTTGCGATGATCGCCGCCCTGGTCCTCATGGGGCAGGCCGTGCCTCCCAAGGCGACCAAGGTGGTTGAGGCTGAGCAGTTCGTGCTGCGCGACAAACACGGAAAGGCCCGCGCGTGGCTCAACATGTCAGACGGCTCGGTGAATTTCGCCCTTGCCGACACGAACGAAAAGACCCGTACGTTGCTGTACCTTCTGGACGACGGCACGCACGGCCTCATCCTCGCCACCCAGGATGGGCAAACCCGCGTTGAAGTCAAAGTCGGGAGAAACGGGGTGCCGACCCTGAGCCTCGTGGACAACGATGGGAACCGCATCGGGATGTTCGTACTCTCTGACGGCAAACCGGCCCTCGGCCTGGTTGACCGAACCCAAAAGCTTCGCGGGTCGTTGGGCCTCGAGACCGACGGCCAGGTCCGCCTGACGCTCTCTGACAGGAATGCCACGGAACGCGCCGAGCTCACCGTGTTACCTGACGGAACGCCGCGTCTCAGCCTCATTGGCCATTCCGGGAGGCTCACCTGGCATGGGCCGTAGGGAGCCCTTACCACCTATAACATCACACGCATATGGGCCCAAGGGGATCGGAGATCTGGGGCTTTCAAATGGCCGCCGCCTGGTCCGCATCTTGCAAATAAACTCCCCCGCCTGGATGCTTTTCCTCCAGGGTTCTGAGTCCACATTCAAAGGCCGGGGCAACGATGAGCCCCGCGTGGGGGGTAACGGGATGACGCCGAAAGAGTGGTCCATAGAAGCTTTCGAGATGTGCGACCATGCCGGAATGATCTGTATGAACTGTGCCGAGAAAGCCATCGCAGCCGCCATCGAAGAGAACCGAGGGACGTGGTTTGGCGAGGCCCAGAAGCAGAACGGCGACGACGAGCTTCTTCGGGAGGAAGTACCCAGCTTTCTCAAGTCCCGCGCATAGCCCCGAAGGTACTTTACCCCCGGTGTTCCGGTCGACCGGGGAGGCTACTTTCCTTCCTTCCCTACCGCCACACTGTTAGCAGTGAGCGGTCAGCTGTCGGTGAGCGGTCAAAGGTCACCGGCCACCGTGTATCGGGCGCTGTCCTGAACAGTCAAGTCTTGACTCTTTATTGTGAACCATGACGAGTGCCCCTCAATCAGGGCACTGTTGATGCCATCCACGAAATTCGATAGAATTCCAGGCGCCGGCCCCATCATCAGCGACAACGGAGGTGCCTTGATGCCAGAAGGCCAGGACCCCCTCGCGACGCTCCTCGCCGCGACCCTCAGCCATTTGATGCTTGACGTTGCCAAGGAACTCTTTCCGCACCGCCGCTACTTTGATCTCACCACGGTAGAAAAGCAGACGGTCGCCGATCATGTTCGAAATCTCCTCTCCGAGGCCCAAGCCACCTTCGCAGTGCCGGGACTCCTCCACCCACAGAGAGAAATAGCCTTCCCTCCCCAACGGGAGGAGGAATATCTCTAGGTCTCGAGACCCCACGATCACCGGATCACCACAACACGCACGGCGACAGGCGGGCGCGGATCGCTTGGGTCCTCGCGATACTGCACGGTCACCCACTGGCCACGCTGAAGGGAGTGAGATGCCCCATCGTCGGCGGTGATTTCCGTCTCGTGGGTGATCTGGAAAGCATGATCGAGCAATCGCTCCGAAGAACGCACCACCATCAATCCCTTCTCTCGATTCACCTCCACGATCTGGCCCTGCCATTCCTGAGCCTCGCTGGTGAGGCCTCCCGAGGGGCTGACCCACGGCACGGAGCACGCCGCCGCCCCAACAAGAAGGGCGACCAACAGCATTGTCATCACTAGCCTCACCTTGTCTCCCGGAGCGGTTCCGTCTGCCATATGGGTAGCCCGGACAAGACGAGCGGACGCTTTGAAGGCCTTGACACAAGAGTAAGAACGAGTAGAATAGCTTTTAGGAAAGTCTGCATGCCATAGCGAGGGACGGGATGCAGTTGATCCTTTTCGAGGTGTTGTGGGTTGGAGTTATCGTTCTGGTCTTTTGGGCGGCCAACCGGAGGGCCCGTCGGGAGGTTGAGTACTAGCTGACCGAAACCCCGTGGCACCGAAATCCGTGTGACGGGAGGGGACATCTGGGAGGATACCATGATCACCGAGTATCTCTTTTTGAGCCCGAGCGGCGAGATCATCACCAATCTCCAGGACATCCGCCGATTCGTTGAGGAGCATTATCCAGACCGGCGTGTCTGCCCGCATTGCGGCTGCTACCAAATCCCCACCGGGCAGACTCACCGCGTTCTCTTCCGCGTGTACGGCTGCGTCAACAGCATTTGCTCCGCTTCGTTCCGGTCGTTCCGGCTCTGGCCTTCATGGCCATTGTGGCAGCGCCGAGTCGCCTAGCCCCCTAAATCCGCCCGGGTTACCCCCTCAGACCGCTCCTCGCGCGACAAACGACCCTCGTTTCTCAGTCCTTCGACGCATAAGTTCGATGAGGAACGAAGCCCTCGGGATAAACGCGGTGCGAGCCATATCTCTCATGGTATTCACAGGAATACCTAACCGTATGCACGAATCGAAGCATCAGTCGTCCTCGGGAAAAAGTGAGCTGCTGCAGGCCGGGCACAGGGCAACCGATGGGCCAGGCTTTGCCTCAACGATCTGCCCGGTCCATCCACACCTGGGGCATTTCACGGGGAAGTCCATACGTTCGCCATGGGGAGCGAGCTACTTCCCCCGCAGGTCTTCAGGGCTGGTGGTGTACGGACCCCCACACACCCGCGCGATGGCGTTGCCGGGACCCTCGCGGGCCTCGCGGTCAAATACGGTGAGCAGATAGGCAAACCCTGCCACGATGGCGGTAGCCGCACAGGTCCCCGCGCGCAGCGGAATTTGCCCGGCACTCACCACCACGCTCGCAGCCGTGAATGCGGAATCCTCGACAACAGATGTTTCTTCCTTGGATTGCCCCTCTGCTCTTGCCTCCTCTTGCGAAACCTCTGGAGGCTCGCCTGGGGGGCTCTCGTCCCCACGCGTGAGGGCAGGCATCCCTGTAACGAGGCCGACTATCAAGCACATACTGATCAGTTGCCGTATCACGGTGCTGCTCCCACACCCGCTATGCGATGATCCCGAATCCCGAAGTCCGGTTATCTTCCCGTGAAAATTCCATCTTGTCAACGCCCGTTTTGGCGTGTATTTGCAAGGCCTTCTCGCTTGCGATTTCCGATAGCGTGTGCTATGTGTCGAACCGACCGCATCCGACGCTGACCCCATCGTCTAGCCTGGCCTAGGACACCGCCCTTTCAAGGCGGCAACGCGGGTTCGAATCCCGCTGGGGTCACCAGCAAACAAAAAAGGCCCGCCTCCGGGCTTTTTTGTTTGCAGAGCATTGGAGCAATGGATCAATGGATAGTAAAACATTGTGACAATGCGGTCCACTGATCCACTGTTCCACTGTTCGCTCACCCCCCGGTGTCCCCGGGCTCCTTCTTGTCACGGTCTCCTACGGGGCGCTCCAGACGAGCTTCCCGTCCCTATCGAACAAGACAAGGGAAGATTCCGGTCGCTTTTCAATCACCCCTGTCCCTCCCGTCTCTAGGGAAATGCTACCCAAAACGGCACGCGTAATACCGCCCCGGTCCGAGAGGGTCAGGCCCGACACCCCCCCGCTATCAACCCCGAGTATGACACTACCGTCCTTCTCCTTGCCGAAAAGGCTAAAGGATGGCGTGCCATCAGCCTCTACGGCAAGTACCGCACGCGGTTTTTCAGCTCGGTCGTAGAGATGAAGGGCCGTGGTATCGTTCGCCAGGACCGTCAGACTGCTTCGGATGTTCCCGCTCTTGCTTAAGATCGTGACGGTCGGTAAGCCATCTGTGGTGAAGCCGAGTCCGATGCGCAGCGTCTGTTCCTCGTCATAAAAGCTTAGGAGCGGCGCGCCCTCTCTGAAGCCGAGCATGGCGCGGACGTTACCTTTCCCATCTCGGAGGAGAAACTCATCCGCCTCGACCACCTTAGGCAGCTTGCGGGGCGTCGCCTGGCCCATGAGCACCACGGCCGCGATCAGTGCCAGCGCCGCCACCCCCGCCTTCTTCAACCGCCGATTCTCCCGCTCCACGCGCTCCAACCGTTCCACCCGTTGCATCAAGTCTCCGTTCATCGCTCACGTCCCCTCCCATCCCCCACAGTTCTTTGTTTCCAAAGCATCGGATCATCCTTTGCGTCTCGTGATGGCCCCTTACGGTGCGCTCCAGATAACGTTACCATTCTTGTCGACCAGCTTGAGGTATGGCGAGTCAACATCGTTAACGCCCAAAAGTACTCTTATCGCGCCAGCGCCCTCACCATGACCGTACAGCGTGAGTATCGGCTCGTCGAGCACGGCGAGCGTGATTCGCGTCTTTCCGTCCGGACCATCCAATCCGAGGTACGCCCCTGAGCTTATCGTCATGAGTTCAGCGCGTTTCTTCCCTTCCCAGTCTCTGAGGATGAATTTGTCCGCATCAACCATCCTGCCCGTCGTCTGGCCCATCAACACCACCGCCGCAATCACGGCCAGCGCCACAACCCCCATCCGCTTCAACCGCCGATTCTCTCCCTCCAGTTGGTCCACTCGCTGCTCTAGAGTTTCCTTCGCTGCCTCATTCATTGTAGTCTCTCCCTCAGTTCGATTCTCTCCGTCACGGTGATAGACCAATCGATCGAAATACTACAGTCCGCACGAGCACGGGGGCGGGGTCAATCGTGGAACAGCGCCCGGCACTCGTCGGCCAGGAATCCGCCGACGATCTCGAGGTCTGGATGCGCTTCCCAGAGGAACTGCCGGTACATCTCTTCGGGCTCCACGGACACCGACCGCCAGGTATACGTTGGACCGGCATGTTCCTTGCCCCACGCAGCGATGTCTCTCTGGTAGGCTCCGTAGACGAGGCCCGAGACCTTGATCCACACGCAGGCCCCCAGGCACATGGGACACGGAGCGTGGGTAGTGTACAGGATCGCACCCGGCTTCAGGTGCCGATGCCCCTCCCTCATCGCCGCCTTCCTGAGGCAGTTGAGCTCTGCATGCCCGGTTGGGTCGCGGTACGTGATGACCTTGTTGCCCGAGGCAGTAAGGATTTTGCCGTCCCTGACGAGGACAGCGCCGAACGCGTAGTCGCCTCGCTCTCTCGACTCGTTGGCAATCCGGATTGCCTCTCGCATCCACTTCGGATCGGGGTGACCAGGGGGTAACATTGTACTTCTCCTCGGCTATCTAGCCTAGTGTCCTTTCTTCGCTTCCAACTCCTACCGCCCAGCCACCTTAGCATCGGGTCGGCTCTGCAATGCCGCGCTAGACAAGTATAGCAAGGTATGGTACAGGGAGTGCCTGGTCTCGGGTCCGGGAGACCACGTCGAATGTGCGGCCAACGATTGAACTCATCTGAATGACTATGAACCCTCGTGGTACGCTCTTGTCGGTTTCCATCCTCCTCTCCCTCGTATCTGCGGTCTCCTCTGCCGAACCTCCCCCGTTCCCCCCCGTCAGGCTATACGCCCCGGATCAGGACTCGACATGGAAGCGCTACACAGAAGAGGACGGAATAACGATCTTCTTGCGAAAAAAGGAAGGAAGCAACATCAAAGAAGCCATAGGAAAAGGGGTCGTCGATGCGCCTCCGTGTCGCGTGTTTCAAGTCATTACGGATTCCGATCGTCTGGTCGAGTTTATGCCCTATCTGGAAGCCCGGATCCTCAAGCGTGTGACCCCAAAGGCGGAATATGTCTGCGAATACCTGGACTTCCCCTGGCCCATCTGGGACCGTTTGGTCAATTTGCGGATCGCCGAAGTTCGGAATTACCACGAGAACCAGTGCGAGTACTTGGTGCACTGGCGGAAGGACGAGACCCACGCCTGTACCTTCGCGGAAGTGAAGGAAGCGTATCAGGATGCGAACCCCCACGCCATCGTCCCCCCTGCGATCGATGGATACTGGCATCTCGTCCCCCAGGATGGAGAAAAAAAGACGCTGGCGTATTATTACGGCTTCACGGACCCCGGAGGAACGATTCCCAACTGGTTGAATAACGCTTTCGTCGATTCTGCCATCCTGAAATTATTTCGCGCGGTACGCAAACGAGCCAGCCAGTCGGACCTTTATCTTCCATGTCAGTGCCCCTCAAGCACCCGTCCCTGATTTGCCCTGCCTTTCAGACGAAACAACGAGGAGTCCGCCAACTATTTCAAGGTCTGGGTACGCTTCCGAGAGCAGCCGCTTTCCGTGGTGTCTGCTGTGGCCCGGTGGACACACTTGCCGTGAGCCTGGCGTGTCGTCTGACACACGTGTCAGAATAACTGGGATCGATGAAGGCGTCCTCTCCCGTGTAAGCCGTTGATTTATCGTGGGTGCCCCCCAATTAGCCGTGGGCAAGAGCCGCGAATTCCTCTGGCCCCCGCCTTGCATGGATATAGCCCGCCTCATTTCCCCCTCAGCGTAGAAGGGAAAACGACAAACCGAAGTTACGGACCCCGATGCGTATGGTCTCTCGTGGAACATGTGGCTTGGTCTCCTTGCTTCTTTGCTTGGCGCCTCTGGTCTCGTTTGCCGAACCTCAGCCTCCTGTTTCCCTCGAGATCCACACGCCCGATGAGGATTCCACCTGGGAACGCATCGGCGAGGGTGAAGGTGAAGAGGGTGAACACGAGGGTAATGGGGTAACCGTCTTCTTGCGGGAGAGACCTGAGAGCACCATCAATGAGGCCTTGGCTAGGGGGGTCGTCGATGCGCCTCCGTGTCGCGTGTTTCAAGTCATTAGGGATTCCGATCGCCTGGTCGAGTTTATGCCCTATCTGGAAGCCCGGATCATCAAGAATGTCAGCACCAATGGGGAATACGTCTGCGAATACTTGGACTTGCCCTGGCCGATCGGGGATCGCTTGGTCGCCTTACGGATCGACGAGGTCCAAAATTACCATGAAAACCGGTGTGAGTACCTCGTCCGTTGGCAAAAGGACGAGACCTACGCGTGTACGGCGGAGGAAGCCCAAAGGGCCTACGCGGATGCCGTGGTCGATCCCGTTGTCCCTCCCGTCTGTGAGGGGTACTGGCATCTCTTGCCGCAAGACGGAGGGACAAAGACGCTGGTGACTTATTACGGCTTCACAGACCCCGGAGGAAAGATTCCGCACTGGGTCCAAAATATGTTCACGCATAGCGCGATAGTCAAATTATTCGAGGCGGTGCGAGAACGCGCCACTGAGTCGGAGCTGTACCCTCCATGCGAGTGTGCACACCCTGCCGCCCCTGATTCGCCCAGAGCCCTAGAACGGGGTGGCGGTTATCTTGTCGATTCCTCACCCCGGAGATAGGCCACGTAGGCCCGCACACCATCCTCAAGAGACCGGAAAGGCCGCGTAAACCCGCTGCGCCGTAGCTTGTCGACCTTGGCCTGGGTGAAGTACTGATAGCGTTCTCGCAGATCTTCCGGCATGGGGATATACGCAATGTCCGGTTCCTTCCCCAGCACTGCGAAGACCGCGCGGCCGAGGTCAGCAAACGTTCGCGCCTGTCCCGTACCCACGTTATACAGGCCATTGGGCGCGTGTGCCGAGGCCGGGGTCTCCAGCAGATGCAGCGTGGCCTCGACGGCGTCGTCAACATAAACGAAATCGCGCTGTTGACCACCATCAGCATAGCCTTCCCTGTGAGACTTAAAAAGCTTGACCCTACCCGTCTCGCGGATTTGGTGGTAGGCGTGGAAGACCACGGAGGCCATGCGACCTTTGTGGACCTCGCGCGGCCCGTACACGTTGAAGTATTTCAGGCCGGCCCAGCGCGGCGGCGTGTACGTTTGTTGTAAGGCCCAGCAATCAAAAAGATGCTTCGACTCGCCGTACAGGTTGAGGGGTGTGAGCGCGCGCGGATCAACCTCGTCGTCGTACCCTCGGGACCCGTCGCCGTAGGTCGCAGCGCTCGAAGCGTATATCAGGGGCCTGCCCATCCGCGAGCACCATTCCCACAGCATCCGTGTGTAGTCGGTGTTCATGGCCATCACGGCGGCCCGATCGTTGACGGTCGTATCGGTGCAGGCACCTTCGTGGATTATCGCCTCAACGCCTGCGCCCTCGGTGTCGAGCCACCGACCGAGATCATCCCTATCCACGCGCGCGTGGAACTGGAGGATATCCAAGTACGGGCGGGCCCTGGACGCATCGTGGAAGGCATCGACCGCGAGGATGTCCGAGTGACCACGCGCATTGAGGGTGGCGACGACGTTGGAGCCGATGAAGCCGGCGGCACCGGTCACGACAATCATCTTCTCTGGACCCTCCCCAAAGGATCGGACTATGGACAACGTACCAAATTGACTCAATTTCGGTCAAGGTACGGTCATTTCTCCCCTGATCCCCGACTCTTGCAATCGGACACCCCGTATGGTAGCCTTGCACCCACTTTGCCCCGCCGGGGTCGAGATTCCGTCCTGCTACCCTATGTCCGATCGCGAAGAGTCATGCCCAATTCTTTACGGGAGGTCGCGTCATGGCTGAGAAAGAGCTATACGCCATCGGAGAAATTCCCCCCCTAGGATTTGTCCCCAAGAAAATGCATGCGTACGTGATCCATCCGGAGCGTCATGGCCCCCCATTACAAGCCATGAAGCCCGAAGCCGTCGACGTCCCCGACATCCGTCCCGATGAAGTCTTGGTTCACGTCATGAGCGCGGGGGTTAACTACAACGGGGTGTGGGCGTCCCTTGGAAAGCCCGCGTCGCCGATGAGGTTTCATAAACATCCCTTTCACATCGCCGGTAGCGACGCGGCAGGAGTGATTTGGAAGCTGGGCAGCGCCGTGAAGAGTGCCGCGTATCCCTGGAAGGTTGGGGACGAAGTTGTTGTGCACTGCGGCGTGACCTGTGGTCAATGCCACAACTGCAACGGGGGCGACCCCATGCTCTGCCGCGAGCAAAAGATCTGGGGATACGAAACGCCATACGGCTCGTTCGCCCAATTCACCACGGCGCAGGTCCAGCAGTTGGTGCCCAAACCCTCCAATCTGACATGGGAAGAATCCGGCTGTTACATGTTGGTCCTCGCCACGGCCTGGCGGATGCTGTACGGTCATCCCCCCCACACCTTGCAGCCCGGCATGAATGTCCTGGTGTGGGGTGGGTCCGGTGGCTTGGGGGCCATGGCCGTTCAAATCTGTCGCGCCGCAGGGGCGAACGCCATTGCCGTCGTTTCGAGCGACGAGCGCGGGAAATGGTGCCTCGAGTACGGTGCCAAGGGGTACATCAATCGAAAGAGCTTCAACTGTTGGGGGCAGCTTCCCCCAGTGTCTGATCAGGACGCCTACGGTTTCTACATTAAGGAAGTGCGGAAGTTCGGGCAGGCCATTTGGGACATCACCGGCAAAGGGGTGGACCCAGATATCGTATTCGAACATCCCGGTGAGCAAACGTTTCCGGTCAGCTGCTTCGTGGCGCGCCGCGGCGGGATGGTGGTGTTCTGCGCGGGGACGACCGGCTTTAACCTCACCTTCGACGCGTCCTATGTCTGGATGCGCCAGAAGCGCCTTCAGGGGTCCCACTTTGCCACGATGTATCAGGCTGATGCCGCCAATCACGCCGTGATGAATGGGCACATCAAACCCGCCATGTCGTCGGTGTTCGAGTGGGAGCGTATCCCCGAAGCCCATGATCTCATGATGAACAACCTTCACCCATCGGGGAATATGGCGTTGATGGTGCAGGCGTCGAGGCGAGGGACGAGGACGCTGGCGGAACTGACCTAGTGTTCTGTCGAGCCGGTCCCCGTTGACTTGGAGCGGGTGGCGTGAAGCTGGCGAACATCGACGCAGTCCGGGAGTATCGAGTCGACGGCCCCAGAACGGTGGACCTCGGGCGGGGATTGCATCTGAGCTGCCTCGCGCACTTCTTCAAGGCCGGCCAGCGTCTTGGGCCCGCGCGCCGTGTGACCGATACCCTCTTTTATATCGTGCGAGGCCGGGCCCGGATCCGCATTGCCAACCAGGAGGAGGACGGTCGCGCAGGGGATCTCTTCCTGGCGGGGGGGACAGAGGAATTCTGGATCGGAAACTCCGGGAGGGATGAAATGATCCTCCTGGCGGTCGCGGCCACGCCCCCGCCCGGCAGCCAGGACCCCTGATCGTTCCTGCTTGCCTTGGAACGGGGGATGCCCTAGAATTGGCAGACCCCGGCCGGGTGCCTTGTCAGGGGGGAGGGACACTGGGGCAGCGTGAAAGCCTTGGTCACGGGCGCGACCGGGTTCATCGGCAGCCACCTGGTGGAGTGTCTTCTGCACCGGGGAGATGAAGTCAGCTGTCTCACCCGGAACCCAAGCCACCTTCGCTGGTTAAACGGGTCGAGAGTCAGGGTCATCAGAGGGGATTGTGCTGACCGCGATCTCGGGCGCCACGTCGGTGAAGATTTTGACTGGGTCTTTCACCTGGCCGGCCTCACGAAGACCTTGAATCGGAGTGAGTTTTACCGGGTCAACGGGAATGGGACGGCCAACTTGGGGACCATCGTGGCCCAGATGAGGCGACCTCCCCGACTGATCTATCTGAGCAGTATAGCGGCCGCCGGTCCCAGTAGGGACGGACATCCGCTGCGGGAATCTGAAACCCCTCAGCCCGTCAGCGACTACGGACGCAGCAAGCTGGATGGTGAAAAGGCCCTGATGGGCCTCGGGAGAACCGTTCCCTGGGTCATTGTCCGCGCGCCGGTAATCTACGGTCCCCGGGACCGGGGTCTCTTGCCCTTTTTTCAGCTTGCGAAGCGGCGCATAGCAGTGCATCTCGGCAGGAGACGGGCCTTTAGCCTCTGTTACGTCGAGGACTTGGTACGCGGTCTACAATTGGTCGCTGAGCGGGGAAACCCCGGGGAAATCTATTACCTTGCGGAGGAGGCTCCCCGTTCCTGGAAAGAGATTTCGGACGCCATTGCTGAGGCATTGGGGGTACGCCCGCTGACCATCCCTCTCCCCCCTGCCCTTCTCGGCGTCGCCGCGTGGGCATCGGAGGGGATCGCGCGCTTGACGGGAATGCGACCTCTCGTAACTCGAGACAAGGCCTGCGAGATGCGGGAGCCTTACTGGGTCTGCGACGCGGGGAAGGCTCAACAAGATTTGGGTTTCGCCACCTCCACACCCTTGCGCACGGGAACGCAACGGGCGGTGGAGTGGTATAAGAGTTACGCCTGGTTGTAAAGGAGGGGCGATGGACATCTTTGACAAGTGTTCCCGTTACACCGACGCCAAGCAGGTTATGGCGGCCGGTCTCTATCCATACTTTCAAGTCGTCCAATCGGCCCAAGACCCAGAGGTCATCGTGGACGGGCGACGCATGATCATGGTGGGGTCCAACAATTACCTCGGGCTCACCTCCCATCCCCGAATCAAGGAGGCGGCGATCCGCGCCGTGGAACGATACGGCACCGGATGCGCCGGATCGCGCTTTCTGAACGGCACCATGGACCTTCATCACGAGGTAGAAGCGCGGCTGGCCAAGTTCAAGAAGAAGGAGGCCGCCCTTCTCTTTGCGGCCGGATATCAGACCAACCTCGGGGTCATTTCCGCCCTCGTCGGCAAAGATGATGTGGTCATCATCGACCGGTGGAACCACGCCAGCATCATCGACGGGTGTCGCCTCGCGTTTGGCCAGACGCTGAAGTATCGGCATAACGACATGGAAGACCTCGAACGCATTCTGGTCTCTCACCCCGAAAAAGGGAAGCTCATCATCGTGGACGGCGTCTTCAGCATGGAGGGAGATATCGCTAACCTCCCGGGGATCGTCCGACTCGCCCGAAAGTATGGGGCCCGAATCATGGTGGATGACGCTCACGCCACTGGCGTGCTCGGCAAGGAGGGGCGAGGGACCGCGGAACACTTTGACCTTGAGGACGAAGTGGACATCGTCATGGGAACGTGCAGCAAGACCCTGGCCGCCGTGGGGGGTTTTATCGCCTCGAGCCATGACGTGATCCACTATCTCAAGCATAATGCCCGATCCATGATCTTCAGCGCCTCCCTCCCCCCACCCTGTGTCGCGACCATCGGGGCTGCCATCGAAGTCATCGAGCAAGAGCCCGAGCGGCGGGCGCAACTGTGGAAGAATGCCCAGCGCGTGCGAGAAGGCTTTCAGGAGATGGGATTCGACACCGGGCTCAGTGAGACGCCCGTCATCCCCGTGATGCCTGGCGATGAGCTACAGGCCTTCCGGATGGGACGGGAGTTGTATGAACAGGGCATCTTCGCGAACGTGAGCGTACGATCCGCCGTCCCTGAGGGACGCGCCCTGATCCGGACGAGCTATATGGCCACCCATACGGACGCCCACATCGACCAGGTCCTGAAGGCCTTTCAGATTGTCGGGAGGAAACTCGGGGTGATCTGAGCGTGGAGATCTTCCCGATCGCCACCGATCGAGATCTTCATACCTTTCTCCGCCTGCCGTGGCGTATCTATCAGGACGACCCTCACTGGGTTCCGCCCCTTCTCTTCGAGCAGCGCCAGCTCCTCACCGGTCAACATCCTTTCTTTGAAAAGGCCGAGATCCGGCTGTTCCTCGCGAGAGTCGACGGAGAGGTAGTCGGCCGGATCGCCGCGATCCTGGACCGCCACTTTCTCGAATCTCATCAGGAGCCGATCGGCTTCTTTGGCTTCTTCGAATGCCTGAACGACAGGCAAGTCACGGAGGGGCTTTTGGGGGCGGCCCGAGAATTCCTGAGGGGGAAGGGAATGCAGGCCATTCGCGGGCCTGTGAACCCCTCCATGCACAACCCCTGTGGCCTGCTGATCGATGGCTTCGACTCTCCCCCCGTTATCTTGATGACCTATAACCCGCCCACGTACCAACGTTTGCTGGAAGAAGCTGGATGCCGAAAGGCAATGGACCTTTTGGCCTACACCCTGCAGCTGTCGACCGAACCGCCGCCGAAGATCCTTCGGCCAGCTGAGGAGGCCCGGCGAAAAGGTATTCAGGTCCGATCCGTGGAGATGAACCGGCTGGCAGAGGAGGTCCAAGTCTTCCGCGAAATCTTCAACGCGGCCTGGCACAGGAACTGGGGCTTTACCCCTATGACTTACGCAGAGGCCCAATCGATGGCAAAGGATTTGAAGTCTCTGATCGTGCCGTCGCTCACCCTTGTTGCCGAGGCCGAAGGGATTCCCGTGGGCTTTATGATGCATCTACCTGACTACAACCAGATCCTGAGACGTCTCAACGGCCGCCTGGGAATCCTCGGCCTTCTCAAGTTCCTCTGGTACCGACGCCGGATTCGGGATGCCCGACTCATTCTCTTGGGAACAAAACCCGAGTACCGACGCAAGGGGGTGGATGGGCTCCTCTGCCTGACCGCCTGGCACGCCTTGAAGAAAAGGGGCTTCAGCCGGGTGGAACTCTCTTGGATCCTGGAGGATAACAGGATAGTCCAGCGAATGGCGGAGCACCTTGGGGGGACTGTGTACAAACGATACCGGATCTACGACCTGCCCATTTGATCCGGCGACCGCATAACAACACGAAAGGCCTTTCGCTCGTCGGTCGTGGCTATTTTCGCTGCCAGTAGGCCGTCACCATCCGCTCCAAAACAACGCACGGGCCAGCCAGCAGAATCCCCACCAGGACATCAATCACATAGTGATAGCGAAGATAGACGGTGGAGAAGATCAGGGCCACGACCACGGGGAGAAATGCCCAGAAGAGGCCTCGGGAAAACTGCCAGGCGTAAAAGAGGACCACGAGGACGACGGCGGTGTGGGCACTCGGAAAGGCGTCCTGCTTGAATCGCTCCAGGTAATTCAAGGTGTCCCGGATCGTGTCCGCCGCGAAAATCCCATGGAGGTCTACCGTTTGGAGATGAGTCAATGTGAACCGGGGCCCAACGGCAGGAACCAGAAAGTAGCCCACGTAGGAGACGTAAAAGCAGAGGACGATGCCGAAGATCGCCCGGTCGTACGCCGACTGCTTCCCCTTCAAATAGAGGGACAGCAACAGAACAATAGGAAGAAAGTAATAGCATGCGTAGGCCCACGTGAGGAGTTCCGTGAGCACGGGATGGATAATCGGCTCAATCCAGACGGTGGGGTCGACACCCAGGAGGACCCGATCCATTTGGATGAGGCGGTCGTCCAGCAGGATCGGGCTCGCCCAGGGGAGGAGATTGGCAAAGCTATCAAAGATGATCGGAATGAAGACGACAGGATACAGTATGTGGAGGGGCCGCCCGATCCGCACTTGCCCTCGATCCAGCCACCAAAAGACGGTAAGGAAGAACGCGAGGCAACCGTATTTTACGAGGAGCGTCCCCCCATGCGGATTGGGAGGCCGGGTTATAAGCGTCGTCACAGTGAGGACGACGAGTGCAAGATAGGTGATGCAATCTACCGGCTTGAGTCCCCAATGTTCCTTCATGCATACCCCCCGGACACCGACCGACCCCCCATCTTAATGGCTTTCGTTGGTTTTTCAACCCCAAAGCACGTGAATCGTCACAACGAGCAGGGCCCAAGGGCTTGGGGAGAAACGGCTCCCGGAGCCGGAAGGCGGGGAACCGAAGGAAACAGTTGAAGTTGAAGACCAAACGTGCTATCTCACAGGGCAGAGGAGTTGCTTCGGGCGAGATCGAAAGGGAGGTTACCGTGGTAGACCCCAAGGAAATGGAAGAGGATTATAGGGACGAATATCTGAGCGTCGGCAAGGAGAGGGATGAACCGCGGATTACGATCGATGAGGGAATCTTCAATAATCCGATCCGGGACCTGCATTACCATCCCCCTCTGTGCATGCACCGCACCGCACGGCTGGCCGAAGCAGTCACGCTCATGCAGGAACACACTATGGGTGCGGTCATGATCCAGGATGGCGAAAAGCTGGTTGGCATCCTCTCCGAGCGGGACATCCTGCGGAAGGTCTTGGGGAGTGGCGAGGATCTGGGCCGGGCGACGGTCGAGCAGTACATGACCCCTAACCCGGAGG
>Ga0307428_1000789_pt1 | contig 17904 bp, 19 predicted proteins | sample SalMarWE160240MG_FD_202161 | JGI IMG/M metagenome (GOLD analysis project Ga0307428, IMG submission 202161) | Salt marsh sediment microbial communities from the Plum Island Ecosystem LTER, Massachusetts, United States - WE1603-240 | ecosystem: Environmental > Aquatic > Marine > Intertidal zone >...
GAGCAAGAATCGAATCCAGGCGTCGCGCTTTTTGAATCGATGTTGCGCGCCTAGCCTTCGTTGTGAATCAATATTGCTCATTCGCGCCCCCCAAAACGTTTATCAACACAATCGGCCCAAAGAGGACATCTGGATCTCCGACCTTAAAGACTAAGAGCAAGCTCGTGCTGCTAGGTCTATTCTGCGGCCGGGTACCGGGTCAAAAAGGAGGTTACGATAGCTACCTTTGTGGTGCTCACTAATTTCACGGATCAGGGTATCCGTAACGTCAAGGAAACTGTCGGCCGAGCTGAGGCCTTCAAGGCGATGGCCAAGAAGTGCGGCGTTACCGTCAAGGACATGTATTGGACGCTTGGCCAATACGACGTGATTGCGATTTGCGAAGCGCCGAATGATGAAGCTGCGACCGCGCTTTCGTTCAGCGTCTGCTCGCGGGGTAACGTGCGGTCGGAAACTGTGTTAGCGGACTCTTTGAGCGGGCTCGCCCTACGTCCGCTTTTGGGGGTAAAGCAGACAGTTCCCCAACGCTTCGACTGATGCCCATTTATGAGTACACGCCCTAGTCCTTGACGACCTCGAACCAGGGACTGAGCTGCCGCCGAAATTGCGTTTTGGTCCATCGATTCACGTGATCGGGGCGATTCCCGAACGTCGCGATGTGACCATCATGAGCGAGATTGGCTTGATTGCCCGGAGGCGTCCTCAGTTTGTCGTTTCCGAATTTGTCCAGCGCTTCGCTGCGTGGGCCCGGGATACGGTCAACTCCGCCGATACATTGCTCGTCACCTCTGCGTCCTCCCGGTGGCCGGCCGCCCACATTTTCCCCCACCGTTGCCGAATGGTCACAGGCAAAGCCCCGAATCCCCTGTATAAAGATCATCAATGGACCAAAAAGAGGGGGACTAAATTATGCGTGTCTTGATCGCTTGCGCCATCGTTCTTACGGCTGCCATTGGCCTCGGAGGCTGCTTCCACCATCAGCAGCAGATGGTTCAGGAGCCGCTGAAATAGCTTCTGACTTGCCGGCGGTTCCGATCGGCAAGCTTTCGGCCTAGGGATCCTGTATCTCTCCTGCAAATGCCACACCCCGGCTGGATAATTTCGGCCGGGGTGATTGCTCGCGCTCCGGTCGGACGTTGCTATTTGCGCCGCTCAGCCGGGCTAGAGCCCTTGAGCGCGAAGCGCACCGCGCTCCAGGCAAGATGCATCGCCCGCTTCAGCGCGGCACCGTCCGCGGCCAGCACCCGTACTAGCATCCCCGCCGATTTCGGCAATTGCGACGCCCCGATCGCCGCCTCCGCGTAATCAAGGCTGATCGTCCTAAGCTCATCGGCGATCCCAGCGACCGGCAGAGTTCGGCCAGCGACGACCAGAGTGCCTTGCGCCGCGAAGGCGCCGGCGACCCCGGGCTGTTTTCCCTGGAACGCGCCGCCGTCGACATTGAGGCGGTCGATCGACAGCACCTCGCCGTCAGTGGTCTCGACGACGATCTCGCTGCTATAGGCTGAGAAGACGCCGTTCCGGCCCGCTGGGTCGTGCTGAAGGAAGGAATCGGAGACGAGCCCGATGCCGTCGCCGTCAACTGCGACCCTGATGGCTGAGCGACAACGCGATCCAGGAAAAAGGATCTGCGGGTCCGGCAAATATTCGAGATAGGAGCCCGCTCCCAAGCGGAGACGTACGGTCTGCTCGGCGTGTCCCTTCGGCATGGTGTGAACCACGGTCGCGGCCTGGGTCGAGACATGGGCCTCCGCCCAATGCCCCATGGCGATGCTGACGTCGAGGCGGTCGTCCTCGTAGAGGCCCCCGGAGCAGGACTGGAGGTAGAGCGTGGCGAGGCCGGGGAGGCTACGGTCCTGGAACTGCGGCCGGCAGACATGGAACGGGTAGCTGGCATATTGGCGCCGGAGAAAACTGCGGCCGTCGGCATCGGCGGCAAACGCAAGATCGAGCCGTCCGGACACGAGGCGCCGCCCCGACGGCGACCCACCGCTCGGCGTTTCGTCAATGAAGGCGCGTTCAGCTGGCAAAGATAACGTCATCGACGAGCCGATCCACAATGGCCTCGACGCCATCTCCGGTCTTGCAGTTGGTGAGCATCACCGGGCGCCCGCGGCGCACCTCATTCGCCTCCCTCACCATTAGATCGACATCGGCGCCGACGAAGGGCGCGAGGTCGGTCTTGTTGATGACGAGGAGGTCTGAGCGGGTGATGCCGAGGCCTCGCTTGCGCGGAATGTCGTCGCCGGCCGCGGTGTCGATGACGAACAGCCAATAGTCGACGAGCTCGAGCGAGAACGTCGAAGCGAGATTGTCGCCGCCGGATTCGACCAGCACTGCCTCGAGCTCCGGAAACGTCTCCGCGAGCTTCTCCACCGCCTGGATGTTGAGCGTCGGATCCTCGCGGATAGCGGTATGAGGGCACGCGCCGGTCTCGACGGCAATTACGCGGGCAGGATCGATCAGGCCCGAGCGCTTGATCCGCTCCGCATCCTCTTGCGTGACGATGTCGTTGGCGACGATGGCGACCTCGATATTGCGCGCCTTGAAGGCCGGGATCAGGCGCTCGACCAGAGCCGTCTTGCCTGACCCGACCGGCCCACCAATGCCGATGCGGGCAACGCCGGGGAGCCTCTTGGCGCCATTCGCGGTCATCGCAACATGTAGGCCTGCGCCAGGGGCAAGCGCGCTGCCGGCTCGCAAGTGGCGACGGCGCCGTCGACATAGACGTCGAAGGTTTGCGGGTTGACCTTGATCTCCGGACAAGCGTCGTTGTGCAGCATGTGCTGCTTGTTGAGCTTTCGCGTCCCGGCCGACGGCAGCAAGGTCTTGTCGAGGTCGAGCTTGCCGGCAATATCCGCCTCGATCGCAAGCTGATTGACGAAACAGGCGCTGAGCGCCTGCTTGGCGCGGCCGAAGGCGCCCCATTGCGGCCGCATCAGCAAGGGCTCGCAGGTCATCAGGCTCGCGGCGCTGTCGCCCATGGCACCCCAAGCGATGAAACCACCCTTGACCACGAGCTCGGGCTTGATGCCGAAGAATCCTGGTCGCCACAGCACCACATCGGCGATCTTGCCGGGCTCAAGCGAGCCAATAAAGGCGTCGATGCCGAAAGTGCGCGCGGCATTGATGGTGTATTTGGCGATGAAGCGCTTGATACGCTCGTTATCGCCCCGCGTGCTTTTCTCCTCAGGAAGGCGCCCGCGCTGATCCTTCATCTTCGAGGCAAGCTGCCAGGTCCGGCAGATCACCTCGCCGATGCGGCCCATGCCTTGGCTGTCGGAGCCGAGCATGGAGATGGCGCCAAGATCATGGAGGATATCCTCCGCGGCGATGGTCTGGGCCCTGATGCGGCTCTCGGCGAAGGCGACGTCCTCGGGGATCGTCGGCTTCAGGTGATGGCACACCATGGTCATGTCGAGGTGCTCGTCGAAGGTGTTCACGGTGTAGGGATTGGTCGGGTTGGTGGAGGACGGCAGGCAATTGATCTCGCCAGCGACGCGGATGATGTCCGGCGCGTGGCCGCCGCCGGCACCCTCGGTGTGATACATGTGGATGGTGCGCCCGCGAATGGCGGCGAGTGTGTCCTCGAGGAACCCGCTTTCGTTCAGCGTGTCGGTGTGAAGCTGCACCTGGAAGTCGAGCTCGTCGGCGACCGCGAGACAGGTGTCGATCACTGCCGGCATCGCGCCCCAGTCCTCGTGGATCTTGAGGCCAATGCAGCCGCCGGCGATCTGATCGAGGATCGAGCGCGGCCGCGAGGTGTTGCCGCGGCCGAGGAAACCGAAATTGATCGGCCATTCTTCCGCCGCTTGCAGCATCTTGCCGACGTTGAAGGCGCCGCCGCAGTCGATGCCGACGGTGATCGGCCCGAGCGAGCCGCCGATCATGGTCGTCAGTCCCGACGAGATGGCGTGCTGGCAGAGCTGCGCCGAATCGAAATGCACATGGATGTCGATGCCGCCCGGCGTCGCGATCATGCCTTCGGCATCGCGCACCGTGGTGGCCGCGCCGACGACCAGCTTCGGATGCACGCCGTCCATGGTCGCCGGGTTACCAGCCTTGCCAACGGCGACGATCTTGCCGTCCTTGATGCCGATGTCGCCCTTGACGATGCCAAGCACCGGATCGATCACGAGCGCGTTGCAGAGCAGCATGTCGAGCGCGCCCATGGCGCTGTCATAGCCCGGCGTCAGCCCCAAGCCGTCGCGGAGCGTCTTGCCGCCGCCGTGAAGGCACTCCTCGCCCGGGACCGTGAAGTCATGCTCGACCTCGGCAAGAAGCGACGTGTCGCCGAGGCGAATGGCGTCGCCCGTGGTCGGGCCATACATCTGCGCGTAGTCCTTGCGGCTCATCTTCGCCATGGGTCTAAGCTCCCTTGAAGCCGCGCTCGCGCGCACGCTGCAACGCCGCCGCCTTGTTCGCCTCGCTCCGCCAATTGCCCTCGGTTAGGCCGTTGAGGCCGAGCAGCTCGCCGGTGCCGCCGAACTCGGTGAGCACCACCTCCTTGGCCTCGCCCGGGGCGAAGCGGACCGCGGTGCCGGCGGCGATATCGAGATGCATGCCAAGGCTCTCTGCCCGGTCGAAGTCGAGCGCCTTGTTGGTCTCAAAGAAATGGTAGTGGCTGCCAATCTGGACCGGCCGGTCGCCGGTGTTGACCACCTTCAGCGTCACCTTGCGCCGCCCGGCGTTGAGCTCGATGTCGCCGTCGTCGGTGATGATCTCGCCGGGCACCACCGCGTCCGCGGGCCGTTTCTCGCTGCCTGGCCGGATCGGATCGTGGATGGTCACGAGCTTGGTGCCGTCGGGGAACGTGCCCTCCACTTGGATCATCGGCATCAAGTCGGCGACGCCGGGCCTGACGTCGTCGGAGGTGAGGAGCGTCGAGCCCCAGGAGATGAGATCGGCGACCGAGCGTCCTTCGCGCGCGCCTTCCAGAATCTCATCGACGATATAGGCGACGGCCTCGGGATGATTGAGCTTGAGACCCTTAGCCTTGTGCTTGCGGGCAAGTTCCGCGGCGACATAGACGGTCAGCCGTTCCAGTTCCGTTGGCGTCAATAACAAGGTGCACCTCCCGCTCTTGCGCGAGCCTAATTGGCGAATACCCGTGTGGTGTTGGTGGCGGACTGCATCACGGCGATTTCGGCCTCGATGCCGTAGCTAGAGAGACCGCTGAGCGGCGGCACCTGCAGCGTCGCGATACGGGCGGCCTCTCCCCTCGCCTCGATCAAGGCGCGCTGCGCCTCGATATGGGTGAGGCAGCCTAGCCTGATGCCGGCGCTCAAGAGCCCAGTGCAGAAGGTGTGCGCCGACAGCGCGACGGCGTCGGCTTCGCTCAAGCCGGCGCGGCCCCAGACGAGGCCCTGCATCGGCGCAAGATGGCCATGGGCGGCACCTTGCTTGATTCGCTCGCGATAAGCGGTGACCTCGGCGATTCCGAGCCGAGCCGCGACGGAGAGCATTGCCTCGCCCATCCGCCGCGAGCCTGAGCGCAGCTCGGCTGACGGCGTCTGGATCTCGACCTGATCGTCGATGGTGGCGACCTGATCGAGATCCATCATGGCACGGTGCGCCGCCACCACGACGGCGCGATCGAACGATGCCCAGCGGGCGTTGAGCTGACCGATGACGAAGGCGCGGACATCATCCGCGCGCATGACGACCCCGGTCTCGGCGAGCCCCTCGAGGCCCCAGGAGAAGGACACCGCACCTGACGGGAACAGGCTGTCCCCGAACTGCAGAACGGCAAGGGTCGCGGCGACGTCAGTCATCTTCCGTCACCTCGATTTTTCCCGCGCGCAGCAACGGTTCGAGACGCGCAAGATAGTGCTCCGCCGGCCCCTGCATGGCGATCAGGAGGGCGCCAGGCTCGAAGCGCACCCGCCAATGTTGATTTCCAGCGCAATATCCGGCCTCGAGCGCGGCGTCGGCATCTTTAGCCGCGATCCGCAGCCAGCGCTGCTCCGCCACCCGCAACACCACGGCCCGCGCCTCATCGAGCAGGAGAACAGCGCCGTCGGCGAGTTGATCGCTGCGGTCAAGCGCGATCGCAATGTCGGTGCCCTTGTCGGTCTTGCCGCGGAGACGGCGGCGCGAGGTGTCGTCGCGATCGACAACCAGGAGCTCAAGGCGATCCTCGTGCTCGAGATGATGCAGCCTGTCGGCGACAGACGGTTCGCTGGCAGTCCCCAGGATCTTGGTTACGGTGATCATCTCTGAACGCACTCGAAACTTTACAGACCTGCTTCGCTTCCCGTCCTACTCCGCGGCCACGAGATCCGACCGCCGGATCTTCGGATCGACCAACTCCCCGCGTGCTCGAGCCATCGCCGCCATCAGCCGCAGCACGGTGCACACGGCGAGACGCGAGGTGGTACCGCTGACGTCATAGACTGGCGCAAGCTCGGTCACGTCGATGACACTGACGGTCTTCCGCTCGCCGATAACGTCGGCGACGCGGATCATCTCGCGGCTTTCGAGGCCACCTGGCTCGGTCGCGGTCACGCCAGGCGCCGCGGAGGCGTCCATGACGTTGAAGTTGAAGCTGAGATATTGCGCGTCGGTGCCGTCCCACACCTTGGCCACGGCTTCCTTGACCACGGCATCGATGCCACGCTCGTAGATCTCGAACATCGGGTAGAAGCGCAAGTTCCGCGCCTTGGCGAGGTCGATGTAGTCCTTGGGGTTCATGGAATTGCGCGCGCCAATATGGGCGACATTCGCCGCGACCAGGTTCGGCAATTCGGTGATGCGCGCAAGAGCACACGTGCTGAGCAGTTTCTCCCCGGCCCAGCTCTCGGCAAGATCGAGATGCGCGCCGAAATGGAGGCAGCCCATCTTCTTGTCGGCGCCGATATGATCGGAGAGAGCGCGCGCGGCCTGGATCGAGATCGAGCGGTCACCGCCGACGACGATGGGCGTGACGCCTGCCTTCAGCACCGTGGTCACGGCGCGATAGATGCGCTCCCGGGCGCTATCGGGATTGACCTTCGGCATCGGCACGTCACCGCAATCGACGGCAAGCCCGTCGAGATCGACACCGAACTCGAACCAATAGGACAGATACTCTTGCGAAGCGATGCGGAACTCGCGCGGTCCGTCCTCGCTTCCGGGCTTGCCGACATTGCCCTCATCGAACGGCACGCCGACAAAGGCGTATCTCGGCCCGTGGGCCTTGAGCGCGTCGGTCTCGAGCGGCACGTGAGGCGCGCGCAAGAAGGTGAGCTGGCCTGGGGCTCGGTAGTTCTCGCCACCCTCTCCTCCAAGCGGCGAGAACAGATGCGCATAGCTTTTCGCGGGGTTCATGGCAGGTTCGCCCTTCTCTGTGGCTCGTTATTGGTCACGGCGTTTTTCCCTGATCGCGCAGGGTCTTCGCCCTGCTGCCGAGAAAATGCATGATCATCAGTGCCGCGGTCTTGATGCTGATGTGGCTGACGTCGAACTGCGGGCAGAGCTCCGAGACTTCCATGATGTCGGCGCCGAAGGTGCCGGCGGTGCGCGCAAGCTGAATGATCTCGCGGCCCTTGAGGCCGAAGCATTCGGGCGCGGTGGTCCCGGGCATGCAGCTCGAATCGATCGAATCCGTGTCCCAGGAGAAATAGACCCCGTCGGTGCCGTCCCAGGCGCGGGTGAAGATCTCCGTGGTGCAGTCGACCACGCCTCGCCGCGCGACCTCATACATCGGGATCAGGCGGACATCGTTGTCGACGAAGAAGTCGTGCCAGTCTTTGGGATTGAGGCCGTTCCGCGAGCCCATATGGATCAGGTTCCTGGCGTCGCAGTTCGGCAGATCGAGCGCGCGCGAGGGGCCCGAGCAATTGGTGAAGGCGTTGCCGGCCCAGTCAGGCGCCGCGTCGAGATGGCAATCGACATGGAGATAGCCGATGCGGCCGTCCTTGTGGAAATCGGAGAGCGCTCGCGCGCCAGGGATCGGCACCGAATGGTCGCCGCCGCAGAGCACCACCTTGGCGCCGCCATGCAGGCACTCGGTGAGGTAGTGATAGATGTAGTCGTGGGACTTGTCGTTGTTGCCGGGGACGATGGGGATGTCGCCGCAATCGACCATGTTGAAGAAGGTGAGGAGGTCGACGTCGTACTCGAACATATAGGGGAAGTATTGCGTCGAGGCCTCACGGATGCCGGCGGCCCCTTGTGAGGTGCCGGCGCGCACCACCTGGCCCTGATCCCAGGGCACGCCGATGAAGCAGAGCTTGGCGCCCATCTCGCGGATCGCCTGGCGGTCCGGAGGGCAATACGGCGCACCGAGGAAGGTAGCGATGCCTTGCGACTTGAAGGTGCCGTTGTGGAGCTTCGGTGAATAGATGTGATCGTCGGCGCCCGTATGCTGATGCGGGCCCTGATGCTGATGCGGCACATGCCGCCACGCATGTTGCGCGTCGGTGCTCATGTCGGGCTCCCAGACGTTGCTTCGGTGCGGACTTGGCTCGCGCCGCCCGGGGCCGGCGACTGAGGTTTGCCGAGCTCGATGGCGACGAGCTGCATCTCGCGCCCGGTCAGCACCTTCGGTGTGGGGTGCCCGCAGTCTGGGCAGCGGAAATTGTAGCGCGCGGCCGGAGTCTTCACGGCGTCGCAAGTGGTGCACATCACGGTAAGCGGGACCTCCTCGATATGCAGCACCGCGTCCTCGCACAGCGAGCCGCGCGCCGCCGCGGGAAAGCAGAAGTAGAGCGCCCGCGCGATGCCGCTCAAAACTCCCATCCGAACCCGGATCTCGGTGACGCGTTCCGCGCCCGCGCGCGCGGCATGGTCGCAAACCTGATCGACGAGAGCGCTCGCTATGGTCAGCTCATGCATGCCCCGACCTCCACAGGCTGGCCGCGGCTTTCGCGCGACGCCGAATTGACGAGCCAATCGATCCACCCGCCCATGCCGTCGCCGGTCTTGGCCGACAGTTGCAGCACGGCGATGTCGGGGTTGATGGCGCGGGCATGGCCGATGCAGCGGCTGACATCGAAATCGACATGGGGCAAGAGGTCGATTTTCGACAGGATCATCAGACGGGAGGCGGCAAAGGCGTTAGGATACTTGAGCGGCTTGTCGTCGCCTTCGGTGACCGAAAGGATCGCGACCTTTCCCGCCTCGCCGAGATCGAAGCCCGCGGGACAGACGAGATTGCCGACATTCTCGATGAACAGGATCGACTGGCGCTGCAACGCCAGGCCCTCGAGCGCGTGTCCCACCATATGGGCGTCGAGGTGGCAGCCCCGACCGGTGTTGATCTGGATGCTCGGCACGCCCGCGGCCCGGACGCGCTCGGCGTCGAGCGAGGTTTCCTGATCGCCCTCGATCACCGCGACCGGCAGTCTCGATTTCAGCGCCTCGACGGTCTTGACCAAGAGCGTGGTTTTGCCGGAGCCGGGACTCGAAACGAGATTGAGTGCAAACGCGCCGGCCCTTTCCAGCCATCGCCGATTCTCGCCGGCGTAACCATCGTTCTTGGCGAGGATGTCTTGCTCGATGTGAAGAAGCTCGGCCGCGCCATGAGCGTGCGCCGTATGGGCACCCTCCCCGAAATGATGATCGCTGCAACCGCAAACGCCGCACATTTGACTTCTCCTTGAATCCTTCAGTGTCCTGGCGAAGAGTCTTCGGGCTCGCCCCTCATCTCATCCCGCATGAGATGAATGAGCTTCCTCTCCAGGTCGACGTATCCTTGGGTTTCCAACATCTCCTCGCGGCTGGCGATGCGGCGGCCGCCCTTGAAAGCGGTAACTAGGTTCTCGCGCACCGTCCCTGGATGCCGCGACATGAAGATGATGCGGTCGGCGATGAAGATCGCCTCCTCCAGGTCGTGGGTGACAAGAAGCACGGTTGCCCGCGAGCTTTCGACGATGCCGATCATCAGCTCCTGCATCTGCCATTTGGTCTCGGCATCGAGCGCGCCGAACGGCTCGTCCATAAGCAGGATCGAAGGGTCGTTGGCGAGCGTCCGCGCGATGGCGACGCGTTGCTGCATGCCGCCCGACAGCTCGCGCGGATAGGCGTTCCTGAACTTGGTCAGCTTGACAAGCTGGATGTAGCGGTCAGCGTCCTCTCGGCGCTTGGTCCTGGACACGCCGTTGATGCGCATGCCGTACTCGACATTCTTCTGCACCGTCATCCAGTCGAAGGAGGTGTAGCGCTGAAACACCATGCCCCGCGACTTGTCGGGCCCATCGATCAGCTTGCCGTCGAGGAACATCGCGCCCGTCGATGGATCCTCGAGCCCCGCCACCATGCGCAGCACCGTCGACTTGCCGCAGCCAGACGGCCCGAGCAGCGCGCAAATCTCGCCCTCGTAGACGTCGAAGGACACGTCGCGCACGGCCTCAATGGTGCCGCCGCCACCAAGCGCATAGCTCTTGCCAACATTTCGCACCGAGAGCTTGGCAACGCCTCTCGCGGCAGCGGCAGGTCCAGACTCGGTGGCCATCGTGGCGAGGTTTCCTGTCATGTTACGCGGGCCATTGGCATCAGAAGAACCGGAGATACTCTCTCCTCTCCCATTCCGTGATGGCCTCGTGGAATCGGTCCCACTCGTCCTGCTTATGCATCGTGTAGAGCCGGTGCATGGTGTCGCCGAACACGTGCTTGGCGAGTGGATCGGCGGCGAAGCCTGAAATCGCCTGATCAAGGTTCCGCGGCAGCGGCTTCACCTTGAAGTCTTCGCGCTCCTTCGGCGTCAGATCGTAAAGTGACTTCTCCAGCGACGGGCCCGGATCGATCTCTTCCTTGATGCCTTCGAGAGACGCCGCGGCGGTCATGGCGAGACCGAGATAGGGGTTGAGGGTCATATCGGCGGCACGGTTCTCGATGGCGAAGCGCGCCTGCGGAAACCGGATCATCGCCGAGCGGTTGTTGATGCCATAGGTCATGTGGGTCGGCGCCCAGGTGACGGTGCCACCTTCGAACTCGCGGGCGCGGGCGATCAGCCCCTTGTAGCTGTTCACCGTCGGGCAAGTGACGGCGGTCAGCGCCACGCCGTGACGCAACACGCCGCCGGCCGCGTTCCGCGCCACCTCGCTCCAGCCGCCGCTCGCTTCGTTCCTGAACAGATTGACGCCGGGCTTCGCCGTCGACTGAACGCTCCAATTGATATGGGCGCCACTCCGCCAGTCGCCTTGGGCCGGCTTCGGCATGAAGGTCACGAACATGCCGTGGCGCTTGGCGATCTCCTTCAGAAGAATGCGCAAGAAGGTGAAGCGGTCGGCCATGCCGAGTACGGTCGAATAGTCGAAATCGACCTCGAACTGGGAATAGGCGCCCTCGCAGACGACGTTCTTGAGGCCCCAGCCCATGCCGTTGAGATATTCGATCACATCGGCGAGGAACGGCATCGAATCGAGCGAATACTCGACGTCATAGCCGAAGGCCTGACGCCGCGGCCGAAAGGCGGCAGGATCGTCGTCGATAGCCCGCACCGGCTCGCCGCTCTCGTCATAGCGCATGACGATGAACTCGGGCTCTAGCCCGGCATAGAAGGCGTAGCCGGCGTCGGCCGCCTCCTGCATGGTGCGCTTCAGCACCATGCGCGGGCAAACGTTGTAAGGGGCATTCTCGTAATAGAGGTCGGCGAACACGACCGCGATCTGCGGGTCCCAGGGGCAGATGAAGACCGCGTCGAGATCGGGGATCGGGATCTGGTCCGGGTCGGCGGGCCCAAGCTCGGGGAACATCGCCACCGAATGCACCGCGAATTGCGGCCCCTTGCCGACGCACACCCGCTCGAACTCCGAGATCGGGACCGGCTTCGTCTTGGGGCTGCCCAAAATGTCGATCCAGGTGGAGAGGACGTATTTGACCCCAGCCTTCTCGAGCTTCGCCTTCGCCTCGTCGATGCGACCCTTGTCCGGGATCGCCTCCGTCATCGACGCCGCATAGATGCCAGCCATCAACGTCTCCCCACTCATTCATTGGCCTTAATCAGCGCCGCCGCGGCGGGCGGACCTGAGTGATCCGCCCGCTTTCAGACGACACATGCTCAGCCGCGATAACCGCCGTCGTAGAGGTCTTTCAGCAGGCTGCAGTCGATCCCCTTCTCCGGGGGAAATTCCTCCTTCACCACGCCAAACTTGACCCACCAGCTATTGGTCAGCTTGAAGTGGTCGACCATCTGGCCGTTCTTCTGGCCAAAGGGCGGATCGCCCGGTGCAACACCGCAGAACCGCGCGGCCTCCATGAAGGTGTAGGGATAGAGCCCGGCATCGAGGCCAGTGCCGTCCTTGCCGATGACGAGTTCGACGTCAGGAACCGACATCTTCATGCCCTCGGCAATGATCTTGTTGCCTTCCTCGGGATTCTTCTTCCACCAGGCGATGGCGTCATACATCGCCTTCATCGCCTTGAGCGCGGTCTCTCTGTGGGTCTTGGCCCAGTCCTCGTTGACGAAATGGGCATCGGCGATCAGCGCGTTCTTGGCCCATTCCGGGTCCTTGGTGCTCGCGACCACCTTGGCGCCGGGTACCGCTTCCAATGTCTGGGTGCCGAACGGCTCCCACAGCTCCGCGCCGCCGACGCTGCCGCCGATCATGGCGGCCGCGGCCTGATCCATGATGACGTTGACATAGTCAACGGAGTTGAAGGGGATGCCGTTCTGTTCCAGATAGATGCCCATCATGATCTGCGGCAGGCCGCCGACCATGACCGCCACCTTCTTGCCCTTGAGATCTTCAGGTTTCTTGATCTCCGGGCGCATGATCAGCTTGTCGGTGCCGTGGGAGAGGTTGCCGTAAGCCGCCATGCGCACCGGCATGTTCTGCGAGGCGCCGATCGGCGCGAACTCGGCGGTGCTAGAGACGATCTCGAGCTGCCCCGAGGTCATCAGGCTGAAGCTTTGGAACGGATCCTCGATCGCCTGATAGGTGATGTCGAGGTCGGGCGCCAAGTTCTTCTCCTTGGCGATGTACCACCAGCCATAGCCTGGCCAAGTGAGACCGGCGACCCGGACTTGCTCCTTGGCGAGAGCGAGATTGGCGGTGAAAAGAGCAAGGCCGGCGAGGCCCGCAGCAAGCAGCCAGCGCCGAATGTGAGATATTGATCCGTCCATTGTTGATACTCCCCTCGAATGCGACTTCGAACGACGCGACAAGCTCCCGCTAGCTCTCCCCGCGCGCGACATACGGAAAGAGCAGTTGATGCGCTAAGCGGAACAGGAAATCGAACATCAGGCCGACGATGCCGATCACGAGAATACCGGCCATGATCTCGTCGACCTTGAGAAAGCGCTGGCCCCGCATCATCACGGCGCCAATGCCGGTGGTCGAGGCGACGATCTCGGCGATGACGAGATAAGTCCAGCTCACCGCGAGCATCTGGCGCATCGAGATCACGATCTTCGGCGCCACCGCCGGCAGAACGATAGTCGACAGGATCTGCCAGCGATCGGCGCCGAGCGTCATGGCGGTCTCGATCAACTCGGCGCGCACGGCGCGGGTGTGATCCATGATCAGCGTGATCAGGAAGAAAATGACGCCGATGAACAGCAGCGCGAGCTTCGACCCCTCCCCCGCGCCGAACCACATCAACAGCAGCGGGATGAAGGCCGGCGCCGGCAGATAGCGCCAGGCGCTGACGAACGGATTGATGAAGGCGTCGACCGCCTTGAACGAGCCCATCAAGATGCCGAGCGGAATGGCGACCGCGCAGGCAAGCGCAAAGCTCACCAGAATGCGGTAGATGCTGATGCCGATATCGGTGAGGAAGCCACGCTCGGTGAGCATGATGTAGAGCGTCGATAGCACCCGATGCGGCGGCGGCATGAACAGGGTGTTGACCCAGCCCTTGGCGGCGGCGAGCTCCCACAGGCCGAAGAACATCACCCACACCGCAACCCCGAGCGTCACCGACCAGGCGAGCGGTATCGGCCTCAGATATTCGAACCAGCGCTGGCGGTTTTTCTTGGCCGGCGCCGATGGCGGATGTTCGGTTGGGATCACGCGCGGATCCCCGTCCATGGTTAGGGCTGTCCCCATTTGAGCATATTCTTGTACATGGCGAGACCGACCATCGGCTCGACCGAGGCTAAGACGACGGCCGTAATCCGCAATAACTTGGGGTCGATTGGCAGCCAGGCCCGATGCCGAACCCCGCCGTCGGAGATGCCAAGCTGTTGAGCAAGCACCGTGAAGGCCACACGGCCATGTCGCGGGCTTCGGATGATTGTGGAGGAGTTCGCTTCGAGGCTGGCGATCGTTAACCGAGCCCGGTCACGGACGCCACGGGCTGAAGCCAGGGCTGACCTCGTGATATGCGTGACTGGGCAGGATGATCTTTGAGAAGCACCCATCAGCTTCCGTTGCGCTTATCAAAACGATGGAAGCCATTCTCTATGAAATTCAGTGCTTAGCAAGCTATAAAATCATATAATGTTTCTTTCTGACCAAATTTATTGCGCTTTGCGTTTTTCTTGCGCACCGCTCGATAGGGACGATCACGATCATCGGTTAGGAGAACAGCGAACATGCTTCCGACATCCCCCTCCCGGAAAAAATTCGCAATGCCGCCGGCTTCGAAGTCTGTCTCATCCGAGAATACGTATGCATCGCCCTACGACAGTCTGAACCGTCAAATCGTAGCGCTGCTGCAACAGGATGGCCGAACCCCATTTCGGACGATAGCGGAGACGCTCGATGTGTCGGAGGGTACTGTTCGGAACCGCGTGAATTGGATGAAGCAGGCCGGCTTCCTCACGATCGTGGCGATCGTCGATCCCGCGTCCATCTCCTATCGGTCCGATGCCATGATCGGAATCAAGGTGGCGCCTGGACACACGCCCGCGTCAGTGGCCGACCGTCTGGGGGAATGCCCAAATGTCGTCTACATACTTTGGGTCAGCGGGCGATTTGACCTGCTGATCGAAGTGGTTTTCGACGCCGAAGACGGCCTGATAGATTTTATGGAAACGTTCTGTTACGGCGACGCCGCCATTTCATCGGCCGAGGTGATGACGGGCATCAAAATGTTCAAAAACCAGTTTCTGCTCAAGCGGGATTTCTCCGAGGTCGCTTATTCGATCGACCAGGGGGAACCGGAATAGTAACTGCCGCGCCAGCGAAGTTCATTTGCGCCAGATCGCAAATGGTAAGCCCCCTCCTAGCGCGTGCGGTCTGCTTCGGGACCGGGCGCTGCGTGACCAGGGCCGCCCCCATTTGGACATGGGGACCGCTACGGGCAGCGACGCCGACGCCAATGGCCGGCCGAAGGCGTGCCGGAAGGAACGACGCGGAAGCGCTTTGACGACCTCTATGCGCGGTATCCAGTGAACACCGACGAGATCTCCGGCGACGTGGTCGAACTCACCGTCGATGCCGACGGTTTCATGCGCGTGAGCGACGCACCGACCGGCTTCATGGTTATCAAGCGCAAGGTGTTCGACCTGCTGATCGAGAAATATCCCGACTACAAGTACAATCCGGATTGGCCCGAGGGCAACGTCCCCGAGGGCGGGTTCCATTACCGTTTCTTCGACACCATGATCGACCCGGTCTCGAAGCGCCTGCTGTCGGAGGATTACGCTTTTTGCCGGCTGCTGCAGAACATCGGCCAGGACATCTATGTCGACGCGAACTCAAACCTCACCCATATGGGCCAGCGGCTCTATACCGGCGACTTCGCCGCCACGCTGAAGACCGCTCCGACCAAGGCCATCGGCGCCACCAAGGGAGCCCGTATCGTGGTCAAGGGCATCAATCATCTGAAGACCAATCCCTGACGCGTGGCGTCGGCGGCCTTCCACCGCAAGCTCAGAGCTTTCCCTGGGCACGCAGGCTTCCAGCGAGGTCTCCGCGAAACAGGTGCTGGCCGAGATGCGTGAGCTTTGAATTCAGATCGGCATGGACCTTACCGCCGATGTCCCGCCACCTGCGGCAGAAGGCATAGTCCTCGGAGAGATAGCGCCCGGAATCGGGATCGACCATGCAGTCGAAGAACAGCCAGTAGAATTTGGTCAACGGATTGTCGGCGGGCCCGTCCGGCACGTAGCGCAGATCGGGGTAGCGCCTCATCATCTCGTAAAGGACGTGGCGCTTGATCACCATAAACCCGGTCGGCGCCTCAGCCACTTCCAGGAACCCGTCTTTGTCGACGAGCTCCGCGAGCGGCTTGTCGCTATTGAAAATGGGGTTGAAGGGATAGTCCGTGTAGGCAGCCTCGAACTCCTCCCGCGTCATGTCTGCCGGAAGGCCGTTTGCCGGCCAGTTGAACCGCTTGATTGGATAAATTCCGGCGGCGACATCTCGATTGGCGAGCAGCAGCCGAAACGCGTCTTCAGGCCGAAAGGCAACGTCGGAGTCGATGAAGAACAGGTGCGTATATTCTTCGTTGGCGAGGAAAAATTTAACGATCTCGTTGCGCGCCCGCGTAATCAAGCTCTCGCTGTGAAGGTGTGTATTGAAATTCAATCCCCGCCGCATGCTCTCGCGAATGAGGTCAAAGCAACTCACCACGTAGTTCATTGTCACATTGGAGACGTAACAGGGCGTTGTGAACAACACATTCATGGACTTGAGCGCCGAATCTGAGAGCATGAAGGCGGGTCCTCTACTTGTTGCGAGTGGACTCATCTTGCCTCGGCGATCCACTGTCAAGCGATCGCTGGCACACCGGGTCGAAGACGGACTGAGGGGGCCGTGATGGATTGGGCCAGGCCGACGATCGAAAGAAAGGGGGTGTTGATGTCAGGGGCGAAGGGGCGCGGCTTCATCGGTTTGGTGGGACCCGAGTTGGGATTGATTGTCGGCGCCATCACCGCCGCGCTCTTTTTCACGGTCGGCAAGGCGTGGCTTACCGGCCTCGATGATCTGCCCTGGACTGGGCTGATGTTCGTCTGGCTGTTCGGGGCGATGATCTGGTGCGCCTTTGGCGTCGTCCGCCACGCCGAGGCTTTGGCGGAACTCCTTGGCGAGCCCTACGGCACGTTGATCCTGACGATCTCCGTCATCAGCATGGAGGTGGCGGTGCTGGCGACGGTGATGCTGGGCGGCGAGCCAAACCCGACGCTGCCGCGCGAGACCATGTTCGCCATTCTCATGATCGTGCTGAACGGCATGGTGGGAATGACGCTCGCCATCGGCGCCATCCGCCACGTCCAGCAGGAATATAACCTGCAAGGCGCTACCGCCTTTCTCGCTGTGATCTCGGCACTCGCCATCATCGCGCTGGTGGTTCCGACGTTCTCCCAGTCGACCGAGGCGCCGACCTTCACGCCGGCACAGGCGGTAGTGTTCGGGCTGCTGACGGCGCTTCTTTACGCGGCCTTTCTCGTGATCCAGACGACACGTCACCGACATTTCTTCGTTCAACCTCACGGTAAGCGGGCGCAAGGCGCCGCCGAGCCGGTCCCGCACCCCCATGGCGAGCTCCACTCGGCCGGCTACCACGCCATTCTGTTGATCGCCACGCTGTTGCCGGTCGTGCTCTTGTCAAAGCCGCTCGCGAAGCTTCTGGATTTCGGCGTCGAGCGGATGGGACTGCCCACGGCCCTCGGCGGCATTATCGTCGCCATTCTGATCTTGGCACCGGAGGGCGTCGCTGCGCTTCAGGCCGCCGCCCGCAACCAGCTGCAGCGCGCCGTCAATCTCAGCCTCGGCTCGGCCCTGTCCACCATCGGCCTCACGGTCCCGGTGGTACTTGCGATCAGCGTCTGGAGCGGATCCCCGCTTGAGCTTGGCCTCCGGCCACTCGATATCGTTCTCCTGGCGGCCACCCTCTTCCTTTGCCAGATGACGTTCTCGGGGCGGCCGACCAACATCTTGCTGAGCCTCGTCCACCTGGTCCTGTTCCTTGCCTATCTGATGCTGGTTTTTCACCCGTAGGAAGGCGCAAAGCGCGCAAATTGGTAGTCGAGCTCAAGTGGCAGAAAGGTCACACAGACCAACTTTTGCCACCTCAACCCCATGAACATAG
>Ga0307428_1000790_pt1 | contig 17903 bp, 28 predicted proteins | sample SalMarWE160240MG_FD_202161 | JGI IMG/M metagenome (GOLD analysis project Ga0307428, IMG submission 202161) | Salt marsh sediment microbial communities from the Plum Island Ecosystem LTER, Massachusetts, United States - WE1603-240 | ecosystem: Environmental > Aquatic > Marine > Intertidal zone >...
TGTTCGGGAAGATGGTGAGATGCCCATATTTGTCTATGAGCGCAAGGAACTGATAACATCATGGGCAAGATTGATTACTGACGGCTTATTTGAATCTGTAGCGGTAATTTCCGGCAGTGCCGAAGACCAGGTATGGGTATCAGTCAAAAGGACTATGGCGGGTGTTAATCAGGGTACTGCTGTAAGGTATATTGAATATTTCTCGGCAAGAGACTTCGGCACCGACCCTTGCGATGCCTACTTTGTCGATTCGGGGATAACTTATGACTCTGATGCCACGACTACGATAACGGGTCTTACACATTTAGAAGCCGAGGCGGTAGCGGTGCTGGCTGATGGTGCCATTCAGTCAAATAAAACTGTTTCAGGCAGTGGAGAAATTACTATTACCAGTGCAGCTACGGCACAAGTGGGGTTGCCATTCACAGTTAAACTTAAAACAATGCCGCTTAGTTTCTTAGGTGCTGGTTCCTCAATTCTCAGCCGAGTAAAGAGGGTGAGCGGATTAACTATTGAATATTATAACAGCGGCGATTTTGACTATGGAGTAAGCGAGACAAACAAATATGCCATATCAGTAGATGGTATGGATTCGGATATAACGCCGAGAAAGACCTTTCCAGCCGGATTCGGCAAGAGGGGACAGGTCTTTTTGTATCAGTTATCACCCGAGTCCTTCACAATTATTTCGTTAGGTTTAGATTTTCAGGTGTTTTAGGTAAATTTTTATGGACGATTTCGGTTATTTTCGGATTGGGTCACAAATCGAATATTACCTTTTTCGTAATGACCGTCATTGTTGATACGGTCGATGGTTAGCCCGCGAGGGTCAACTTTTAGCTCTTTGATATAATTATAGAAGTCCTCGAAGCAGGCAAATTTGACTTTGATGCCGCGACCGCCATACCATTTATAATTATGGGCTTTAGTGTTGTTGCATCTTCGATTAATAAGCCACCAAAGATTATACAAATATCCTCGTATAGTTTTGTGGTGTTGTTTTCGATATTTACGGCGCTCAGGCTTATGATTTAATCTATATTGCCTGCAATATTGATTTTGGCATTGTTTGCAAGAAGAACGTAAACTATCTTTTTTTTGTTTATCTTTTGAAAATTGCGAAATTGGTTTGAATTGCTTGCATTGAGGACATCTTTTTGTTTGAATGGTTTTAGCCATGTCTTTTCTCCTTACAGAAAAGTTATCGGTTAGAGCCGTTCACAGGCAAATCCTGTGTTCGGCTCGTTTTATTATAGTAATCTTAAAAAGTTAAACAAGGATAAAATGAAAAAATGAGTGTTTTAATTAGACCATTCAAGGTAAGTGATTTAGGAGCTTTTAAGCCCATAGAATCTATTGAAAATGAGTTTAGTCCGGAAATGGCTCAAGCCATAGAGGACTCCTGTTTATCGGTTACGGGACTAAGGGACGGCAAGATAGTCGGCTGCGGAGGCATTCACCCTATAACCGAGGAGCAGGGCGAAATATGGCTCAGGCTGAGTGAGGATTGCCGAAAACATAAACTTGATACGATAAGGTGGCTCAGGGACGGCTTTAAGATTATTGAGGAAACTTTTGGCTTTAGGCAGATTAACGCAACGATTAGATGCGGTTTTGCCCAGAGCATTAAGCTGGTTAAGTTTATGGGCTTTGTGCAGACGCAGACCATAACCCATAAAGGCCAAAAATGGAATATATACAGTAAATTGGTGAAAGAATGCCTGGCGGCGAAATAGCGGTAGTATTAGCATTGACGGGCGCTGGCGTATCGGCCTACAGTTCGTACCAGCAAGGCAAGTCTGCCTCTGCGCAGGCAAAGACTGAGGCCGCCTGGCACGATTATAACGCTAAAGTCGCCAAAAGAGAGGCCGAGGCTGAGCGTAAGGCTGCTGACTTTGAATCAATACAGCATACCAGGAAAACAAAACAGATATTAGCCCGTCATAGAGCCTTAGTAGGTAAATCAGGCGTTACAATGGAAGGTAGCCCCCTTCTACTGGCCGAGGACACGGCGGCACAGTTAGCGATTGAAGGTGCTAATATCAGAACAACTGGTGAAAGACGAATAGGTGCATGGAAGTCCAGGTCTATTCTCGATACTGCAAAGGCGTATGCAGCCAGAAGTTCAGCTAAAGGATTAAAGAAGGCAGGCGCATATAAAGCAGGGGCTTCTATTTTGCAGGGTGGGGCAATGGCAGCATATATGGGCGGTGGTATAGGAGGCAAAGCAAAACCGCCTAAATCTTTTGTCCCGACAGGGGGTTATGCTGGAACTTAAAGAGTAAGGAAATAATATGCCACGATTTCCGAGATTTACAGCCGGAACAAGCCCATCGGGGCCGCCAACAGCAAGGGCGCAGAACATAGGGGCATTAGTCCGCAGTAGCGACATGGCCAAATGGCAGGGCGTAAGTGCAATAGGGCAGGCCATACAAGCTACATCTGGCATGGCTTTTCAAGCATACCAGCACAGGAAGGCTCTTGACGATAAAGTAGCATCGGGCGATGCGGTTATGAAGATAAAGGATGCCGCCAACCTTACCAAAAAGACCAATGAACTTTATGACCCCACTAAAGATGAATTACTGCCCGACAACCCTGAATACCGAAAACAAGGCCCCACATATTTTACCGACGAAAGAGAAGCAAGGGACTTGCAAGACCGCAATGAATTTACAAAGAATACCGACGAAATAATTAGCGGAATAAGAAGCGATGAGGTTAGGGCGGGTGTGCAGAGTTGGCGTGACCAGAACTTACTTACGCTTTTGGGGCCTGCACAAAAAGCAAACAGAGATACACTTGAAAGATACCATTTCAGCAAACTCGAAAAGCAACGAATGGCCGCTGCCAATAACGGTGATTGGGAAGTTGCCGACGAGATAGCCGAATATATGTCAAAGCATAAACTAATAACACCAGGGCGACTATTAGCCAACAAAGCAAGCCATAAGATTATGGCTGCCCAGGCCTCCGTAGAAGGCATCAAACCTGATTTAATTGATGCTATATCCGTGAATAACAACTCAGAAGACGGATACAAAGTCCTTGATGCGGCAACGGCACAACTTGTCAAAGACGGCATTTTAACTAAAGAAGAAGCCGCCGAAACCAATAAGAAACTTGGCGATTGGATAGATAGCTACGTTTCAGGAAGAATCAAAGCGGCGAAAGAGGCTGATAAACTAACGACTATACAGGCATACCAGTCATTAAGTAAACTTTATCTTACTGGCGAAGGAACTTATGAAGATATAGATAATAGTGGTTTGCGAGAAACGCGCCGAAGTGGAGAACAAATATCTGATGCGGAAAGACATCGTAAATACATTAAGGGGTCATATAAAGACGCGCCGACCAAAAATGCCCCAGAGGGACATACCGTATCGTTTGCCGCCGTCTATGACGTTGCGACTTTACAGCTATCACCAAAGGAAGGATATGACGTTTTATTAGAAGCTCGTTTTGTCGATGGTTCTATTACAAACGAACAGTTTGAATGGGCTGTAGATAAGATAGAAAACCCATACCAAAGGCATGTACTCGAAGACCTGAACGCTACTCTAAAATCAAACCTTGAGGATTTCAATAGGTTGTTTAGTGCTGATAATGAACGCAATAAAAAGGTCAATGAAGCGTTGGTTAGTTGGGTCGATGCCCAAGAAAAACCCCCGTCAAAGAAAGAAATGTTTGCTATGTCGAGCGCTTTCAGGGCTGGTGGCGGACAGCCGTATGATATTGGGGCTGTCATCGAGCGTGGCGGAAGACAATGGGAGATAGTTGGTTTTGATGAGAATGGCGAGCCTTTAGTGGAAGAAGTACCGTAATGCCGATAAAACTTAAAGATATTCCTGTTGGCCGATTGAATCCCGAAGAGACGGAAGCTCTTTCTAATAAGACTTTCGATTACGCCGATAAAGAGCGTGTATCTATGCGCGAGGCAGAGCGAAGGATAAAAGAGGAAGTAGATAACGATTCTATCCGCCGTCAACTTATGAGAGCGGGTGAGTTTGAAAAGGCGTGGAAGATACCGCGTTCTGAACCGCCTTATATTTTAGAAAAGGGATATGGAGAATTTACTTTTAAGGAAAAGACATTTGAGGTTGCAAAGGCGATGCACAGGGGTCTCGGCGCTATCGTTAAGTTTCCAGGCATAGCATTAAAAGCGATTGGTGAACAAGCGCTTACCAGGGCGGAGATAGCCGAACTTAAAAGGTCGCCATCCGCAATTCAACGGTATCGAGCAGGGGTGATGGAAAGTCCTGTGGGTAAAGGGGCACGCGCCTTTGCCAATATGCTTAGAAGGGCTGGAAATAAGTATATCGAAGTTGCTAATGGAATGATGTTGGATGAATCTCCCGAATCAAGAAATATACGAGCGCAAGCGTTTAAGAGTGCGCCGTTTTACAGAACAGCAATAGCTGCTGGTGAATCTGTCCCTACTTACGGATTAGCGATAACTACAACCCTTACTTCTGGAAATCCAAATATAGGTCTTTTAGTTTTAGGTACTACTACCGCCAGCTCGTCTTATGAGAGTTTAAGACAGCAGGGCGTTAGCCCTGATTTAGCATTAGTCGGCGCTACCCTTGAAGGTACTATCGAAATGGTAACTGAAAAAGTACCAATGGATATGCTAATGAAAGGCGCTGCCAGGCCGTTGTTAATCAGGGCGCTAAGTATTGGTACTGCCGAATCATTCCAGGAGCTTTTTGCTCAGTTAGGCCAGAATTATGTTAATGCCGTAGTTAAAGACATTGACCCGGAAGATTACTCTACTGTTTTACAGGCAGCACGGCAGGAATGGTCTATTATTTCTCAAGGCTGGCAGGATGCTATGGCCGCAGGTTTCCTTATGGGTACTGGCGGCGGTGCGTTTGTGAGTGGCGGACTTCCAGAACCCGACTTTGGCCCCAGAACAGCCGAAGTCTTTGGTTTTAGAACAGCCGAGGAAATGAGGGCTGATTATGGCTTTGTCCCCCGTAATGTTAATGAACTAATATCACTGACAGACCAAATCAAGCAACGGGTTAAGGATGTAGAGAAAGAGGCTGAAAAGGCGAAGATAATGCCGCCGACCGAAACTGCTGAAACAGCCGTCACAGAGAGGGTAGAAGCCGCACAGATAGCTCAGGAGCGAAAAACACCCGCCATTGACGTGAAAGTACCAACAAAAGTGCCAGAGGGAAAGTTACCAGAACACTTGCAAAAAATAGCAGACAAAGTGAAAGCTATTGAAAAAGAAAAAGGATTTACGATTGAGGATGTTACGCCTGAAGGTTTTAGTCCAACTGAGATAGGGAAACCAGTATTGGAGGGATTGAAAGGTGAAACACTCGACCAAGCGATTGCCCGAAGTGTTGGCTATCAAATAGATAATGGTATAGTGAAGTTGGAAGAAACTCACGATGGTTGGAAAGCTACCATTGCTATCGGCGAGGATGTAAGTGTATTTAGTTCAGTAAAAAAACAGAGCGTCTTGAATCAAGTACAGGAATTTTTGAATCCTGACTATAAATTCCTGCCCGCCAAGCCAGAGGCGGTAGAAGTAGCTACGACTTTGAAAGAATTAGCAGGGCAGATTATTGATAAGAAAGTTACGGGGAATAGAGACCAGATTGTAGCTAATTGGGTATCAGAGAAATTTGAGGGCAAAGGTTTATCAGAAGCCGCTATTGATAAAAAAATAGATTCTGCAATACGGAATTTTGATACGACTATGCAGAAGGTAGAGCGTGAACGTTTAGCTCAGCCCCCTACCGTAGCTAAGGCAGAGCCAGCTAAAGTAGAGATGGCAGTTGAGCCAGTTGGTAAAGAAATAGGTGAAGGCGAAGAAAAGCCAAGAGGAACGTCTGTAAGCGTAATGGCGCAGGCTATTGAGAACGAGATTGTAGAGGAAAACAAAGCGCTTTATGACGAGCTACCCACCTATCGTGCTATGAATATGAGAGAGCAGGCTGAAAAGGCGTTAGCTCTTATCGAAAGTGATATAGAGAGAGCCAAGCGTGTAGCATTTTACCAAGAGGCAGCCCCGCCTGATTTGTTCCCTGAGAACGTCTTTTCCGCTTTGCGTACTTATGCCAAAATGAATCTTGATATAGACTTAATAATGGATTTGGCTCTCAAGGAAGACGTAGTAAGAGAGCATACCATTATGGGTAAGCGTATCAAGTCTTTAGATACCGACCAGGACTATGCCGACCCTGTTAGAGCGATTAGGGAAATAGTGGAATCCCGTATGGAGCAGAAAGTTCGCAGGGGCGAAGATATTTCTGCTCTTGAAGTCAAGTTAAGGGAATTACAGGCTAAACTTGACGAGGCAACAAAGGCACAGGTTGAGTTCACAAAGAGGGCAGAGCGGACATACGGAAAACGAAACAAACTCGTATCTCGTACTGAATACGACAGTATAATGGCGCGCCGCAAAAAAGAGGCTTTAGGCTTTGCTGGTAGAGCGGGCGGTATGGCCTATGTCCCTACTGCGAAGGACTTTGCTGATATAGCTAAAATAGCAACATTTCACCTTGAGGCTATGGGTAGGGACTTCGCTAAGTGGTCGTATCAGATGACAAGGGATTTCGGCGACTGGATTACTCCACATCTGCAAGACGAATACGACAAGGCTATCGCAGAAGCTAAAAAAGCAGGCGTTGAGATAAAAGAATCAAAACGCCTAACCACTAAGAAGAAAAGACTTGCTACAACTACGGGTAAAATTGAGACCAAACTCGAAGAACTCGACTTGGCGAAAGTACCGCGAATACCGATAGAGCTTGACGAAGAAGGCCAGAGATTACAAGCTGCATACGACGTTACTATGGCACAATATAAAGCTGCTCAGGCAGTTATGAATATCATCACAAAAAAAGAAGTCCTCATTATAGCCCAATTATCTAAGGATGCTGCCGAGCGCAAGGCCGTAATGGAAAAGTCCGAGAGACGTAAAGAGGGTAAGGGCGCAACACAAACCGAGTTGGAATACGGAATTGCTATATCCATGTTCCTTGAATATGTAAATGACCTGAAATTTGAAGCTAATAAAAGGACAATGGGCGAAGTCGTTAGGAATTACCTGAAGAACCCAGTGGACTTTATTAGTGATTTCGCAGGAACTCTAAAAGCGGCAAAGGCTTCTCTTGATAATAGTTTTCATTTAAGGCAGGGCTTACCGACATTTTTGAAGGCGATTACCGGACATATACCATCAGCCAAAATCTGGTGGAAGACGTTTACAAAATCGTGGAAGATGATGTGGGACACGCTTCGGAAGCGCAAGGTAATGCGGGGTTTGTTTGCCGAGATGATTTCTGACCCTGACTATGAAATGTTAAAAAAGAGCAAGGTGGCTCTTAATGTAATTGAGGAGGAAATTCCCGTTGACATTCCAAGCCGGATACCGCTTTTGGGAATGTTGTTTAGAATGGGTGAGAATGCTTTTGTTGGCTCATCACGCTATATGCGGTATCAACTTGCCAAACAGTACCTTAATGTATGGCGTAAGAGCGGAGTAGAACTTAATCAAAGAGAACTGGAAAGTTTAGGCCGTTTAGCAAATTCTCAGACCGGCAGAGGTGAAGTAAGGGGTCAAGGTAAAAAGCCAGGACTGCTTAATAATCTTTTTTGGTCGCCGCGTAACTTGCGGGCTTACGTCGATATTCTGACAGTCCATGCGTTCGATAGAAACATAAGTCTATTTGCCCGCAAACAAGCGGCTCTAAACTTACTGCGTTATGTGTCCGGTGCAGCCATGATTCTTTCCCTTGCGAAATGGATTGATGACGATAGTGTAACGTGGGATACAAAGAGTTCGGATTTCGGCAAGATTAGAGTAGGCAATACCAGATTCTCTGTAGGCGGTGGCATGGCAATTCTGGTTATATTGGCATCTCGGTTAATAAACCGAAAATTTACAAGTAGCACAACCGGCGTAACTAAATCTATTGATACAGATAAGTATGGAACATTGGGCGGTAAAGATTTAATATTCAACTTTGTAGAAAACAAATTATCTCCTGCTGCGGGATTAGCTCTTTCACTTATCGACCAGAAAACTTGGGACGGTGACAGATTAACAATACCCCAGATGGTAGATGATGCACTTACACCATTGATTATCCAGAACGTATTTGAGACGGGAAGTGCCGAGGATTCAGCAAATGTATTAGCTGCACTAATAGCAGAGACTATGGGTGTAAATGTTCAAACGTACAGCAACAAGAAAAAACAAAAGACGAATAAAAGGACAAAATTGTAAAATGGCAAAGATTAACAACGGACTTATATTTAGAATAAGCATATACGTTATAGCAGTTGTCTTTGCGGCAGGTTCGGTCTATGCCGTTGTTCATTACCGGCTCGGCGATGTCGAGTTTGACGTTAAAGCCTTTGGTGATATGGCTGACGAGAACAAGTTGGAATTGGTCGGCGTAAAGAAAGATATAGGATATTTGAGCGAAAAGATTGACCGGAGTTATGATGTCCAAAAGCAGATACTAACCGAGATTAAGGGATTGCAAAAATGAACGATAAATCTAAAGCAGAAGGTTGGCGAAAGATGGGAATTGGCATAGCTGCTATAGGTGCCTTAACTACATTCAAAACTACGATGGACTTCAAAATAGCCGTAATTATCGGAATAGTAGCTATTGTTGGTATAGTCTGTCAGAGTATATTAGACTATGATAAGGAGAAACCAAATGAAGAAAATACTATTATTGACAATTCTGACAATCTTGCTGATTAGCGGATGTAGCAAAGTCCAAATGTCACCAGAGTACCGACAGGTTACAGAGATGTCCGCTATTAACGTAGCCGAGCTTAACAGGAGATGTCAGGACGGCGATGCTGAGGCTTGCAAAGAAGGTCTTTCTCAGGCGTCTGAGACTCTGAATCTGTTAGTTGATGCTTTGCACGGAAGGAGCAACTAATGCCTTTGGAAGAATTGATAAAAAAACTGCCCGACGAATATCAGGAGATGGCGCGAAGATACTTACCCATATTCATTAACTCTACTTTTGATGAGCTTGAGCAGTGGATAGCATTGATAGCGATAGGTAATTGGCAGGAAGCCTACGGCACGGTAGTCCGTAAAATGGATACAGAAGTTTTATTGGACGAACAGGGCAAGTGTAATGAATATCTGCGCAAACTCAATAAAGCAAACGCTGACTATATGGAGTTGCAAAGAGAGATGATACGTAAGTCACTTTTAATCGGCTTGCTTACTCTAAAAAAAGAAATTGAATAACAAACGCAATCCTCCTCCTTCAAGAATGGCCGATTTCATCACGGGGTCGGCCATTTATTTTCGCTTGTAAGTCTTTGTAATATAGATAGATATAAGCAAGCCTAAATATATCTTCAAAGAAAATCCAGAAAAAGCTTGATTTTTGGCTAAAGTAGTTTACGATATATAGACGATAGTATAGTGACAATTTAATAATAAGGACGTGAAATGAGACACACGCAATTTCAATTAGAGCATAGAGTTGGCCGAGGGCGGTATCGTTCTTCACCATCCCCCAGCGTGTCTCAGCCGTCCTCGGTTTTTCTTTGAGCAGGAGTAAATAATGAAATGGCTAACTTTAACTGAAATCGGTCGTAGGTCGAGAAGCAAAAAGGGTGCTTTAGAAGTTAGTTATGAGCATTGGAATCAGCTTTATACTGCAACGGCCAAGGAATTGAGAACAGAAATAAAGAGGACGGGAAAACAGCTTAGTAGGGGCATGTATTGTGGCTTGTGCAACTATAATCGTAATAGGTGTATAAATTGTATTCTTAGAGAGTGCGGATTCTTATGGGTAACGGCTAATAGCGAATTGTTAGATTGGTATAATAAAGAAGAAGATGGCGATTGGCACTTTTGGAAACGAGCCTGCAAAGCCCTCCGAGACAAGCTCAAAGAACTAATAGAACAGGAGTAACGATATGAGCGAAGAAGAAAATGACCAATAGTATATGCTCGGTCGAATATCAGGCAAAGAAGAAATAAGCAAGCTAATATATGATAGGGCGGCGGGTTTATTTAGAGGCCATAACGATAAAGAGGCTACAGAATTAAGACGATTGGCGCTTCAAATAGAATTAGATGCAAAACATCTAAGAGAAGAATATGACGAAAAATACCCTAAGACATAGCACCTGCTGAATATTTGACAAGTAAATAGAGTTTATATCAGGGGCAAAGCGGCGGCTGCGGAAACTGTCGCCCCGCGTAAGCAAGACCCGAACATTGTGAGTAACATTAAAGAACCTGCCCGCTCTGCCTTTGATTATTAAGCCCCCCTCCTCAAGGCAGGCCGGACACTCCTTTGGTCGCTACGAAAAATCGGCCTGTCGCAATCATAAATATTAGAAAGGCGAAAAAATGAACGAAGGAAAACCAAAGGTAATAGAAGAAGATTCAGAAGGTTACAAACGCGCAATGAGAGCAGCACAGGAAAAATCTAAACAAGAAAAATCTAAAAAAGAAAAAATAGAAGCTGTGATAAAACTATTACAAAGACCTCTTGATTTTAGCCCAGAGGATGCTCCTGATTCAGACAAAATTAATGCTGCCTTGCAGGATAAAATTGACAGGTCTGTTAGGATTTTGCTTTCTAAGACAAAGGAACATTGTTGCAAAATAGGATGTATCAAGGATGCAGAATGGGGAATTTATGCAGATGGCGTTCCAGATACAAGCGCTTGCACCGAACACATTGGTGAATTACTAACTGACGCCAAAGAACATAGAATATTTAGAATATTTTGACAAGTTAATATGCTGGCGGCGGCGTGTGTGAAACGCTGAGGGCATAATAATGTGAGGTTATGCCGGTTCATTACCGAACAAGAGCAAAACGCATCTGCACTAATCGCAAGGCCGGAATAGCAGGCTGTTCGACCATTAGTAAGTAAGCAGGTAAGAATCCTGCCCGCCAGCATCTTTATTAAGCCTCCTCCTCTAAGGCAGGTCGGGTACTTTTCCACAGTTACCACGAAAAACCGGCCTGTCGGTATCATAACTTTATAGAAAGGTGAAAAAATGAAAGTCATAGTAAAAGTACAAATACATGGTTGTTTTGGTGCTGCATCATCTTATGATAAATATGTATATAAATACTTTGACTTGCCTTTTGTGCCTTTTGTTGGGCTTACAATATATCACAAAACATTAAAAGGCGAGACGGATGACATCGTAATCATAGAAGTTTCTTGGGATGATGATAAACAGCGTTTCATTTGTTATCAGGAATCCGACAAGGAAATATATAATGCTCAACTGCACAAAGAATCACATCGAACAATGAATGAAATTATGCAAGATTATTTTGACGCTGACTGGCTATCTGAGCCAGACAGAAACCCTAAATAGCACAAGGAGATTATGCGGAGAAAAGAGAGGAAAGATTATTATGAGCAAGTTGACAGAACTAAAAGGCGAAGTCGTAACATTGAGGAACAGGATTGAGAAAGGCAATCCAACGCTTCAAGATGTCCTGGACTTGAACCGAAAGAGGAAACTCATCAAGAAATTTGAGAGATTCTTTATCAGGACGGCAATGTGGCTGATAGTCTCAGCCGTAATCTTTACGGCCGGCTGTCAGACAATGAAGGGTGTCGCCGGAGATAGCGGCTGGATGCTTACTAAGTTAGCGGACAATATCCAGACGGAGAAGTAACAAACGGGGGCACTCAGCCCCCAGGCATAATAAAGGAGAATAGAAAATGGACGAGAAACAGATAAGAAGAGAAGAAATAGATAGATATAATAAGCTCGTTGATGATTTCAACGAGGCTATTAGTGACTACAACGAGCTTCTGGATGACTACAACGCACTTCTGGATGAATATGAATAAGTATGGGTAAAGCGGCGGTGAACAATGGAAACCAAGGGAGTCCGAGCCAAGAGGAACAGTATGGCCAAAGGAGGGCCAACCGCCGCTCTTATGAATAGGAGAATGTTATGAGAAAACAGAGAAAAGTCGGAACTACTGCCAAAGAGAAGGAAAAACGCAACCTCAAAAAAATCAAGCAGTTGAAAAGAAAGCTCAAAAATTGTGTATGTCCTCATTGTGGTTTTGGTTTTGAGCAATGAAAAGCTAAGGAGATATGTTATGAGTCAGCATTTATTGATAGATTGTAGAGAATGTGGCACTCCGTGCGGCGACCCCGGTCATCCTGTTCATAGCTGCGATTTCTGTGAAGAGCCAGCCTGTGAATTTTGTTTTAAGGAAGTCTGGATGGAATGCCCGGATTGTGGTCGGACAGGTTGTAGAGAACATTTTGACGGCATGTACTGTTACTGTAAGGATTGCGTAAGGTTAGCCGAGGAAAAGGGCTAATCGAGGAATCATAAATGGAACATCTATTCAAGCTCAAGGACGAAGAAAATGTTACAGATAAGACATGAATCAGATTACGCTTTACGTAATGCTCCTGCTTACGAACCAAAGCCCTGTGATTGTGGTGGCGAAAAATCAACGCTTACAGCACTGGCTGAATTATTAAGGCGAGGAGATGAATTGGTTAAAGCTATTGATGGGGGAAAGAATCTTGCAATTCCCAATGTGGATTTCAAAGTGGGTTTAGTTATGGTAAGACATCAACTAATCGAGGACAAAGATGAATAACTTTGAAGAGGCTTTAGGTAAGGCTCTTGAGCGGGAAGACAAGCTCAAGGCCGAGAATAAGAGGCTGAAAGAATCGCGCCAAAGTCGCTCGACAGAGTTTCATCAGATATTAGATATAATAGCTATAGCATTAGGCATACAAATTGGTAGGTCGCGATGGTGGGATAATTCACGAAAGGGAAGAGTGAAATTGTTATTATCAAAAATTAAGGCGTTGAGATATAGCAAGCCCTGAAAGGCAAATAAGATGAAAACAATCCGTAATACAATCATAACTCTAATAGTTGCGGTTATGGCGGTGGTTATAATAGCCCAGCATTGCGCCATTAAAGCCCCCAGTACGTCCGTCAGTAGCCAAACACATCAAATAGAGGCAGATGCCATAAATCCAGTATGGGACGAATTGGGGCTTGAGGACTTATTAAATGCGATTGAGCAGGTAGAGAGCGGGGGCGATTCAAACGCTGTCGGTGATGGCGGTGCTGCGATAGGCAGTTTTCAGATACACAAGATTTATGTCGATGATGTGAACAGAATACTCATAATATGGCGAGATAAACTCAATGAGATATTTGCGAATTACCACACATTACATCCAGACCCAAATAATATCAAATCATTTGATTTTGAACCTTATACTTACGAAGATAGATATAACAAGAAACATAGCAGGTTTATGGTTTTTGTGTATCTTACATATTACACTCCGTTTAACGATAATTATGATATTGACATTGAGAAAGCCGCCAGAATCCACAACGGCGGCCCGGCCGGATACAAGAAAGAATCTACAAAACCATATTGGCAGAAGGTCAAGAGAGAGCTTGAAGGGAGATAGAGCAATGAGAAAATACTATATCCCGAACAGGATACATCCAGGGAAAGTAACGCTTGTTGATTTACAATTACCCCCTCGGTGTGCAGGCTTACTCTTTGTCTTTGAAACCAAAAAAGCAGCTAAAGAGTTTATGGGAAGCCACCTACCGAAAGATACAGAAATAATGACAATGACAAGGGAACCAGAACCCACAGATATTGGAGAATAAGCAATGAAAGTTAAGAAATGTGTGAAAATAACAGAAACTCGCATACATCTCACTGACGCAGAAAGCAATTTAGTTGCTGAATGTCCAGAGAAGTATGCCGATTACATCGTCCAGGCCATAAACAGCCACGAGAAATTATATAGAAAAGGATACGAAGATGGTTTACGGGATTTTGCTTGGTGGAAAGATGGAATTCAATATGTTGGTTGCGGTACAACACTCAAGCAAGCCCTCAAAGAAGCGGAGAAGAAATGAATCCTACTCTTGTTGATTGCATACAAGGTTCTGATGAATGGTATGAGGCTCGTCTTGGCTTTGTAACTGCCAGTAACTTCCACAAAGTCTTAAATAAGAGAACTGGTCGGGGATTATATATGCGAAAACTTGCTGCCGAGCGACTTACGGGTTTACGAGAAGAATCTTATAAGAATGACATTATGGAAGCTGGAAGTGAGACTGAGGCCGAGGCTCGGAGATACTATGAAACGGTCAATAGTTGTGCTGTTGAGCAAGTTGGGTTTGCTATGCTCGATGAGAACATTGGTGGTAGTCCTGATGGATTCGTAGGCAAATACGGTATCATTGAAATCAAATGTCCTTTGTCCTCTACCCACATTGAAATCATTTTGAGCGGCAAAATGCCAACGCTTCACATCCCCCAAGTTCAGGGACTACTCTGGGTTACAGACCGACAATGGTGTGATTTTATAAGTTACGACTCCAGAGTTTTATCGAAGCCGATGTTTTGTGTTCGGGTGGAAAGAGATAAAGAGTATTTTATGAAACTGGCCGGAGAGGTCGGTATTTTTGTAGGTGAGCTTAAAGCAATGATAGATAAGATTGATAGTAAATTCTGAAAGGGAAGATTATGGCTAAAAACGAAATACAAAAAACCGAATCCCCACTTACGGCAGCAGCAGAACTTGTGAAGGCTAATGGTAATATGGAGGTTGGTAAACTAAAAGAATTGCTGGATTTGCAAGAGCGGTGGGATGCAGGGCAGGCAAAGAAGGCTTATGTTCAGGCAATGTCGGACTTTAAGGTGAACCCACCGGAGATTCTTAAAGACAAGACTGTCGGTTATAAAGACGTGAAATATAGCCACGCCAGTCTTCACAATGTAACGTCCTGCATAAATAAGGCTCTCAGTGAACACGGCCTTACAGCTTCGTGGGTAACTTCACAGGACAACGGCTCTATTAAGGTAACTTGCAAGATTACTCATATTCTCGGACACAGTGAGGAAACGTGCCTATCTGCCCCACCGGACAATACGGGCAGCAAAAACGTCATACAGGCTATTGGTAGCACAGTCACTTACCTTCAGCGATACACACTCTTGGCTTTAACTGGCCTTGCGACTTATGACCAGGATGATGATGGTAAGGCAGGGGCAAGTAAGGAAACGCCAAAAGATAAACAAAACGAGATAGTTGACCAGGCGTTTTTCAACTTCACAACCGAGCATAAAGACGATTTACTTGAACACTTCATGTTCAGTAAAGATAAATTCATCGAAGCGATTATCAAACACTTCAAGGCTCTACCGACACGCAAAGATAGCATAAATAAGATTCTTGCTATCGTCAAGCCGGAAGAAGTGATGGAAGAAGTGAAGGATTATTCAAATGCGCCAGAATGGGAAGTATAAACACAGAAAGGAACAGAACAATGGACACAGTATTACAGGAACAAACAACAAACGAATTGGCAGTATTTAACGAAGTATCGGCGACATTAGTTGAGTGCAAGGCCGAAAACGAGAAGTTAGTCTTTGATTATGCTACTCCGATTGGCGAAAAGGAAGCACGGAGTCATATAGCCAATCTCCGCAAGGTCAAGACTAAAATCAGCAATGTCCACAAAGAAGCAAAGTCAGAGGCATTAGCTTTTGGTCGCAGACTGGACGGCAAGAAGAATGAGCTAACTGCCGAGGTCGATGGAATGATAGCCGTTCACAAAGACCCACTCGATGCTATCGAGGCCGAAAAGCAAGTTGTAATTGACGCTGAGAAGAAAAAGCTGGAGGAAGAAGAAGCGAAAAGACAAGCGGATTTAGAGGCAAGAGAGGCGGCGGTTAAAGAAAAGGAAGATAAGATTGCCAGAGAAGCGGCTAAGGAAGAGCGCATCGAAAGAGAAAAGAAAATCGCAGATGAAGCTGCTGAAAGAGCCAGAAGCCAGGCAGAGCAAAAAGCAAAAGCCGAAGCAGATGCTAAAGAACTTGCCGAGAAGAAACGCAAAGAGGCGGAAATAGCTAAAGAACAGAAGCGTATCGCTAATAAGAAGCATCGAGAGAAAATCGAAAGTGAGATACAGCTTACGTTAAAAGAAATGGGCTATGATGATTATACTATTACCAGATTTATTTCAGCCCTCAAAGAAAATAGAATCCCGCACGTTTCTATCAATTATTGAAAGGACGGCAAGGATGCCAAAGGAAAAGTATAAGGTTGCTCAAAAACGTTATCACCAAAGTAGCGAAGGCAAAGCTGCTTATAAACGTTACAACCAAAGTGAAAAAGGGAAAGTTGTTCAAAAGCGTTATCGACAAAGTGAAAAAGGTAAAGCTAATCTGCGAGCAAGGAAAAAACGTTTCAATGCTCGCAATCCAAATTATATTAAAGCTATGGCTATTGTGAATAATGCTGTTCGTGATGGCAAATTGCCTCGGCTCAATACTTTGTTGTGTAGCTACTGTACTAATCCTGCACAGCAATACCACCACCATAAGGGTTATGCACCTGAGCATTGGCTTGATGTTTTGCCAGTTTGCATAAAATGTCATAAAAAAATCCATATGGAGAAAAGCTGTGACAACGCACCTAGTAAAATCAATGATTGATGGTGAGCCGACCTTTGAGAAGCCGTTGAATGAGATATTAGCTGAGCTAAAGGTAGGTGGGGCACTAAAGACTTTATCGGCCTTAGAATACATCACAGACAGGCAGAGAAGGTGGTACAAAGGCGTGTGCTTACGAGACTTAGTAAAGAATGATGAGAACGGCGAGACAAAGGCATGGTGGGATTTGGAAGTCAAATCCAAGTGTAATGGATTAACGTATTTGAAAAAAGAAGGCATGGATTTTGAGTTGAAACTCGGCGACGAAGTTACCAGAGTAACTATCGGCAGACTTACTACAAAAGGTGTCGGCAAGCGTAATATGACGGCTTTTATCGAGGAAATACTTTCAAAGTCTATGGTAGAAGGTTGGGATATAAGCCCACCAGACCCGGATTTAAGGAGTTTTTAGGCGGTCGGGCCAAAACACCGTGAAAAATTGTGTGACCAAGAATCCCTGTATGCGGCTTGTAGCTGTCGGCCCGACCGTTTTTTATAGGAGTTAAAATGAATGATTTACTAAAAGTCCTCGATATAAGCGAGGATGAACAGTTTGAATACTTAGAAAATACAGGAATTATTGATTTGAACAAAACCTGTTTCTATAAAGACTATGGTAATACGTACACGATTGATAAAAAGGGTACTCTTGCCGACCTTTCCTTCAGGCTCAGGGATAAGGTAGTAAAAAATATTGATATATCTCTTGAAGTATGGGCAAAAGCTTTAAGGAAAGTATTTTTAACTGAGTTCAAAGGTGGAAGTGAAATAACTATGCTCTCTTGGTATGTAAATTGTGCCAAGCCTATTCACTGGGTCATCGCAGCACTCATAGCAAAACAAAGCAAGGACGCTAACAATGGCAAAGACAGCTAAAAAAGAAGCTTGGCAATGGTGTAGTAAATATATCCGGCTTCGCGATGCCATCGAATATCAAAATCAATATCCAGACGTGCCGTTTGGTTATGTAAAATGCTGTACTTGCCCGAAAATAGTAATTTATAATAAGAACGCCGATGCGGGACATTATATCTCCAAAGGCAGTCGTGGAATGAGCGGGATTTACTTTGACGAGCGCAACATCCACGTTCAGTGCAAAATCTGCAATGGATTTCATCAAGGCAGGCAAGCAGTTTACAGGGAGTTTATGTTGGAAAAATACGGACAGGACGTTATCGACCAACTGGAATTTCTCGATAAGAACAACTCGTACAAAGGCAAGATAATTGGGATAGGTCTAATGTATAAACAGATGTACGAAGAATTGAAGCCCTGAAACTAAAACGCGGATAGCAGAGAAATTGATTTATGAGAGTTAGAGTATGGATGATATTATTGAATGTAAAAGATGTGGCGAGCGTTGCAGGATAGCGGGGGCGCCGGGCGAGAAGGCAAAAATGCTG
>Ga0307428_1000792_pt1 | contig 17890 bp, 18 predicted proteins | sample SalMarWE160240MG_FD_202161 | JGI IMG/M metagenome (GOLD analysis project Ga0307428, IMG submission 202161) | Salt marsh sediment microbial communities from the Plum Island Ecosystem LTER, Massachusetts, United States - WE1603-240 | ecosystem: Environmental > Aquatic > Marine > Intertidal zone >...
AGTCAATTACTGAGGGAAGAGTCAAGACTGAGAGAGCGTTGGTGACCAGCAATATCACCACACATACAAGTATCAAAAAGAATGTTATCACAATGTATGGTTACTGATTATGAATCGATTTGAATTTATGGATTGTACAGGATAGTTTTGGAGTGGACCCCTCTTTTTGGGAACGTTTTCCTTTGGAACAGCCAATGACAATCGTAGCTCCGAACATTTCTCCGGGTTAGATGAAACTAAAGTGCAATGTACGCTTCAACCTACCCGGATTTCGAGCCCTTTTACTGCATATTTAGTGTAGTTAACCACATCATTCTCCTAACATGGGCGGCATTCCTAACCACATCATTCTCCTAACACCTATCCTTTGAATTTAATTAGTTCTTGACATATGTCATCAATAGCCCTTAATGCGCTGACCGAGTATATCCTGGTGATATTGGTTGGTTTAGCAAAATAGAGCTGTTTTCCACGTATCCATTTCCATACGAGATAACCATCGCCAATTTCACATAAACCAGCTATGAAGAAGAAAAGTAGTGAGTAAAGTTTCTTCTTCATTTTAGAAGTATTAATCAATATTTCTTTCTATTATATATCTCTGCTAAACACAAAGAAGCCACAAAGAAGCCAATAGAGGAAAAATTGTTAGGAGCTAAAGCCAAAGGTTCAGAATAGATCTATTCATACTCTAATACCACTGGTAGTAGCAATTAATTGGAGCCGGCACTGGCAATGTAAAACTTCTGACATTTTCTCTAACTCATTTGATCACTTCACGTTTTAAAATGATTGATGAGCAACAAAAAACCCCTGTCAAGAGAAGAAACGCAAATGCTTAGTCATTGGGAAACTAATCATGCAGTCTAAGGTCACAAATATTGCTATCGATCATCAATGCTCTTAAATGGACTAAATTTGACTTCTTGTTAAGATTATAGAGCTGTATTTAGGAAGGGGGGAGAACATCAATGAGTTATGACTATTGTATCGGACAGTAACACAAACAAGTATTCAAGGCTAGATTATTCTAGATAGAAACTTCTAATAGGCTCCTTCCTTCAGTGAATAATTTGTATGCCTTAGTTGAGTTTAATAAATAGATATCTCCTTCATTATCAACTTTTTGGCTAACTAATGGTTAGAATATCGGATCTATGGATGATCTTCATTTCTTTTGCAAAAAGTATTTCTAGTGTTTAATGCGTTTGGAATTACATTATTTATAAGATTTCTAGGGTTAAGTAGAAATAGAATATGCACTAAAATGAAGAGGTAGGCCCATAATAATGGTAGTTATGCAGAGCGCATTGACAAATCAGGCTTTGTTACTTTCGCGTGCGATCATAGACATTTTGGTGAAAGTGATGGAGAACCAAGACAGCATAAAGATCCTGCGAGGAAAATGTAAGAATGCTTTAAGCTTCTTGTCCACATAAAGGATATTGGCAGTTTCAGGCTAGGCTAAATAGGAGAAGTCTAATATATTCCCGCAGTCAATTGAAAACCTAATGTCGTATTATGCTGTACCCTATGCACACCACGTTTCACCTACTCCTCTATTGGTCATTCATGGGAAAAATGATAAATGGTCCAATATGCACAGTATAGTATCGTCGTCAAGCATCGTCGTCTGTGTGTGGATACTACTAATCACATGACAATGAAAAATATGTTGGTCCTGCAATTAATAAAATCGCAGAATGGTTCAACACTTATCTCAGCTAAACTAAATGTACAGATTCATGTTCAGAATGTACTAGACATTGGACATTGATCAATTTATTGATAAATCCCCACTCGACCTGCTACTTTTGTCTATTCCCCCTGAGCTCAGCCCAAAAGCGGCTCTCCGACTGAAATTGTTATCTCTTAGCCTTGATACTAATATCTGATCCGTCTAGAGTGACATCCATGTTGGTTGAAGACGATTCATTTTACAGATTTAGAATCAAGATGCATTTCGCATGGTTAATGTTTCTATGTAATAGCCTGTAACATTTTTAACTGATTTATAGTGTCATATAATGACTTGCATAATGAGGTGGAAAAGGATGTCGGAATCACTAGAACATTGATAGAGTTACACAGATACTATCTTCAAGATAACGAATTCGATGAAGGTGATTTAATTTATTATAGGATAAACTATAGGCTTGTAGCCTTGATTGGGATTACAAAGGAGGAGGCTCACAGCTTCCATGCAGCATACCATATGGATATTCCAAGAACAATAGCTGAAGGCTATTGTCATATCTGCGATACCATCGTTAAATTTATTCCGATAATATATGGATCATTAGAAAGGGAAAGAAAATCATTAGAAATGGCACAAAACGAAGGAAAATTAATTATAGCAAAGTTGGATTCTAATGCAATAAAGGAAGGAGTTAAAATACCATTATATGGATGTAAGATTTGTAAGACTGCATTACCAAGATATGGTACTATGCCATAGTTCTACGAATTTTATCTTCTAATACATCCAGAGATCTACCACCGCCAACTTATTCACTTTGCGTTTTTTTATCACAAGGATCTAACTTATTTGATGCCCAACGACATGTCCCCCATATAGAGAATAATATCATTGCGATCCAACTTCTCCATGCTACTGTAATAAGCTAGCATACTGTAAGATTATTGCTACAATGGTTTGTCAGATAGGTAATTGATATGCCAAAGAGGGAAGAAAAGGTGCTAGCGGTTCTTGATAGGGACCAATAGTCATAAGATGTGCAGGCCAGCAAATTTGAGAGCCGAACTCAAGTAACCAATTGATTATGCGCTTCCCGATATCTTACCCTGTCGTTTTGCTAAAACACCTAATGAATTCGTATTGTCAAGAAGGTTTTTGATAAGGCCTATCCCAAGGCGGTATATCCAACCTTACCGGTGCGAGCTCGGTTATAGTGGTACAATAATCCAACATTTAGTTAATATTCACAACGAGAGTATTCTCAACAATATCAAATGATCATAAAATTTTAAACTATAGGAATTACTAGCTGTAAACATAGGGCCATACGAGATCTATTTTATCTGTGGCAATTTGAGATATGTGAATAATATGATAATAGACAAAGATATGAAGTTGTGTTTATGGAAGTAGATAGGCTGTACATACTCACGGTGAAGTGATATTGTAGTGAAATTGAATTACGGCAAGACCTATCGGCGATTTTCGTACATATTTCACTATAAGTTATGCATTAAGACTACTAATTTTAATAAAGTTTGAATGACCAGATCAGCTCTAGGTTAATGGAATGTACTGAAAGCCATTGCAAGAAACGTAGATTAACATTTTCGTTCCTACTGTGAGTAGTGGTAGGAAGGTTTAATTTTCAAATTGCATGTTATTCAACATGAGTCGTAAACGTTACTGATTCAGGAGGTATTGGATTAAAGAGGATTCCATAAATGGGTATTTTTATCATATATTCTCCTTTAGTTGGAAAGGTAAAAGGTATAGTTACGATACTTTCCGCAGTATGCACTGGTATTCCAGCCTGACCCGTTAGATTAGAAGCCTGAAATACTGTCTTATTAGTGCTGGTTTCACTAATTATCATGTCATAGTCTATATGCGGTTGGATCTCCTCAGTATTAGGTTTGAAAAATGAGACTTTCAACTGAGTCTGTTCATTAGATTTGATAGGATTCGGGGATGGTTCGAGTTTTATGGTTATACTTCCACCATCAGTAAGTTCTGTGAATGATGATGAAGAATTAGAGGTGTCTTGTGCAAGAACAACATTATCGACGACATCGATTGTCGATGACGCGAATAATATGGCCACGATAATTGCAATAAGCGTAACTGCAATCGAAATGATTTTCATTATTATCACATGATTCGATTATATACAATATAAAGCATATTTTTACTGGGATATAGAAATGACGTAATACTAGATCATCAAGGTATATCTCTAGTGATAATTATGAGTGACCAATATACGTTACTGTTTTGCTTTGTCTTGTTGCATTAGTTATTTTTTAGTCTCGAGTCAGGCTGTGACGCTTGTTTCAACTCCCTATCCACTATTTGGACTAGTAACTATCTCAATATCTAGTTTATCAGCTTAGCAGGAATATATTCTCCGGCAATTTACGTGGCCGACTGCTGATTCAGATTTGCGTCGTATCTTTCGTAGATTTGCTATAAGAAAGCCAAGTGATAGTATAGAAACAGCTCAGCTGGAGCAAGACATTAGTTGTGGACACAGACCATCTCAGGGACACCTGTGATCGGGTATTCGATATGACGAAGCAACAAGATGGCGCAGGAAAACGGCCTTAGTTCATTACTTTTTAAGGACGATGAAGAAATCAAGCAGTATTTGGGGGATGTTCTAAAGGAGATCAAGAACAAGAGGGCGTCTGAATAATAAATATCGTTCATTCGGAGAGACGGATTCGGTAAGGAAAGTACATCCACTGAAGAGTTAGCTTGATTCATAAATAAACCTATTACCGCAGATGCATTAGTAAGACGTATCAGAGCGGAGTTAGAATAGAATTATTTTACGTTTCCAATATTAGTCACAGTAGTCTTCCTGATACTTGATATTTTGAGACTATTATTAAGTAGAATTTAATGTGTTTGATGTGCTTGCAATACGCATATCTTGTAATGAGAAATGTACCTTATTAACTGGGACACATTATACTTATCGATGATAATGGATGTCTGATAGACGGTTACAAGAATTATGTGAAAAGATATACCCGATTAATCAGCATATACGCTTTGCTGGAATAATCACTAAGATGGGCAGTTTGGTAGCTGGAGGAATGAGGCCTGATATAGAATCTCTAGAGGACAGGGAGGATTCTTCGAAACTTTACGTTCAGTTTGCTCTAATGACTGAAATGCGAAAAGATTTTGATGACATATTCGGTAAAGCGATTTACAGTTTTACCGAAAGGGAGAAGATAAAACTTGCATCATTTCCTTTGGATGGCAATCATATTCTGAGAGTTTCAATCGAAAAGAAAGAAAGAGATCATGCTCAAATAATTCAAAAGATACTTGATATTATTGAAACGTCTATCCTATCCTAAATTTAATCCTCTTATATGAGGCGTAGTTTAAACTGAATAACCACCAAAATGCTGTATGAATTCTGCTCAAGATGAGTGCACTAAGGATAATAGAACGGTCCTAGAATAATTCCTACTTCTACTGGAATGCTAGGAAAAAGGATTGTTTCTATGCAGGGACTTGGTTTATTGATTTCTGATAAATCAACCTAGGGATTAATTAACGTCTGTTGGCTGAATCCTATATATTTTGCTGCTTTCTTGCTTTACTACCATTTTTTCACGCAAACACCGCGTTAACAGTTAATGATATTATTCTTACCAAAACTAGCTTGAAGGGATAATGGTGCATTTTTCTTTAAGACCAGTTCATTAGTCTTGAAAACTCCGTTGACATCACAAACAGATATTTCATCCTTATTGTTGACCAGTGGATTCATCAAATCATCGAAGTTTGCATGACCCAGTCCTAATACATGCCCTATCTCGTGTAAGACGACAGTGTACAAAGTGCTAGAATCTGATTCCTTATCAAATATTTTATCTGAAAGTATTATTTTTGAGTTCGTGATATATCCACTTTGATCAAGATTATTCACAGATTGTCCTGCAGTCTGTCCAGCTTCTGCATTCTTAACTAATTGGTTAGCATTTTGGTTATCGATATTTCCAAATGTAACTATAATCTCCGCCTTTTGATCAACCAAATGAGTCTCAAGAAGTGTTAGCGCTGTTAGTTGTTTATTCCAACTATCAAAGGCTTCTCTAACCTCATTTTTCTGCTTTTCCTGCATATTAATAAGCTTAAATTTTAATATACCATCAGAAATTTGCTTATCCCATGTACAACACAGTTCTATCGACATATCTGTTGCACGATTGATGGTAGATGATTCTTTGGAAGATCCGTTTACAGTCATGACTTGAGTATGAAAAACACATGAAATAAGAAACAGGAATAAAGGTAAATGAAATTTACAATTAAGTCTCAATGCAATAGTAAATGTAGTTTTTTTATTATGGGTTTTAATGAAAAGAAAAATTTCTTTGTTATCTATTCAAAATTTACTAGTTTGTTCAAATTCATACAAGAAGTGGATTGTCATATAACAATCATTTTCTATAGCCAATTGAAATAATAGCTAAACATAAAGAATTTGCCAGGAAATTAAGACACATTCTAAATCTTAAAGCTAGATGATACTACGTTCATACCACCAAACCATATCCTACATTTGCCTGTATCATATCCGTTCGGAGTGCCGCTGTTCTCTTAGATTCAGATTTGAACAAAATTTGAAAAATGGGTAGTAGACCGACCGAACGGATTTAGAATATTTCTAAAATAGTGAGAGAAGATATCTCTATACTACACGAAGGTTTGTTTGTTGGAAGCTAGATTGATAGCTGTCTTTCTTAACCTCAAGCTGGGTATCATAAATACCTACATCTGATTTTGGTCCTATCTGTAAAGTAAATGTAGCGTGTCCACTGTTATCTGTATACATAGCCTGGGTTGTTTTGTCTTTTACTGCTTCTAGATTAGAGGAAATACCTGCTGCTGCAACTGCGGCACCATCTATTGAGCTGTCTACAGACGAAGCGGTAGGGGGTTCTACATCCAGGGTTACAAATGCGTTTGAGATTGGGCTTCCGGTTTCTTTATCCTTAACAGTTATTGTAAGATAGGTCTTTTCTCCTATCTTTACAGGATTCTTTGTGTATGAATACTCTACCAGGAGCTGGTTAAATGCTTGTGAATTATTATCACAGTCTCCTACTATTCCTTCAAATAATGATGAAAACTTTCCTCCTGCAATATCATTTGTAATGCTGCAGAAGCTATCACCATCCGTTGCAATTCCTTCTTCACCATCATAAGCAGCTGCTTTGCCATTTCCAGAAGTGTCGACGTCTACTGCGGCACTTACAGCGATGGATTGTAGATCGGCTCCTGAAAACACTGAAAAAGAGATGGTAAGTAAAGAAATCATAATAACAGGAACACTCACAATTGGCCATTGTGCAGTGTGATTGCGACCGTTGAAGGATATGCTTTTTATCCCCACGCAGGGCTTTGTCGAACTATCATTCATTAAGGTTATTAGTGTGAGAAGCAATAATAAATGATAACTATATATCTTATATATCTTTTTTACGGAAAACTGTAACTATACAAAAACCAACGATGATGTACGTAGTGCTAGTGAAAACTACTGCCAAATTGCAATTCGGAATAGTGCTAAATTTTACAATTCTATTATAATTAAAAGTTTTGCCTAAGAATGTCATAATCGCCGATCATGGTTAAAAGATATAGATTTTCCCTAGTCTAGGAAGCAAGTAATTCTCCAAATTCTCAAGGATAACCATGTTCCGTAACACCTTTTATGATTGTCTCCATTATATTACATAACTAAAATCGGCAAGTTCATAGCCAGGTAGGGCAAAGGATCATTCCTCTGTTCATGGCGATCAATTGGCCCTACTTAAGCTGAGCTAGATCTACACAGTTTTACATAATTTTGGTTGCACCTAAAAAAGTGCTCTAATACCTTAATTCAAGTGCCAAAATAATAATCAGTAAATAGAAGTTTTGGTACACGTTCACGTTCCTGCCCATCATGTGTTCAACTTTTTTTATCATGCTCTACGTATACCGGTCTCCTCTGTACCATAACCATGTTCTCCTTCCTCTGCTTCTGCTGAGTTTCTTCCATGACTAGCGGTCTACGTTGATTGGTTTCGTGTTATGGCTGTTTCCATGGTTGGGCGGATACCCTATATACCATTAATACTTCGTGCAATACGCACTTACAATAGTGATCGTGGATACGGGAGAGAACTAGATACAGCAAACGAGCAAACAATAGTAACTTAAATTACATCTTGTTATGGTACAGATGCCCCAGCGAGTAAATAGATCATGGAAATAATTGAGTATATCGTCAAGTTTTAATAGAGAAGCTCAATAAGATCCATTTATACGATTTTCCATAACAATCAACTTCAGTCCTTACCACATCTTCATTTCTAACAATTCCGTCTATGGTTCATTATCCAGGATATCTCCATTCTATTCAGGAATAAATAGCAATTTCTGTATCATTGGCTAGTTCTGATGGAAATGTCCCAACTAATGTCAAAAAACGGTTTTCTTGAAGATGACTGTTCAAAGGAATGAAGCTTACGATCTAAACCACAGCTTTACCTTTGACATAAAAAATCCTCGAGAAACAAGTCAATGTCGATAAAACTAGGATTTCTTGAATGAATATCGGTATTCCACCAGTGTCTTATGGAAAATCTAGTTTGAAACGAATCTCGAACTATTTAATTACTATAAGGAACTAAGTCTATTTCTAAGCAGCTTGTTACTGCTATGGATATACACCTTCGTCCAATAATTATTAATTAGCTTTAAGTATTCAAAGAAAGTTGATAGATATGATGATGATAGATTAACCGATGAATATCTAAGCTGCTCGTTCAGTTGATCTTGATTATCATGAAGAGACTTAATAAACGAGGAAATTGACGATATTAGATAGTCATTCCATCTGCTAGGTGATAAACTATTTGCATCATTTTTGTGTTTTTCATGGCCAACTTTGTTCTTTTGAATCACATTAGATCCAACCGTATCAATTAGAATTTGTCCTCTTCCTTGTCCATTTTTTGATACTTCTTGACAGTAAATATGATACCTCTCATCTGAAATCATATTACATGATGAACAAACAAATCTAACGACCTGATTGCATACCTTGCAATAAGAAAAAGGTACTATATCAGATCCGCATCTCACACACAAAGTAGAACTCATTCTTTATTAATATTAAATATAACGACGATGTATCCTTTATACCTTGAGTATAGATTTCATTCTATGGATTGATGCATTACATGAAAAATGTACGAGTTTAGGTCCTTATTTAGATAGATAGAATAAACATTATGTTCACTTTTCAATAAAATTCGGAGGCTAGAAGGAATTCAGTATTACAAGGTAGTTAAAGATTTCAACTTTTTTCACTGATTATTTTCATTACCAAAGACAACTATAGTGATGATAATGTAAAATAATTACTCATCATGATAGATCAGTGATTAAATAATATAGAATGATGTTACCTAATCTTCGATCTATAATCCTGTGTTGTCGGGGTCCTTCTATCTATAAGAACTTTCCATATGCCCAAACCTAATAGAATAATACCCATCGCAACGGTTGAAACCAATGAAGTCGTTCCCAGCCCACCAGATACGGCAAGGATGCCAACTATAATTAATCCTCCATTTACAAAGAGCAATATTGAAACTATGTTTGATCGTTCTTTTCTTGCCATTACAAAAGCGATAATTGACATGATCACTGCGCCTCCACCAAAGGCTGTACCTCTTGTTTTCCCATCCAACGGGAGAAATCCTTGCGAGTCTTCTGTGGTTTGGCCTGAATCGGATGAGAAAATTATAGCAACATCAATTCCGTACAATATCAACAATATCAATGAAACTCCCAGCAGAGCAATTGCAACGGTAGTCTTTGTAGTTTTCATCTATCGAGGATTATTTGTAGAAAATTCACATATATTAATGATATAGTACAGCAACTGATACAGAAGATTGACTGAAATTAAACCGTCTATCTATCTATCTATCTATAGGAGTGAGTTTTTCCTAGATACCACTTTGATGCAGTATTTAGCTCTCACAACTTTCAACTCGACATAATGTACGATCACAGGATGAACTAGACTAAAAAGAGCAGCAGAGGTGGATTAATGTAAAATATATGAACTATGAAAAAGTAATGGGGGAATTTTTATCTAACTGATCACTTTGCTTCACTATTTGTCTCCCATACTCTAAATGTGTTATTTTCTGTATCAAGACACACTGCAAAATAACCCATTCCTTTGACTGGCATTTTTGGTACTACTACCTTACCTCCTAATCTTTCAACCTTTGAAGCGTACTCATCCACTGATCTTACATCGATATAGTTTGTAATCCCCTGTTGTTGTGGATTTTGTCTTTTCATCAGACCTCCACCGATGGCTTTATTTCCCTTAACATCTGTGGTGGTTACCGTCCAATATTCCATTCCTTCAGGCATAGTCTCAGCTCCAGTCCATTTCTCTATATTCCAACCAAATAACTCACTATGGAACTTTCTTGATTTTTCAACATTGTCTGAGGGAATTTCAAAATGTACAATTGTTGGCATATTTTTTCTCAAGTGAAAAAAGAATCTCGAAAATAAGATTGGATTGAGGAAATAAGGATATTGAAGTTAATATGAAATGCTAATCAAGGTAATGCAAGCACTACATAAAGCTTATCATCACAAATTATCGTACAACGACTAATCAACCAATCAACCAATCGACCGAATTAGGAATAAATTTTAAAGACATTCTTATAAAAAGACATGTGGAAAGTATCAATTTTGTCTGCCTTGGTCAAACAGAATTTGTAAATGAATTAGGAAAAAAAGGACAATCAAGCGATGTAACGACATATGACAAGAAAAAAGATGACAGAATTATGACATACATAATACCGTCAGGCTATCCTGAGAAGATCCAATCATTAATTACTGCAGCAAATTTGGCAGAATATTCCATTGTAAATGTTAACAAACTAGATAAGTATCTAGGAGAACAAATAGTAGCCTTAGATCTACTGCAACTAGATAAAGGGTTTCTACTACATTCTTACGAAGTTGATAATGAGACACTTAATAGTCTCCTGAAAAATACCGTTGCGTCATCGTTCAAAGTTGAACAGAATATAGAGAGTCTTAAAGAAAGTATCAATTCCTTATCCTCGATGAAAAGAGATGGACCACCAATTATCCATATAGATAACATATTTAATGTAAAAGGAGTCGGTGTGGTCGTATTAGGTATACTTAAACAGGGTGCCATCAAAGTACATGATCAACTGACAATATCTCCTCAAAGGAAACAGGTTACAGTCAAAAGTATACAGATGCATGATAAAAATGTAGAAGAATCCCATAGTCCAGCTAGGGTGGGTCTTGCTCTAACAGGTGTTTCTTATGACGAGATAACTAGAGGGGATATTCTATCTAATATCAATCATTTTACTTCTGCAGATCAGGAATTGATTATGAATTTCAATAAGGTGCCATTTTATAAAAATGATCTTTCAGAAAATCACTCTTACCTTTTGTCCATAGGGGTACAGATTAAGCCTGTGAAGATAGAGAAATTAGAGAACAATAGGCTAAAGATAGTATCTGAGAAGCTATTTTCATTTAAAGCCAGAGATATTGCAATTCTATTAAATCCAGATAGTAAAGGTATACGAATAGTAGGTTCAGGAAGGATCTATGCAGGAAGTATCTGAGCGAATATCAATCTATACGAGTCCAGGTGTTATCGTAATTAAAAAATCAGGCAGCTAAGATAGCTCGTGCTCGTGGGTACGGAAGATGCTAGTTATTAGGACCCTTTACTATTAAGAAAATGTGCAGTTGTCGTTAGCATGTTTGGCAAGCAGGCATAGCCAATGCTCTGGTTCTCATGGCTGTCAATGTAACTGTCACTATGTCATAAACGACGGATACAAAAAATGAGGATAGGGCTGTTGTGTTATTCTTGTTCTATGATTCTAGTGGTTCTTCGGTCTGTAGACCTAAGATTGTTTCCAAGCACCCTATTGCCTCTTGAAGTCCCCTCTGCGACTCCTATTACGAGAAGTCTACACAGACAGGGCCATCGCCTGGTGGATCAGGCGGCGTTCCTGATGAGGCATGAGCTAGCACATCAGGCCTGCCCGCGCATGGCGGTAGATGTATAAATTCCTCAAAAAAGTGACCGGCAAATGGCCCGTTCGCTATTTTTACCTCTTGGAGCCCAAGTCCATTAGATGAACATAGTTCCTCGCCCACGGGATGGCCACCAGCCGACTCATCCAGCGTAAGATCCCATACGGTATCCTCTTCACAACCGCCCTTAATGTTTAAGAAATCGCAATTCTGAGTTTCGCCAGCTTGTATATTTCCAGAAGCTATTGGTCCGTTTAGCGTCTGTCTACATTCGCCACTGACACTCACCATAGGACCTTCAAATTCTTCTGTAACCTCATAATCGCCTGGACCTATGGTAACGTCCTGACACTCAATTGGCATAAGTGAAAATTGCTCATGTGATGGATTATTACCCGTTACACTAAAATCCCCCTGCGCTGGAATCCACGTCCTTGCAAACTTCTAACGTTGCAGTCATTGGAGTTGGTGAAGGCTTAGGCTTTTCCTGAATGAACTTTGCTTCCGGGAACTTTTGCTGTGCCGTTAATGCTGCTTTATGGTGGTATAATTTGAATATATATTAAATTTGAATATATATTAAGGGTTCCTTCTGGGAGTAGAGCGATACGCACCTTCATCCGGCGGTTATATGGGCATCAGAACGACCAGCGGGTTGTGTAGATAGAAAGGAAAGGTCTGGTCGTCCATACCTACCCTTTTTCCAATTTATTTGTAGTTTACAAAAGTATTCTATCTCGTTCTTGTCTTCTAGCTCTTCCTCTGTGAAGAATTGTATCTGCGGATCTACTTCAAAGTTATCTTGCTTTCTTAGATAATTCTGATCACGCTGTGAAAAGCCTTGATTTGGATATTTGTTTTTATCTTTCAAGTTGTTTTTTGAATATGAATAAATCTTCCCCCTCTCTACGTTACCTTTAATCAATATACTGTCTTGCTATCCTATCAATACTTTAGAACTAATTTTTTATGTAGTTCATAAAATGATTGATTGATCTACCGCTCCTAATATACATCCTTAATGATAGTAACAGAGGTTAGCCGAGAGGACTACTTATTTCTGATCTCTCCCAATCTGGGACTGTATCCATGATGTCTCAAATATTGAATTATGTAACATAATTGTAGGTTCGCTGTTTGAATATGTTGCTAATCCTAATGAGTCTACCATCTTCGTCTCAGAGTCATCCTGTATCTCTATGGTAAGTAACTTATCTCTATCTCCAATAATTGTTAACATACTGGTATCTAGTTTATTAGCGAACTGGAATTCTATATTTTGTTGGTATTTTTTCAGAGATTCAAGCCCTGTATATGGTTTATTTTCATCATAGTTATAGTGATCTCCTCTGACTAATAATTTGACATAAATATTGAATTTATCTATTTGATGTTTCACAAACTCAAACAAACCTTTTGATTCAAATCTTTTGAAAGTCTTGATAGTGGGAAATAATATTGATAACTCTTCATATGTGGATGACAGGACTTGAGGAAGTATCTCTACTATTTCTAGGGGGTCTCTTATTGTTTCAATGAATTCTCTCTTGCTTCCTTCTTCTATTTCCTTAAATCTTTGTTTTGCTGGAATCGCTTTCCTATTGTTGTGCTTTTACGAACCATTCTATGTTGTAAAATACTCCCTCAAGTAGATGCGGATTTTCAGCTAGCATTTTTGCACTGCCATAATGTCTCTCTGATACTTCAAACATATGTGTAATAGTATCCATATGACATAACCCCTCGATATACTTCATATTTTCTTTGCAGAATAATAGATTCTCCCTTGTAATTTCGGTAATAACCCTGATTTTGACTCCTCTTTTTTGGGCAGCTATATAAAGTCCAATGCCCCCTTGCACATTATCTACAATATTTGGGCCTCTAAAGTCAGCATAAACGTCAATAGTCTCTTCCGCTTCATCCATGATGTTATATAGTTTTTTGATAACAACATCTGCATCAGATATTACACGAACTTTGTCTTATTTTTCTATTGGTATTTATCTTTATAATGTCCTAATAAAGGCTCATTTCTTGATTTACTACTCTCGCTGCCTTTACCTTCTCCTCATTCATATTTTCTTCGTTTGGATAGAGAGGGTGTCCACCAATGTAAGTAGTCTATTCATGAATAGAATGATTTTATGTCATAGACATCTAATTGAAGTAGTACTAAAAATGATAAAAATCATCTGATCGAAGGAATTTTAATTTCTCTTATACTAAGATTCTTGAAATCAAAAATTAGATTATCTGCTCTAAAAGTTGCAGTAGGCCCAGAATTAGTAATTATGTAGTCTTTTTCTTTACCGCAATCCACACTATAAAATTCTTCGTCAGTTGTATCTGCATACCATTTGCCATTATCTTTAGCTTCAGACACTTTTTCCCATCTATTGTTGGCGTCAATGTCCAAATATGATTCCATCTTCACAGATGAATCATTTTCAAGATTATACATGACGGTTTTCCATCCGATCCATTTATTTATGAAAGAGATGGGAATCTCTGAAACTCCACGTGCATCTGAATATCCTCCAGTATGCCATATTTCCTTTTTCCAAGATACCCTACCATCAAGGTACAAACCGCCATTTAAAGCTGTTCCCTCACACGGAACCATATCATTATGTCGAGCTCCTCTTGCACGCCATGTCAGATGAGGATCTAATGAATCTCCATCTTCACTTCCCTCATCTTGATCAGGGAATTCACTAGAAGCTGTGGTTAGAGTGGGAGATATCATTTTCACGTATCCTGTCATTTCCACATTCTTCCATTCTTCTTGCCCTGGAGGTGTATCTACACGTATCCTCACCTTTGAATTATTAACTCTCCAAGAATCATCCGACTGCTGATCTAGAGCAATATCTGAATTGAAAGTAATTATCTCGTCATCGAATGGATCCTTAATATTGATGAACCATTCTCTTCCACCCGGTACTGTAGGATAGATCTTCAGGGTATCATATTTATCCATTCTTCTTTCCCCCTCTGGAATTGGAAGGGGAGTAGGAGGAATAGCAAATCGTGTATAAATCATGATGAAAATGATAAGGAGAACTAATATGCTTGATGTGACTAATAGAATTCTAGTTCCTCGTTTTGCATTATCAGGTATCTTCATTTATATTCATAGTTTTTGAAAGAGAAAAGGAGGAAGAAGGCGAATAATTGATTTCGAACAAGTTGGAAAGATGATGCAGAAAGATTCAAGCAATGACTCATATCATATGTATTCTTTCGCAGGACATTTAAACGATGATATCGTCAACCGTTAGGGTTAGTTGTGAACATAGACCATCTTATGGACACCGGTGATTGTCTTAACTACAGTTAGCACTACAAAAAGGGTTCGCTTAACAATCAGGCATCCATTGAAATGTTGTTACTAATTTAATGGTAACAGAGTCTTCCTCGTGAAAGCTTAAGACATCACTAGTGAAATTGTTGGGAATTCGCTATAATACCTTAGCCAGCAATCTTTTTACGCTAGATCTTACTTTATAGTTTGTGTTGTCTGCGAAGAATATGAATTTGTCTAAGACAAAACGTATACTGATCTTAGGATCAGGATTTGGAGGAATAAGTGCGGCTAATTTATTAAGAAATCACCCAATAATTGCATCGAAAGGGCACCAAATTACCATTATCGATCAAAAGGATTACTTCATGATGGGATTAGTAAACTTATGGATATTAAGTGGGATCAGAACACTTCAAGACTCTAAAATTCCTCTCAGTAAGCTGGAAAATAAAGGAATAAGATTTTTACATGATGAAGTTACAGCGATTGATGTTATATCAAAAACTGTCACAATTGGCAGAGCTTCTAATCTTAAATTGGAATATGACTATTTGGTGATAGCATTAGGCACAGAATTTGCGCTAGATGAAGTCAACGGATTTTCTGAAAACGGAGGCATTAATTTGTATGATGCCGACCAAATTCCAAGCTTAAGGAAAAAACTCCTCTCATTGAAGAACGGAAGAATAGCAATATGTATAACGTCCGTACCTTACAAGTGCCCTCCAGCGCCATATGAAGCATCGTTACTGATCAACGATATATTATCGAAAAACGGTTCTCGAGACTCTGTCTGCATTGATATATATACACCAACTCCAATTGCTCTACCTGTAGCCGGACCAAAGATAAGCCAGAGTGTTGTTAACATGCTTAATGCTAATGACATTCATTTTCATCCGTCACATAAAATAAAGGAAGTATTAGATAAAGGAAAAATTGACTTCGAAAATGGAAAGAGGGTTGATTATAATATACTTATAGGTATTCCGCCACACAAAGCGCCTGCGGTTATAAGAAATTCAGGTCTTATAAAACAAGGACAAAATTATATGAGTGTTGACAAACATACTCTTAAAACAGAATATGAAAATGTTTTCGCGATAGGGGATGTAAACGAGATAAAGGCGAATGGAAATATTTTTATCCCCAAAGCTGGAATATTTGCAGAAGCTCAGGCGAAGGTGGTAAGCCAACTAATTATTGACGATATTAATACTAACAATTTGTCTTTATCATCGTCATCAAGATTTGATGGAAAAGGCTTTTGTTTTATGGAAACTGGTAATCAGCAAGCAGGTTATGTAAATGCCGATTTTTATAACGAGGAAGGTCCTGCTGCATCACTTGAACCACCATCAAAGGAATCATATAAAAAGAAAATAGATTTCGAAATAAGTAGATTGAAGGAGTGGTTTTGATGATAAAGTTATGTATATTGCATTGATGTTCTATCAAAAACACGATCTGGTTAGTGAATATCATTGAATCTAATCTATTTGATGCCGAAGCACAGGAATGGCAGGAGTGCAAGTCTACAATACAAAACAAGCTGAAAATCATTTTCAGTAGACATTCCAACTGGACGCTGTTTCAAATGAATCTCATGGCTAATGAGTTTCAATCATATGCTTGATAATCAATAGAAAATGTGTATCAAACTATTGGCATTGGTCTGAAGATTAGGGGTTAGCCTTAATGGGAATTCCCAATAGTGATCTTACTAAAGATGCGAGAATTAAATTAACCAAAGATTAATTAATTCAAAAATCAATCTGAAACCGCTTTCATACTTCCTATCATTTTTCATGAGGTGTTTTTAGAAGTCCTTTGTCCGTGTTGATAACTACCATCTGATGGATAGATCACCAACAATCCCGTTTATTGTTGCACCATCATTATCTAGCTTATCCTTAATTTCATTTTCTTTATTTGATGCTCTAGTTTTCAATATTTTCAATATTTTGTTGAAGGATTTCTGTTCATTTCTTGAAAATTAGGTGACATTATTTGGTCAACTCTTATCTGTCTTATTCAAAAAGCTTATTTTCACTTCTGTTCAAGATTATGAATATCTTCTTCCAGAGTTTTCTCGGTAATGCCATGAATAGATCTACTGAGGAATTTTTCTAATATTCCATAATGAAGTTCCCCTTCTAATCTTATTTGAGTGCTGCCCGGACTTACTTCCTGGCATCTAATGGTCGTTACACTTCCTTTACCATTTCCATCTATTATTTCTATTCGTATAATATTCTCATTGCCAAGCCTAGTGAGCCTATTAATTGACGTGATCTTCTTACCATGAAATGAACCTTGTTGCTCAAATTCTATACTATTATTTTCTCCTTCTTTCTTGCTAACAATTCTGACATTCTTAATATATTCTGGATGAAAGCGAGGCAGCTCTTCTACATTCGTGAAATAATCTAAGACATGTTGAGCAGAGGCCTTAACCTCCTTGTTTAGTTCAATTCGAATAGTCATGTACTGTCAATATATTAGAGCTAACATCAAAATATATGCAAATCGATATGCGCAATAGTGGCATCTTACTAGCTGCGCTTGCTATGAAGGATGCGATCACAAATGTAAGCACTACGATCTTTGTTCTAATCATTGTTTTAGCAAATAGGGCATAATATTTGAGGTTTTCTGTTGGATTGGTGTATTGATAATGAGTATCCGCTTGGAATCGATTTGATACATATGCACAAGTAGATTGCTATCTG
>Ga0307428_1000794_pt1 | contig 17875 bp, 16 predicted proteins | sample SalMarWE160240MG_FD_202161 | JGI IMG/M metagenome (GOLD analysis project Ga0307428, IMG submission 202161) | Salt marsh sediment microbial communities from the Plum Island Ecosystem LTER, Massachusetts, United States - WE1603-240 | ecosystem: Environmental > Aquatic > Marine > Intertidal zone >...
CTTTGCCTTAAACTTTTAACCATTATTCAATTTTACCACTAGGCTTTCCAGATTTTTCACCAGGCAGGCTTTTCCATTGACCATAAGGCTTTTTGCCTGTGTCTGCTTCAGCCCGGGCACAAACCAGGTAGTTCTTCCACATCTGGACCTCATCATTGCCCCTGATAAACGAACCTATCTCAACAACATATTTCCTGCCTGATGAGCTGTACTCGATGTTTATAACAGAGCGATAGCCTTTCCAGATTGACGGGGTGATACTGGTCAAAAAGAAATTAAAAGAGCCTGGCTTTCCAAACTTATCATCTATGCTGGTTTTGGCAGTAGTAATGTCTATTAAAGGAATCTTATATTCAACCGGCCGGAAGCTGGGCAAGATAATGCCTATATAAGGGTCTTTCTGTGTGCCGCTGATAATCATATAAACAAATCGTGCGTGAGGCAGGGCTGGATGTCCTCCGATATATTCTCCCCTAGTGGCTAGAATGACATCTTCCCTAAAAGCAATACTGGCTAAATCCCGGCGCGTGCTTAAAAAATCCCAGACAAGGTCAATAATAAAGAAAATAGATAAAGCAAAAATAAAAATAAGAAAAATAAACTCAAAAAAAACAGCTGCTCCGGACACGAAATTCAAAAGGCCTAAAACAAATTTCAAACCGGAAGAAACCCCTGCACTCATAATTGAACCAAAAAGGCTATTGGAAGAAGACAGGCCCGTAAGAGCACGGCCGCCGTAATTAATCAGCCAGAGAACAAAAGTAAAAAAAGAATAAATTAGAAACAAAAAATCAGAGACAATGACAAAGATAAATCGGTCCAGAACCGTCATCCTCAGCCACCAGCGGACCATCCTAGTGGTTGATAGCTTGTGATTCCACTTTGTTAATGACCAAAGCATAAGATCTCCTTTCTATTTTAATTTTTCAAAAGCTTTTGGTTTGTAAAAAATTTCCGCGTTGCTCATTTTTGTTTTGATGTCGTTTTCCACTTCTTCCCTATTCCGGGCCAGCTTCCTTGAAAGTTCGATTATCTCTCGGACCATCTTTGGATTTTTAGGCTTTGTAATCGGTTCGGTCGCTATATAGTGCTCAACCAGGCGGCCGTCTTTAACCAGCTTGCACCAGCACTCATAATTAGGCAGGTTTGAAAGCCTGTTGGCCATTTCCTGGGCTACATCAGAGTAAAGCCTTGGCTTGCTTTTGACCATAATGTACTCTCCCCTGTCGCCTGTCCTGAAAACACCTTTTTGGCTGGTTCTGTAAAGCTTTGGCTGTGATTCCAGGTCCGGCTCAGGCGGCGTATTATCGAACTGGACCGCCAGCTCAAGGCTGTCCTTGCCGGTAATCCGGAAAAAGATAAAATTGCCCACGTTTAAGGTTGAGCCGCGGTTAAGATAATCCAGCTGGTCCCGGTACTGATGGGCAACCATGGTATCTATGGCAAACTTTCTGGCTTCGCTTTGAAGGGTAGGAAAAGATTCAGTCGCAAAGGAATGATATTCGTCAACAATCAGGTGAAACTGCCGGCGTTTTTCTTGACCTATTTCCGCTCTTGATAAGGCGGCAATTAAAATCTTGCCGACCAGAACACTTCCAAGTAAGCTGGAATTATCCTCTCCGATTTTGCCCTTAGCCAGATTGACCAGAAGGATTTTACCCTGGTTCATAATGTCCTTGAGGCTGAAACTGCTCTTAGGCTGGCTGACAATGTTCCTGATCAGGGAATTGACTAAAAATCGTCCGATTTTGTTAAAAGAGCTGGCCAGCCATTCTTGAGCGTCTTTGTATTTTTTAGGGAAAATCTTTTCCCAGTACTGGGTGATAATCGGGTCCTTCACATTTTCCAGCATTTTGAGCCGGTAAATCTGGCTGCTTAAGACCAGGTGCAGATCCAGCAGAGTTGAGCCCGGATTGTATAAAACAACTAAGATGGCGTGCCTCAGGATATCCTCCAGCCTTGGCCCCCAGCTTTGCTCGTAAAGTTTTTTGAAAGTGCCGACAATCTCAGAGCAGACCAGGTCAACTATTCTGGGGTCATTGATATCCGGACACTCAAAAAGATTTAAACCAAAAGGATAATCGATGTCGGCCGGATTAAAGTAAATGACGTCTTTCTTGCGGTGTTTAGGCATTAAGGCCAAGAGTGCCTCAACGGCGTCGCCGTGAGGATCCAAAAAGCAAAGGCCGTCGCCTGCCTCAGCGTCGGACAAAGCGGTATTCATCAGCAGGATAGTTTTGCCGGTGCCGTTGACTCCAGCGATATATGTCCCCTGCCGCCTGTTTTCCGGAGAGAGTTCAACCGGAGATTTCGTTTCATTGTCAACGCCTAGACGAAGCAAAACCACCTGCTTTCTTTCCACAAAAAAATAATAGACAAGCCGTGTATTTAAAATCCATTTTATAGAATAAAACACTAATCGGCAAAGGAAATCTTAATAATTTTTGCCATGGCTTGGCTATACATAAAACCCGAGCTGTATTTCTTTTACCATTCATTTTCCTGCGAGGGTTTTATTCTAAACTTGCCGCAGGCAAGGAGCGGCTGGCGGAATGGAGGGTCAGGGGGGAAATGCCGCCATAGCCGCAAGGGTGTCGGGCGAACGCCCGACTGCAGACCTTTAGCAAGGCGAAGCCGCAGCGGTCGACGAAGTCTGCGAAAGCAGACAAGTGAACCCTTGTTAAAAAACGATAGTTTTTTGCAAGGGCGAAAAGGTATGCAGTCGGGGGGTGAAAATATACTTTTTTCAAGCCCCGACACCCGCCAAGCCAGCAAATAGTGTCTGATTGCGCTGTTTCCAAAAAAGCGAATAAGATTTTTAACCAAGCAAAAGTATAGTAAAAAAGGAAACAGCAAAGCAGTGAAACGGACAAAATTATAGAAAATGCAGTAGTAAGTTAATCAATAAGGGATAATTTTGCGGCAATCAGACCGAAAAGGCTGGCGTCTTTCCCCCCTGCTCTTAAATTCTGAAGGTATTAAAAAATATGTTTACCGAAAAACAAGGGCAGAAAACTGGCTTTAAAACTTTTTTATTTGGCTAAATGAAATCATAAAACTACAAATTAGATGAGTATGATAGAGATTTTATGTAATTTTCCATAAATTCCCAATCAGGGCTTCCGTTTTTTGAGGGCAATTTAATGGTTCCTTTTTCCATTCTATCTTGGCTACATTTTCTGCCGTAGTTATATCGATATTGTTCTTGATTGATTATAGTAACCAAAAACATAGCAATATATTTATTCATCTTAAAGTTCGGGATAAGTTTTTCCACATGATCACTTGCTGAAAAATTGTAGGGTTGGTACGAACAATAGCCTAAAACCGCACTATCAACCGTTAGAGCTACACCTTCTTCAGTATAAAAATTGTAAAATCCTTCTACACCGTTATGTGTGGCTTGTGTAGTTACATATGGGTAATTGCCATGTCCGTATTCCTCTAATTCTAAGATTGGCGTTGTTTTGCTCCCAGTAATATCAAATATATTTGTAAATTGAAATAATTTCCATTTTTTGGTATTTAAATCAAGTCTTACTTGAAGCATTGGATTAGCCGAAGGAGGGGGTATTTTATTGAGTGTTATTTTTTTAAAATTATCAGGCATTTCGGCGGGAAGTAAAATATCTTTCAATGTTTTATTTGCTGCTCTACCGTAGTTATACTTATATCTATTTGCTCTGATACAAAAAGCATAAAATATCATTTCTTCTTTACTCATTTTCCTTTTAGGAATTAGGTAGTATAAGTCCCGGCCACTATAATATTCTTTGTCCTGATAAAAAGAAGACAAAACAGAACCGCTAACCGCAACAGAAATTGTATGCGCGGGATTTGGCGTAACATTGGCCATTCTTTTAACGTACGCCGATACTCCGTTATTAACTTCTGTTCTAGAAATAAAACGAATCCTATTTTCATCATTTCTTTTACATTCTTCAACATTTACCAATTCAAGATTGACACCATAAACAGGAGTAAATAACTCTTTAAGTGGATTAAGTTTATTTATCATCTTTTAAAAATAGTTCATTAAATAAAACATATTCTTTTATTGTCTTTAAAAAATCTTCTTGTGTTAGTTTTGAGTAATCCGTTTCCATATACGCTTCAGCACACCACTCATCTTTAGCTTCTATAATTTTATTAATACTAAGTCCAATAATATCTTCTTTATTTATATAAGCGCGTATCCAATTATCTTTTATAATTTTCCATTTACCGTAAAGATCGGTTCGTCCTTCTATCTTTCTTTTAACAAATCCATCATCTTTGCAATATCCGAAAAATGTTTTTTTATTTTTCGGGTGCGGCCTTTTTGCAGTAAAAACCATTATGCAAGACACAACACCAACATTAGAATTAAAAAACACTTCATTCGGCATAGAAAGAACCGCCTCTAACGTGTGCTGTTCTAATAATTTTTTCTTTAATTCAAAAATCTTTCCTGTTTGCGCTAAGGCCGATTGCATAGGAACAATAGCGGCGCATTTCCCGCCCTGTTCAAGACATTCCAAATTATTAACGACATACTCTAGCTCTTCTGTGTCTTTTTTCTTGTCCGCTTTATACGGTGGGTTTAATAAGCCAACGGTTGGATTATAAGATTTCACTTTTTCTATAATTTCCGAATCAAAGCAATCTCCATTTAAGATGCTTGTTTTGCCATCTTGGTGAATAAACATGTTTGAACAGGCTAATGTAAATATTTTTGATTGATATTCTGTGCCTACGATTTGATGTTGCTTAATGCTCTTAATTTTTTCTTGGTCGTCTTTTGCGTCTTTAATCATCAGTTTCATTGCACTGATTAAAAACCCACCAGTGCCGGCGCAATTATCATATACGACACTATTTTTATTTACTTCTGCTAAATCCGCCATGAACTCGGTAATGTGAGGTGGGGTAAGAACTATACCAAGCCCTTTATCGCTGTTAGCATAACGTAAAAATTCAATATAAAGTTGACCCAAAACATCAAAATATTTATGGGTACGAATAAAAGAATTTACATTATCGTTTATATCTGTGATTATTTCTCTCAAAACACCTGGAACCGTTGAAAGAGATTTATCGGTTTTTATAAATTCAAAAGATGATTTAACCACTTTCAGTTTTTGGTCTTGAATGCCTGAATTTTTAAATTGGAGCTCGGCAGTGTCAGCCAAGAATTTAGCAAGGTCTTCAGGTTTTGCATAGTCTTTGTAGGATTTTAGAAATGCAGAACTCTCAAGTGCAATTAAAATACAGCCGATTAACACGCTTCTATCACTTTCAAGAATTTTATGGCCGTGTAATTTATCATTTAATTCTTTTGAAAACGATAAAAGCTTATCATAGTCTTGTCTAAATTTTTCCGGACTTTTTATATATCCGCTTAAATAATCTCCGGCTGGTAACAATTTTGATGAAAACTTTTCAAACGCTCTTTTACCGCCTTTTAATTGCAAAAAATGAGAAACTTTTAATTCACGTTCGTTTTCACCACTAACTCCTATTGATATCACATCAAACTCTCGCGAAAGATAAGATGAATAAAGCAATGCTCCATCAACAGCATAATCTTTTGGTTGGTTTCGTTCCTTGCTTTCGTGTTTTGTTATATCGGCTTTGCATTCTATAACAATCAATAAGTCGGGGTTATTTTTGTAATGAATGATAAACTCCGGATAGCCTTGCCCAATACCACTTTTTGAAGCGGCAGACAGTAATTTTATGATTCGTGGATTGTCTGACTTTTTTTCTTCAAAAATAATATCATCAAAATACTTACGGAAATGATCCCTGACAATAATTTCAGTTTTACTTTCGTTTTTACCTAGCTTAAACATATGTTTGTTTTACTTTGTTAAATTAATATTATGTTCTAGTGCTTTAGCTTTAACAATAGTTGTAAACAGGGCTGCTCTACTCTTCTTTACTCTACCAGTTAAATAGGCGTCTTTAACCTCGCTAAGAGCCTGGAAAATTAAATGTTCAGGCATAATATCAACAATCTTTCGATAAAAGCCTAAAGAATGATCATCATTAAGTTGTTCAGCTAAATCTTTGGCAAAAAATTCCTTTTCCGGCGTTCTTTTCTTCTTAATTAAAATGGCGTTTTCTTTAACGTTATTTATATGGTTATTGTTTAACGATTGATTATTGTTAGTGTGACGGTTTCGCCATGTGGCAGAATCGTCACATGGACCTTGTGATGTTTTCGTCACATGGTTGTTTTTAGGTTCGTTATTGATTGATTTCTCAAAAATCTTAACTTGCGCCACCGGTAAAATTGTGTAGCGAACATTTTCCCAAGTGCCTTTTTTATTTCTTAATCTGACAGCTTTAACCACTGGTTTGCCGTCAAATCTAAATCTTAAAAGACTTTGAATTCGACGGTTGGCTGTTTCCCTACTAATGCCTAAATCCCGGGCGATCTGGTCCTGGCTAGGATAGCAGTTGCCGTTTTCGTCCATGTATAGGGCCAGCGCGATTAAGGTTTTAAATTCGCGATTGGATATCTTTTTTAAAAGTCCGGAAGTCCGAGCGGCGACAAAAAGTTTAACAAAAACCCGGTTTTCCCAGGATTGTTCCAAAGTGTCGTATTCTTTTTGAATTTCAATGGTAACGAGCTTTTCGTCTTTGAATTCTTTGGAAACAGAAATGTCCTCTATTGGAAGGTTTTGTTGTGTTGTATTGTTTTTATTTTTACCCGCTTCCTTTTTCATAATAAATCAAAATTGTAATAATGTAATATTGTAATATTGCAAATAATATTAATTACTTTATTCGTTCTAATATTTTAATTAAGTCTGCTTTATTAATTTCAAGTAAGTTTTCAAACAATTTAAAAGCAATTCTTAAAACATCAGCCTGGGAAACCTTGCCTCGTTTTATCTCTTTACTTAGACGGTAAGCCGTATCTTTTACCCATTCGATTTCTCTTTCGGTAAGCCTAAAAGTTTGGGCCATATAAGCCGGCTCCCGAAGTTCCTCGATTTCATCATCTGTAAATTGTAATATTGTAATATTACTTGTCATATTACTTGTAATATTGCTTAATTGTTTAGTTTCTTTCTTAGTTTTAATCATTTTGGATTTTTTACTTTCTTGTTTTATTTCTTTTTCGGTTTCAGTTTTTAGTTTAGCAGCCTTAGGCAGGGGAGTCGTAGAGAAAAAGGCGTTCAGGCCATTGCCGGTAGACTCTTTTAAGTTTTGAGTAAGTTCGTTATTATCAAATGATAAAGGTTTTCTTTTAGCCATTGATTATTTCCTCCACGATTTGATTATAAGCCTTTGAGCCCTCGTGTTCAGGATCAACAAGAATAAGCGGGGCTTTTAAGTTGGGAGATTCTGTAAAACGAACAGAGTTAGTAATATATGTTCTAAACATTTTTATGCCTGCGTTCTGGCTTGCTTTTTCAAGAGCCTTAAAGATCTCCTGGCTGTTTAAGGTTCGTTTATCATATTTTGTCGCTAGAACCCCAAGGTAAGTTAAATCTGGGTTGGTGATAGCCCGGACCTTGGAAACTGTTTTGGCGAGCATATTCAAACCGCGTAAAGCCAAAAGCTCCATTGACATGGGTATTAGCAGCTCGTCAGCGGCCGTAAAGGCGTTGATAGTCAGCATACCTAGGCTAGGAGGGCAATCAAGAAGAATAAAATCATAACCATCAATGACCTCTCTTAATTTTCGCTTTAGGATTTGCTCAGCGGCCATAAGTTGTTTAAGCTCAACCTCAGCACCGGCCAAGTCTATGTTGGAAGGCGCCAGGTCAAAATTTTGTTTGGTTTTTATGATAACGTCCTCAAAGGTAATATCGTCATTCATTAGTACTGTGTAAACCGTTTTATTTAATGAGTCAGTAGATATTCCCAAGCTAACCGCACAACCGCCTTGCGGATCTAGGTCAACGACTAAGACTTTTTTACCCATGCTCCCTAATCCGGCGGCTAGGTTAACAACTGTTGTTGTTTTGGCAACGCCACCTTTTTGATTGGCCACGGCAATTATCCTTGTTCCTCGTCCAGCCCTGGAAACACGATTTTCAATTGCCTCTCTGGGTATACGATATTGGCTACCGATTTTAGAGGAGGGGAGTTTACCGCTTTTAATCCACCGCAATATTGTGTTAGGGTGGACGTTAAGCATGGTTGCAGCTTCGTCTGTATTCAGAAATAACGGTTCGTTTGCCATGTTTTGGTATAGGATAGTTAATAAAATGACTTTAAAATAACTATCTGCTACTAAGTATTTAATAATGAAGAAACTTTGTCAAGAGGAAATTTGAAGCTAATATTAATCAAATATTATGAAATTCCAATAAAAAAACTGCAACTTTTATTTATGTTATAATCGAAATATAGAAGCTAATCTTCTAAGCAAACCGGAGAAAACAACCCCAAAAGGGGTTGTTTTTTTGCCAGCAGGGCTGAATTAAATCAGCCCTTTTTGTTTAAAAGAAAAATAACCGTCTCTTGTAATAATTAGATGGTCCAGGATATCAATTCCTAAAATGCCGCCGGCTTTGCAGAGTCTGTTGGTTATTTCAATATCATCATTGCTTGGTTCAGTGCTTCCTGAAGGGTGATTGTGCATAAATAAAACACTGGCGGCGTTGGCTAAAATAGCGGCTTTGAAAACTTCCCGGGGGTGAACGATAGAGCTGGTTAAACTTCCCATGCTGACAACTTCATAACTGATAATCTGATTTTTGACGTTGAAGTGCATACAGATAAATTTTTCTCGGTCGGAGCTTCTTAACTCCTTTTCTGCTATTTCACATTGAGCCACTGCCTCAGAGCAACTGTAAGCGGTGTTTGAAACATAGATTTCTTTTACCATACTAACCTGAATTTTAGGAATATAATTGCTTCGTGAATTCTCGTTAATGCTGAACCCTAATTGCTGATAGCCTTTCATTTCTTCTCCTCTCGTTAAAATAAACATTTGCTTTGCTACCAGCGTTAAGATTGAAGGTTCTGCTTTGAGTCAATGGTGGAGTTTTGGCGGTTTTGTAAAAATGAGAGGGATAAATAGCCTGCGGTTTATGCTCGCAAGGCAAAAACAACCTTGACTTTTAAAAGCAGGTTCTGAGATAAGCTCTCGCGTTAAAAAAAAGAATGTTTGCCAACTCGGGGCTTTTTTAAAGAAGCGATCAGCTTTGTTAAAAGCCAGCTGATATTAAAAAAGGGGGTTAGGGGTGTGTGAGAAAAATTATAAAAATAATATAATGTTTGAAGAAGAAAGGAATTAATTGTTTGATATATCTTCTGGCAATTCTAAATAAGGAACTTTTGGAAGAGCATTATCACTAAATCCTTGTAAATCTCCATAAATGCCTGCGGTATTTTCAATAACCCTAAGTATACTCTTTCCCTCTTTTTCCCATTTTTTATTAAAATATGCTCTTTCTTTATCAATCTCGTCTTTTCTGTTTCTAAAGTACTCTACCCAAACTTCAATTCTTTGTTTAAAATCGTTGCTAATCAAGTAGTTGTATACAATTTCTGCTTTGTTAGCCTTTCCCCGGTTGGCGACACAAACAGCGTGAACATTGATGAGCTGCTCCCTAAGCGCAAAAGCTAGGCCGACAGCTGACTCCATATCGCAAATATATACATCATCTTTCAGGCCTAAATTTTTAATAGATTCAGGAAGAAATTTAGAAACAAGAACAGCAACTTCAGCCTTAAGACTTCTCCGGTCTTCTTTTAGTTTCTGTATCCAGGGGGGCTGCCAAGTTTTGGTGTTTTTAGATTCCCAAACAATTGTCCCACAAATGGTACCGCTATTATTACAAACCCCATGAACGACATCTGCTCCTTTAATTCCTTTTGGGACCTCTTTTATATCATCAAAAGGAAATGCTTTTTTCAAAATATCCTCTATAACCAATTCTTGAACTTCACCTTGCAATTGTTGAGAACCTTGTTGGAGGCTTCTCTGCAAATCTTTAATTTGCTTGTCTGCGTCAGCAAGTTTTTTATCTTTTTCTGCAATTTTAAAGCTAAGTTCATCTCTAGCTTCTTTTTTCGCATCCTGCTTGATTTTATCTTCGTCTTCAAGAAGCTTCTTTTGATATTCAATTTCTAGTTTATCCTTTGCTCCCTTGGTCTCTCTAATTTGTTTCAGCAGCTCTTTAGTCTGCTCTTGTAGTTCTTTATTTTCCTTGTCTCTAGTTTCAATTTCTCCCTTAGAAAGCTCAAGTTTTTTATCTTTATCTTTAACTTTTAGTTTGTATTCTTCCTCTGCACTTGCTATTGCTGATATTTTGATTTGCTCTCTTTCCTCGTCTACTTTTCTTGCAACTTCCAGCTTTAGCTTTTCTTTGCTTTCTTCAAGCTCTCTTCTCTCTTTCATGAGTTGGAGTTCTTTACCTTCAGCCTCCTTGAGCTTTTCGCCTTTTTCTTTTAATTGATTATTTAGGTCTTTTAACTCAATAGAAATATTTTCTTCGGCGTTTTGTTTTGCTTTTTTTTCAATTTCTTCTGTAGCTTCTTTGACCTTTTTTTCGACTTGGCCGTCTAACAATTTTTTTGCTTCATCTAATTCTTTTTCTTTATCAGAGATGGTTTCTTCTTTTACTGAAATTTCTTGTTCTTTCTTTTGAAATTTTTCTTCATACTCTTTATTTATCTCATCCCTTAATTGCTTTGAGAGAGCTTCTGTTAAGGGGATGTCTTTTTTGCAATAAGGGCATTTAATAACTTGATTTTGCATGATAACTATCCTTAAATGATATTAAATAATAATGTTTTTAATATTATCAGACTACAAGAATTTGTTCAATTTTTATAAAAAGCCCTTGAAAGACTTCATGCCGTTTTCAACGTCAATGTTAGCCAGGGTGATGTAAATAGTGGTTGTGCTGATGTCTGAATGGCCCAGAATGCGCCTCAAGGTTTCAATATCTTTTGTTTGTTTGTAATATTGCGTAGCATATGTATGCCTTAAAGTGTGAGGTGAAATTCTTTTGCTTAGGCCAGCTTTTTGAGCGTATCTTTTAACCATTTGTTGGAGATACCGGATAGAAAGTTTTTTGCCTTTTAGGGTAGAAAAGAAAAAACTGCTTTCCGGCCTTTTCTTTCTCCAGCCGTCAAATAAGTCTGTTAAATACTCCGGAATGGCAAGATCGCGGTCTTTATTGCCCTTGCCGCTCTCTACTCTTAACTTGCCTTTGGTTAGGTTAATATTGCCGGGCCTTAGATTAACAACCTCAGAAACTCGAAGTCCGCAGTGAAGCATTAAAGATATCATGGCCTTGTTTCTTAGCCCGGAGGGATATCTTTTGTTGGGCTGTTTTAATAAATTTTGAGCTTCTTCCGGCTCTAAAATGACTGGTAATTTTTTTCTGGGCATTTTTTGCTAATATACTACATATTATACATATTAAGCGTAGTATATAACAGGGTTTTAGAGGTGTCAAGTATAAAGCGAACTATATAGCAAAATTTATAGAAACTTACCAGGTATAAATTAAGTGTGATAACATATTAATCAACAATGAAAGATATAATTTTAAAAAATATATCAAATGTTCTCAAATCCGGAATAGACACAAAAGAAAAAACTTTATATTTGCTTGCAGAGATAAGAAAGACTCTTGAATTAGACGACAAAAAGACAATCCTAAAAATTTATTGTGATTGGGCTTTACACAGTAAATTAACACACGAAAAAACAACAGAACACTTTTCAAATAAATTAGAAAAAGAAATCGATTATAAAATTGATATCAAGGAAATAACAGATAATCTGAAATCTAACCAGTCTAATTTTTTTAAGCTTAATGAATTGAAAAAAGAATTAAAGGAATTTTTTTTAGAAAACAGCCGCCCGTGTGAATTAGTTAATAGCTCCAATAATTGGTTTAAATTTATTGAATTATTATCAGAATTATTAAAGGATTGCACCATAAAATTTAAAAAAGGCGAAATAGATAAGTTGACCATAGGGCGAGATAAAAAAGGAAATAATTACTACAGGATTAAGTTAAGAAATAGTAGGGACGTTATTAAAATAAAATTAAAAATAAAGAGAAGTAGAGTATAAGAATTTATTGGGCAAAAAAGAAGATATTAAGCCGGCGGTGAGCCGGCTGATTTTTATAAACCAACCGGCTCTCTGATTCTTAACTAAGGTCGATTATAACTTCTTCACAATTTGAACACTTAACCTGACTGTAGCCTTTGAAGTAGTCATAATTATCATAGTTGCCACTCATTAGGTTTTTCTCGACCTCTTCCTGGGTGCAACTTCCGAAATCATAATCATGGGTGATGTCTACTCCCTTGATATAAAATTTCGTACTCCCGCACTTCTCGCATTTCATCTTTTTTTCCGTTGTTACTTTTAGCATTTTTTCTTCCTTCCTCTTTCTTTTATTAAAAATAATTTGCTTCCGCACAAGCGGAACAAAAAAGAGAAGGTTCTTAATGTAGTCAAGGTGGAGATTTTACGGTTCTTCTTTAGAAAGAATTGGGAGGGATAAATAGCCAGGCGGTTTATGCTCACAAAGGAAAATACTACCTTTACGGAAGAAAGGTTCTGCGTATAAATCCTTCCAGGAAGCAAAGGAATCCGGATAAAAAGGCTTTTGAAATGAGCTATCGTTTTGAAAAAATGAAGCTCTCTCATGCTGCAGGCATGGGAGGAAGGTCTTGAAGAATGAAAGTCCTTACCAGCGTTAGTGAATTTGAAAAGGGGTTTGGGGTGGGGATTTAAAAAGTCTTTGTTTACAAATTTGTTAACAGAACTATTTTACTTAATGGTTTCAAATTCTTTGACGATATTTTGGCTATGATTATTGCTAAAATATCTTTCCCTGGTTTCTTTCATTACTTCCTTGTAATCTCTGCCGTAGTTTTGGGAGCTTTCTCTTTTTATTCTATTTAAGGAATTTTTATTAAAGCCCTGGTCCAAAACTTCAATGGTTTTTATCAATATGGCTTTTCTTTGTTTAGACACTATATAGGCGAGCCTTGAGGCCAGTTTTCTTTTATCAAGCTCCTGAACATATTTTTCAATATCTTCATATAAAGGATAATAAATCGGATATTGATATTCTGTCTTGGCTTCCTGTTTAATTTTTTCACCATGAGGTAAAAAGATTCTTTTTGCCTGAAGCTCTGCGTCTGAACGATCGAGACCGAAACAAACCAATGTTCCAACATTGCCTAAAGCTCCCCTCATTCTCTCGTCAAGCTGGCTTAGCTGCTGATGGGCCAAGATGAGATATAAATGTCTTTTTCTGGCTTCTGCCAAGGTCCGGCTGAAGGTTTTTGAGCCGCCTTCGGTTGAAACAAAAAGCTGGAATTCATCTAAGTATTCAAAGAAGTCTTTTTGCGTTCTTCTGGCCATGGCGGCCTGATGTAGCAGGGTTGTAATAAAACCGCCAAAAAGTTTAGCTGATAGCTCGCTTAAGTAGGACAAATCAACGATTAAAATTTTTCCTTCGTCCATGATTTCCCTAAAGTTTATTGTTGATTTCAGCTGGCCGAAGATGTTTCTTATCCGGACGCTACCGGTGATTCTTGAGATTTTATTGAGAGTGGATTCAACCCGGAGGGCTTGTTCGTTTTTAGGCCACTTGTCAAAGCGGTTTTTGAAAAATTGATGAACGGCCGGATCTTCTGTTTTGGTTAAAAGGTTATCCCTGTACTGCTTATCGGTAATAAGCCTAGGCATTTCTATAATACTCAAATTGTTTTCCATTAAAACCATCAGAGAGTTAAACATGACATCTTCAAAAACCGGCGCGTTTTCCAAATCCCAGCTTCTTTTAAAAACTTCAATAATATCATTGGCGTGTTCCGCAGGATCCTCGCCTTTTTGAAGCTCTAGAAGGTTAATCCCAGGGCTAAAATCCAGTCTTGAGGGATTAATATAAACTAGCCTTTCTAGATTTCCCGGAATTTTAAAAAACCCTGAATTTCCCAGATAAGATAAAACATCATCAGCTAAATTTCCGTGGGGGTCAATCAAGCAAACACCGCGGCCAAAAATGGCATCCTGGTAAATCATGTGTTCTAAAAGTTTGCTTTTGCCTTTGCCGGTGGTACCGATAATGTGCATGTGGTCGTAGCGGTCAACTATACGGACCTTATAAGGTAAATTAAGCAAAAAGGGGCTGACATTGCCTAAAACAAGGTAGTCTTTCTTATTAAACGGCATTAGTAGGGTTAGAAAATCTTTGAGGGACATAGTTTATTATAACTGATAAAATTTATAAAAAGTAATAATAAGGGAGGGATATAAAATGGAAGATTTTTTACGTGATTTAGAAAAGAGATTAAATGATTTGTGGAAGAATGTACAGGGTGCTGTTTGGGAACCTATTACAAAATGGGAAAAGGCTTTTTGGTTATCTTTAGATGGAAAAAGCAAGTATGATTGGTGCGAAGATGAATTTAAAAATATCCAATCCTCAAACCAGGGGAAATTTCCAAAAGACTCATTCAGACAGCATATTTATAATTATAAAAAGCTATTTGAAGAGATTAAAAAAAGAGACTAAGGAAAACCTAAAATCCCGAAATATCGTTCACCATAGCAATAAACCTTAGACTAATAAACATTTCTGGGTGGTGTCTTGGACTTTGAATTTAAATTATTCAAGTACTGTTTGAAATTATTTTTATTGTTTATTCGCTTTGTGGAATGGTCACTTTTCCTATAACTGTAGAATTCGACATTTTCTTCTGGTAGAAATTCTAAATAAGTATGTGCATTTTGCGAGCCACCCGATTTTAATGAGGTAATGATATGGAGACTACTCCTAGCTCGTGCCATCGCAACGTAAAAAGCGTTTTTAGTAACTGGTGACATATTGATATTATCAAAACCAATGATTATCACATGATCGGCGGATAATCCTTTGGAACCAACCATGGTTACTAATTCAACGGCCCCCATCCTTTTAACTTCAATTTCTTCTAACTCCGCTTCCTCATCCTCTCCGTGTTCAATAGATAAAATTTCGGTTTGTCCTATTTTCTTTGTAATAAATTCTGTTTTTAATTTCTTCTGATCAGAAAGAGTAAGACGCGTTGTTAGTAATCTAATTTTTTCGTCTATGCTTTGGTCAGAGTCGATGATTGCTTTAATCGCGTCACATTTAGCCAATATGCTTATTGTCTCGTATGTGTTTAAGTCGGGAAAATTCTGGTTATTATAAATCGCATTCACTAATAAAGAGTGCACTCTGTTGTTTGGAATTCCCTCGTAGTACATAACTTTTCTAAAGGTGAAGTTATTACTGTGGTTATTTGAGAGAGAATAATAGGTTAGAACTTTGTAGTAATCATCGGAAAATAAACGATTTTCCACTTGATATTCAGATAGAATTTTAAATATCTTTTCCTTTGCATCACCTAAAAATTTAATTTTCTTTGCCGGGGTAAGGATTAATAAAAACGCATCTTTCTTTTCACCACTCTCCAACTTAGTTTTTCTATTGTTGATTGCGGTTTTATTGTCAGTAACAAATTTTTCAATATAATCAACTGCGGTCGTCGGGTGAGCGCAAGCAACAACCTTAATTTTTGGGTTGCCATCAGATGTTTTTAATGGCAAATATATTTTTTGAATACATTTATCGTTTCTACATTGTTGAATAAAATAACTAATTGCCTTAGTAATATGGAAACTGCATCTTCCACAAAACGGCAACATTGCATTTATGATATTTTTATCATTGTATTTATTTCTAATTAGGTCGGCTTTACCAGATTTTAAATTTTCATACAGTACTTGTTCGTCATCACCGACAATAAGAAGGCCTTTAGCATTTAATGATAATTGGTTAATAAATGAATCTTCAGCTAAGTTAAAATCCTGATACTCGTCAATAATAAAATATCCGTTACTATTTAGACTGGTATTTTCTTCTAATGCTATTTTCGCTCTTAGTATTAAATCAGCAAAACCCGAAGCATTATAAAACTTACACAATTCAAAATACTTATCTTTAATATTTAACCAATCAGGTAAACTATTAAATTGATAATTATGCAATTGTTTTTCAAACGTTTTCCAATCAAAATTATTACTATCTAATTCTGAAAAGAAGTCTAAAACATCGTTCCAAACAACATTTTTCCAAGACTCTCCTATTATTTTGAAGTGTGGTTGGAATTTATATTTCGAGGTGCCATGATTTTTCTCTACGATACTTCGCGCAAATTTATGAAGGGTCGTTACCGTAATATTGGCCTTTTGTTTTTTGTATAAATTTTTATCTTTATTAATATCTTTTTGTAAATCCGCTACGAGTTTTCGAACAAAACTTGTTACTAATACAGTCGCTTGTGAATCGTTTTTATACCAATTATTTATTCTATCGAGAAAAAGGAAGGTTTTGCCTGTCCCTGGACCAGAAACTATCAAAGTCTTAACAGCTGTATGTTTAGCTATTTCAGAAGCATTATTATTTCGATAAAGTTCTCTATGTTCATTACTTAAACAATCGAGTTCTTGGGTTAAAGAGGCAATCTCCGATGGATTAAAAGGCTCTCCATTGTCGTTAATTAAATATCTAATTTTAAACATAATCCTAATTATAGCTCTTAAAGAAAAACAAACCCCGAGATATTTTTCACCATAACAGTAAGCCTTAGGCTAATAAACATCTTGGGGTCGTGTCCTGGACTTTCCACAGGGACTCTCCAAAGAAGCGGCTTACTCATTGCTTTCTTTCGTCCGCAAATTTCAGCTAGTTTGAGAGGTTGCCTGAATTTCCTTTTCCGGGACTATACTTATTTTATCAAACGACCAAGATAAGCGGCAAGGTGAACTTTTTGTATCATAACCATCATTAATATTAAATATGAAGCCCCAGAATGCCCCTATAAGCCACGAAAAAGGTTAAGGTATACATCTGATAACCCCAAACTAAACATTAAAATTTCACCAGCCTGGTTAGGCTGTTGGTTGCCGAATCTTTCCAGATATTGTCAAAAAGCACATTGTTGTCTTTTATCCGTTTAAAAGTCGTAAAAAGGAAAAAATCAGAATAATCTACACCCTTGGTTGTTTTTAAAAGATTGTTAAGTCTTTCCGGCGTAGTAGTAGCAACTAAAATTCGTAGGGACTCTGACTTATACCTTTTGTAATATTTGCCTGACCTTACATATTCCGCATAACCTTTGACTTTATCGCGCCAGCGGCGGTTGGTTTCAGTAGCTCTGTCAACTTCCAGAAAATAACAGGCTCTATTTTTTTGTCCCCTAATTTCAAAAAAAGCGTCCGGTGTAATCGGCAGGGCTTTGCCTGAATTTTCCGGGTCCTCAACTTTTTCCTTCCAGGACTTAATCTCCCACTCCGGTATCCATGATAATGTATATTTCTTATTTTTCCTGACTCCGCTGATAAAAGCGATCCTAACATCATTGATAGCCAAAACATGGCCAATGAAAAAATCTGCTACTATGTTTCTTTTTTCTGTCCATTTAATGTCTTTTAAATCAGCGCCGTCATGAATATGCTCAATCAGTTCTTTCCCTTTTCTTGAAAGGCAGTAAATCCTTTTGGCTGAGCCATAGCCGGTAGGGACAGGTTTTTGGAGAGCGGATAAATAGCCGTTATGATATAAAAGCGTCAGCCTTCTCCTGCAGGCGGTCATTGAGCCTTTATTGAATTCCAGAAGTTTGATCTGGTCGCTGGTTAGAAAGCGCAGCTGATAAACCCACCCGATAATCCTTTTGTCCCTTTCTGTAAGAATCATCGGCGGCGGGTTCTTAGCCTTTTTGTATTTTGGAAGTCTTTGCCTTAAACTTTTAACCATTATTCAATTTTACCACTAGGCTTTCCAGATTTTTCACCAGGCAGGCTTTTCCATTGACCATAAGGCTTTTTGCCTGTGTCTGCTTCAGCCCGGGCACAAACCAG
>Ga0307428_1000795_pt1 | contig 17859 bp, 21 predicted proteins | sample SalMarWE160240MG_FD_202161 | JGI IMG/M metagenome (GOLD analysis project Ga0307428, IMG submission 202161) | Salt marsh sediment microbial communities from the Plum Island Ecosystem LTER, Massachusetts, United States - WE1603-240 | ecosystem: Environmental > Aquatic > Marine > Intertidal zone >...
GTGCCGGTGGGCGAAGCGATGATGGCCATCGTCCTTGCCGATCATTACCTCCGCCACCGCGGCCAGACCGGCAGAGGCTAGAATCCTTTCGTCATACCGGCGTAAGCCGGTATCCAGCGCGCGAAGCAAAAAATCTGGACCCCGGCTTTCGCCGGGGTGGCGCAATTGGATTGGGTATGCGTGAGCACCACAACATCGTCATTCTGACTGGCGCGGGGCTGTCGGCCGAGAGCGGGCTCGGTACCTTTCGCGGCCCCGGCGGGTTATGGGAGAACGCCCGCATCGAGGACGTGGCGACGCCGGAGGCTTTTGCCCGCGATCCGGTCCGCGTCCATGACTTCTACAATCTCCGCCGCCGCTGGCATAAGGCGGCGCGTCCGAACGCGGCGCATGCCGCGCTTGTAAGGCTCGAGCGCGAGCATCCCGGTGCCGTGCTCACCGTCACCCAGAATATCGACGCCCTGCACGAGGCGGCCGGCACCAGCAACCTCATTCATATGCATGGCGAGCTCGAGCGCGCACTCTGCGCCGCCTGCGGCACGAGCGTGCACTGGACCGAAGACCTCTCCATCGAGACCATCTGTTCGCGGTGCGGTGAAGCCGCCATACGGCCAGACGTGGTCTGGTTCGGGGAGATGCCGCGGGAGATGGAGCACATCTATGACGCGCTCGCCGCTTGCGACCTGTTCGTCTCCATCGGCACCAGCGGCACGGTCTATCCGGCTGCCGGCTTCGTCATGGAGGCCAGTGCGGCTGGCGCCCATACCGTCGAGCTCAACCTCGAGGCCTCAGATGGCGCGTCGCTCTTCACCGAGAGGGTCGAAGGTCCTGCGACGGAGATCGTCCCCGCCTATGTCGACCGCCTGCTCGCCGGTTGAGGCTCAGCCCCGATAAATGGCGCCGATCAAAAACTCCTCGTTGCCACTGCCGCCGGGGATCGGGGAGGGCATCTCCGCGAACACGCGCCAGCCCGGCTCCGCCTCGATGAAAGCGCGCACCTCGGTGACGGCTCTCGCCCGTGCCGCGGCATCGCGGACGATGCCGCCTTTGCCGACCGCCTCCGGCCCCGCCTCGAATTGCGGCTTCACCAGCGCCACGAGCCAAGCGCCGGGTGCGGCAAGCTGAAGCGCCGGCTGGAGCGCCTTGGTCAGGCTGATGAAGCTGAGGTCGGCGACGATAGCGCCCGGCTGCTCGGTGACGATGCTCGCATTGAGGCGCCGCGCGTCGGTGCCTTCCAGCATCGTGACCCGCGCATCCTGCCGCAGCCGCTCATGAAGCTGGCCGCTACCGACGTCGACCGCGAAAACCCGGACGGCACCCCGGGCAAGCAGCACGTCGGTGAAGCCTCCGGTCGAGGCGCCAATATCGAGTGCGATCAGGCCTTTGGGGTCGAGGCCGAAGGCGTCCAGCGCCGCCGCGAGCTTGAGGGCGCCGCGAGAGACGAACGGCGAGGCGTCGGCGGCGACGCTAAGCTCCGTATCGGGAAGAAGCAGCATGCCAGGCTTCGCCGCCGTTATTCCATCGACCGTTACGGCACCGAGGCGGATGAGGTCGGCGGCGCGCGACCTCGTCTCGGCAAAGCCCCTGTCCACCAATATTCGGTCGAGCCGCTTTTTTTTGTGGATGGCCATATGCAGTTTACATACACTCCGAGCCGCGTCGGGGAATCTCGCGCGCGGGTGACGAACCGGGAGCGGACGGCACCGCCAACTATACTGCGAAGCGCACCGCTCGGCGCGCACTCGCGGAGGTCTCGTGAGCCAAAGTACGACGGCTTACCTCACCGACAAATGTGAAGTCCGAAATAGCGACGTAACCGGCGGCAAAGCCGTATTTGCTCGGGAGGTGATCGAGCCCGGCGAGCTTGTTGCCGTGTGGAGTGGGCGCATCGTCGGTGCTGACGAGCTGAACAGGTTGCCGGCCGACATCCGCCGTCACACCGTACAGGTCGAAGAGGGGCTTTATCTCGCCTCGATTGCCGGCCACGAGCCGCCGGACTACATCAACCACAGCTGTGACGCCAATGCCGGGCTGTCTGGGCAGATCGCCATCGTCGCCATGCGGGCGATCGAGCCCGGCGAGGAAGTCACCATCGACTACGCCATGTGCGACGGCTCGGCCTATGACGAGTTCGAGTGCGCGTGCGGCTCGGCGATTTGCCGCGGCCGCGTCACCGGTGACGATTGGCGCGATCCGGCGCTGTGGGTGCGTTATGCCGGTCACTTCTCGCCCTATCTGCAACGCCGCATCGAGGCGCTGCAGCGGGCGCAAGCGCCCCGCATCCGCCGCCGCAAGCGCGCCACGCTCGCACTCGTTCACGAAGCGGGCCGCAAACGTGCGTGATCTTGTCGTTACGTTCCCATGAACGCTAGCCAACAATCGAACGGAGACATGAGAGAAGAGCGATGATGCTCGTCAAGACATACCTTGCGCCGAGCCAGATCCAGGGCCTCGGCGTTTTCGCCGGGGAGCCCATCCCATGCGGCAGTCAGTTATGGGTGCTCAATCCGAAGTTCGACATTTTTGTCCATGTTAATGAGCTGGCAGGGTTGCCGGCCCATATGCATGACTTCGTGGCGCGCTACAGCTATCCGCATCTCGAGATCGGTGACGTGCGCATCGTCGACTGCGACGACGGCAAGTTCATGAATCACAGCGACCAGCCCAACACCGACTTCACGGTATTCGACAAGGGCTTTGCCTTGACGGACATCGCTGTCGGCGAGGAGATCACCTGCAACTATTACGAATTCGATCCTGGCTTTCGCGGATTCGGGCAGCGGGGTCTGGAGGTGCCGATCGGTGCGCTCCAGACGGCAGGGTTCTTGTCCGCAGCGCGAACGCGGGCCTGAGCCTCTTCAAAGCCTGATCCGGGTTTTCAGTGCGACGCCCCTCCCGGAGCGCATTTGCCAAGCCCCGCCGCATCGACTAGCAACGCCGGGAAAGCCCCCATTTAGCCTGTCAGGGGCCGATTTTGGCGTTCGTTGAAGAGGTAACCCCCGACCATGTCTAGCCCATTTGCACCGTTGGCGCGTCGGAGGCTGCGCCTCTGTGCTGCCGCCGCCTTTGTCATGGCCTTGGCGGCTTCGGGCGCTGCCTTGACCGAGGAGCCGATGATCTGGGCGGAGAAGACCAACGGCACCTCTACCAGTCTCGCCTACGGTCCGATCGATCCGGTCAAGGGGCCCCTCTTCATGCTGTCCTGCTTCAACGGCATGAGCATTGTCGTGCTCGACGTGCATAAGGAGATCGCCGGCGCCAAGCCCGGAACGCCGCTCACCATCGAGCTTGCATCCGCAAAGTCGAAGGCGCCGATCGAAGGCGAGGTCGGGCTCAACGACACCACCGGCAAGACCTTCGGCGAAGCCTCGGACATCGAGCTGAAACCGGTGCTAGCCGTGCTTCGTGATCCCGGCCCGCTCACGGTGACGATGGGTGACACCACGGCGACGCTCGCCGAGCAGGGCCGCGACGAGGCGGTCACCGCCTTCAGCAAGAACTGCGAGGTAGAGTAGCTCTAAGCGAGCCGCGCGGCGCCGGTCGCGGCATTGATGCGGGCATCCTCGATGCGAGCATCTTTGCCGAGCGCCGTGAACACCGCGGCGACGATGCCCGAGGCATTCAAGCCGGCGATCTCGTACATCACCTGCGGCTTGTCCTGCTCGATGAAACGGTCGGGCAAGTTGAGCGTGCGCACCTTGAGGCCGCGGTCGAGCAAGCCCTCTTGCGCCAGAGCTTGCAACACCTGGGCGCCGAAGCCGCCGCTCGATCCCTCCTCGACGGTGATCAGCACCTCGTGGTTCTTGGCGAGCTGGCGCAGGAGATCCCTGTGCAGCGGCTTGGCGAAGCGCGCATCGGCCACTGTCGCCGATAGCCCCATGCCGGCAAGCTGGTCGCTCGCCTGCAAGGCCTCGGCAAGTCTCGCGCCCAGCGACAGGATCGCGACGGTGGAGCCCTCGCGCAAAATGCGTCCCTTGCCGATTTGAAGCACCTCGCCGCGCTCGGGCAGGGCAACGCCAGTGCCCTCGCCGCGAGGATAGCGGAACGCCGACGGCCGGTCGTCGATCGCTGCCGCGGTCGCCACCATATGCATCAGCTCCGCCTCGTCGCTTGCGGCCATGACCACGAAGTCGGGCAAGCAGGAGAGGTAGGTGATGTCGAAGGCGCCGGCATGGGTCGGCCCGTCGGCGCCGACAAGCCCGGCGCGGTCGATGGCGAAGCGCACCGGCAGGTGCTGGATGGCAATGTCATGCACCACCTGGTCGTAGGCGCGCTGGAGGAAGGTCGAATAGATCGCGGCAAACGGCTTATAGCCCTCGACGGCGAGGCCACCGGCGAAGGTGACGGCATGCTGCTCGGCGATGCCGACGTCGAAGCAACGGTCAGGGAATGCCTCGGCGAAGCGGTCGAGCCCCGTCCCCGACGGCATTGCCGCTGTGATGGCAACGATCTTGTCGTCGGCGCGGGCCTCCTCGATCAGCGTCCTGGCGAACACCTTGGTGTAGCTCGGCGCACCGCCGCTCGAGGATTCCTGCGCGCCGGTGACCACGTTGAAGCGGTTGACGCCGTGGAACTTGTCGGCCGAGATCTCGGCGGGCTCATAGCCTTTGCCCTTCTGCGTCACCACATGAATCAGGATCGGGCCGTTCTCGGTGTCGCGGACATTGCGCAGCACCGGCAGCAGGTGATCGAAATTATGCCCGTCGATCGGGCCGACATAATAGAAGCCGAGCTCCTCGAACAGCGTGCCGCCGGTCCAGAACCCGCGGGTAAATTCCTCAGCCCGCGCCGCGCGCCGCTCCCAGCCCTTGGGCAGGATCTTGGCGAGCTGCTTCGCCCAATTGCGCAAGTGCCGGTAGGTCTCGCCGGAGATAAGGCGGGCGAGATAGGCGCTCATGGCGCCGACCGGCGGCGCGATCGACATGTCGTTGTCGTTGAGGATCACGATCAGCCGCGAGTCCATGGCGCCGGCATTGTTCATGGCCTCATAGGCCATGCCGGCGCTCATGGCGCCGTCGCCGATGATGCAGACCACATTGTGCGTCTTGCCAGCGAGGTCGCGGGCCACGGCCATGCCGAGGCCGGCCGAGATCGAGGTCGAGGAGTGGCCGGCGCCGAAGGTATCGTATTCGCTCTCCGCCCGCTTGCAGAACCCGGAGAGGCCGCGGCCCTGGCGCAAGGTGCGGATGCGGTCGCGGCGCCCGGTCAGGATCTTGTGTGGATAGGACTGGTGGCCGACGTCCCAGATCAGCCTGTCGTTCGGGGTATCGAACACCTTGTGGAGGGCGATGGTGAGCTCGACCACGCCAAGTCCGGCGCCGAGATGGCCGCCGGTCACCGAGACCGCGTCGATGGTCTCCTGGCGAAGCTCGGCAGCGAGCTGCGGCAGCTCATGGTCGTCTAGCGCGCGGAGATCTTCAGGCTTACGCACCCGGTCGAGCAGCGGTGTTTGGCTTTGAGCACTCATCGGATCTCCGGAAAACCAGCGGAAAAGGCCCTAGAAGTCATATTTGTGACAGGAGCAATATCGACCTCGGCTCCGAGTTTCAACTAGCCTCTCAGCCCGCCCGAATTGTGTCAGAAACGATGGCCGAAGATCAGACTATAGTTGAGGTGCCGCGACCGCGACCCGGGCGTGATTAGTCGTCGACGTCGAGCGGCTCGGTGCCGGTCGGCTCACCATTGGCGCCGAGGGAGATCTTCTCGACCTTGGCCTCGGCCTTGCGCAACAGCGCATCGCAATGGGCCTTGAGTGCCTCGCCGCGGTCATAGATCTGGATCGAGGCTTCGAGCTCGACATCGCCTTTTTCCAGGCGATTGACGATGGCCTCGAGCTCCTTGAGCGCCTGCTCGAAGCTCATATCCTTGATGTCGGTGTGCTCGGTTTCGTCGGCCATGGGGCAGGCTTTAGCCCCTCCGGGCGCTGGGGTTCAAGAGGAAGCCGCCATCAGCGCCTGGAGGTGGGCGGCGGTGGAGCGGCCGAGAGCGTCGAGGTCATAGCCGCCTTCGAGCGTCGAGACGACCCGCCCGCCGGCGTGTTTCTCCGCCATCTCCAGGAGCTGTTCCGTCACCCAGGCGAAATCGGGCTCGAGCAGCCTGATCTGGGCCAGAGGATCGTCGCGATGGGCGTCGAAGCCCGCCGAGATCAACACCACATCGGGGCTGAAATTGTGGAGCGCCGGCAGCATGCGGCTGAGAAAGGCGTCCTTGAAGTCCTCGCTGCCGTCGCCAGGGTCGAGCGGCGCGTTCCAGATATTGCCAACGCCAGTCTCGCTCAGTGCGCCGGTTCCCGGGAACAGCGGCATCTGATGGGTCGAGCCGTAGAAGAGATCCTTATGCGGCCAGAATGCGGCTTGCGTGCCGTTGCCGTGATGGACGTCGAAATCGACCACGGCGACACGCTCGGCGCCATGGACGTCGCGGGCGTGCAGCGCCGCGATGGCGATGTTGTTGAAGAGGCAGAAGCCCATGGCGCGGCCGGGCTCGGCATGGTGGCCCGGCGGCCGGACGGCGCAGAAGGCATTGTCGACCGCGCCGGTCATCACCTGGTCGACGGCATAGATGGCGGCGCCGGCGGCGCGAAGCGCGGCGTCGAAGCTTTTCGGCGACATCACCGTGTCGGGGTCGAGCCAGACGAGGTCGTGGCTCGGCGTCGCCGAGCGGATGGTCTCCACGTAAGTGCGCGGGTGCAGCCGCTTGATCTCGTGCAGGTCGGCAAGCGGCGCTTGCTCGCGCTTGAGGGTCTTGAACTGAGGCGCTGACAGTGCCGCCTCGACGGCGCGGAGCCGATCGGGGCGCTCGGGGTGGCCGAAACCGGTGTCGTGCTCGAGGCAGACGGGATGGGTAAGAAGCAATGTCGGCATATTGCGCGATGCTCTGGCGGCGGGGGACAGCTTGACCCGTCAATGCTAACACGCGAAATGACATCATAATGCCCGTTGAACAAGGCTTTGGTTGACGCCATGCCGATCGTCACCGCCACCGACGAGGCCATTCTTCGCGCCGCGGAAGCTTTGACGCGGGGCGAGGTCGTCGCCTTTCCCACCGAGACGGTCTACGGCCTCGGCGCCAATGCGCTCGATGCCTCCGCGGTGGCCAAGGTGTTCGCCGCCAAGGCGCGGCCCCGCTTCAATCCGCTGATCGTGCATGTGCCGGGTGAGGCCGAGGCCGAGGCCTACGCTGTGGTCAACGATACGGCGCGAAAGCTGATGCGCGCCTTCTGGCCGGGGCCGTTGTCGCTCGTGCTGCCGCGGCGCACCGATTGCGCCATTGCCGGCCTCGTCAGCGCCGGCCTCGATACCGTGGCGCTCCGCGCGCCAAGCAACCGGATCGCGCAAGCCTTGCTTCAGGCCGCGCAGCTCCCGATCGCGGCGCCGAGCGCGAACCGCTCGCAGCGCGTAAGCCCGACCACGGCCGCCCATGTCGCGGCGGAACTCGGCGAGCTCCCGGCGATGATTCTCGACGGCGGTCCTTGCACCCTTGGCCTCGAATCAACCGTGCTCGGCGTCAGCCGCGATAAGGTCACTTTGCTTCGTCCGGGCGCGCTGCCGCGCGAGGAGATCGAGAAGGCCCTGGGGCACTCTGTGGCCACGCTTAAGACCGGCGCCGAGTTGGTGTCCCCGGGGCAAATGGAGGTGCATTACGCACCGGACACGCCGCTCCACCTTGACGCCACGTCGCCGCACAAAGGCGAGGCGCTACTCGCCTTCGGCCCCGATGCGCCAGAGTTCAGCCCGATGATCAATCTCAGTCCGCGTGGCGACCTCGGCGAGGCCGCGGCGAATTTCTTCGCCGCGCTCCGCGAGCTCGACGCGCTCGGCGCGCGCGCCATCGCGGTCATGCCGATTCCCAATCACGGCCTCGGCGAAGCCATCAATGATCGCCTCCGCCGTGCCGCCGCGTCGCGGACGGGCAAAGCTCGGTCGATGCGCGAGGCCGTCGCGTCAGGCACGAACGCGCCATGAGCGGCGCGCCCGAGCCCCTCAGGCGGCTGAGCCAGGCGACGCTCGATGCGCTCGTCCGCATCGTCGGCGAAGATCACGCCATTCGCGACGCCGAAGCCATGGCGCCTTACCTCGTCGAGTGGCGCGATCGCTATCACGGCAAGGCCGCGCTCGTGCTCAAGCCGGGATCGGCGGCGGAGGTCGCTGCCATCCTCAAGCTCGCCAACGAGACGCGCACCGCGATCGTGCCCCAGGGCGGCAATACCGGTCTTGTCGGCGGGCAGATCCCCTTCGAGAGCGGCAATGAGGTGGTCGTGAGCTTGAGCCGGCTCACTCACATCCGCGACATCGATCTCGATGGCGACACCATGACCGTCGAGGCCGGAGTGGTGCTCGCCAATGCGCAACGCGTCGCAACGACCGCCGGGCGGCTGTTTCCCTTGAGCCTCGCCTCGGAAGGCAGTTGCCAGATCGGCGGCGTGCTCGCCACCAACGCCGGCGGCATGTCGGTGCTCGCCTATGGCAGCGCCCGCGATCTCGCCCTTAGTCTCGAAGTTGTGCTCGCCGACGGCAGCGTCTGGAACGGGCTTAAGAGCTTGCGCAAGGACAATAGCGGCTATGACCTCAAGGACCTGTTCATCGGCTCCGAAGGTACGCTCGGCATTATCACCGCGGCGGTGCTGCGCCTGTTCCCGAAGCCGAAGGAGAGCGTGACCGCCTTCGCCGGGCTTGCGAGCCCGGAGGCGGCCGCCGCGTTCTTCACCCGGGTCTACGAGCAGGCGGGGCGGATGGTGACAGCATTCGAGCTGATGCCGCGCATTGGCCTCGACTTCGTGCTCAGGCACGGCAGCGGCACCCGCGATCCGTTGTCGGCGCCACACGCCTGGTATGTGCTGTTCGAGCTGTCGAGCCCGCGAGAGGACGAGGCGGTCGCGCGCCTCGGCGAGGCCCTGCTGGCCGCGGGGCTAGAGGCCAACGAGATCGACGACGCCGTGCTCGCCGCCTCGCTCGCCCAAGCGGCGGAGCTCTGGCGCCTGCGCGAGCTGATGAGCGAGGTGCAGCGGGAGGAGGGCGGCTCGATCAAGCATGACGTCTCGGTGCCAGTGGCGCGCGTGCCTGAATTCATCGCCCGCGCCGACCAGCTCGTCGAGCTGATGCTCCCCGGGGCACGGCCCGTGCCCTTCGGTCATCTCGGCGACGGCAACATCCACTACAATGTCAGCCAGCCGCCGGGGATGGACCGCGCTGTGTTCCTCGCCAATTGGGAGGCCCTCAACGCCGCCGTGCACGAGATTGTGCTCGACCTCGGGGGCTCGATCAGCGCCGAGCACGGCATCGGCCGCCTGAAGCGGGATCTCCTGCCGCACGCCAAACCGCCGATCGAGCTCGAGCTGATGCGGCGGATCAAGCGGGCCTTCGACCCGAACGGCATCCTCAATCCCGGCAAAGTGCTGTGATCGCTCGCCATCGGCGCGGCTCCCATGCCTAGCTTTCGCCGCCAAAGCGAGGTAGTCACGAGACTATGAATCCCAAGGCGCACCGGCCGATTGCCCTCGGAATTGGGCTCTCAGCAGCCGCAGCGGCGATGCTCGCGTTCGCCCCGGTCGCCGAGGCCCAGTTCTTCTGGTCGCCCTGGTTTCAGGAGCAGCCGCGGAAGCCGAAGCCTCGCCGCACCGCACCAAAGCCCCCGAGCGACGACCTGCCACCGATCGCCGTGCCCAAGGAGAGCTCGGCGCCGCCGCCACCCGACGACCGGCCCTATGACCCGAAGTTGTTGCGCCTCGCCGAGATCCTCGGCGCCGTTCACTATTTACGCGAGCTGTGCGGCGCCCAGGAGGGGCAGCTCTGGCGCGACCAGATGACCAATATTCTGAAATATGAGGGTTCGACTGCGGTGCGCCGCGCCAAGCTCGTCAACAGCTTCAACGATGGCTATCGCGGCTATCGCCGCACCTATCGCAGCTGCACCTCCTCGGCCACCCTCGCCATTGCGCGCTTCTCGACCGAAGGTGCCCAGATCGCAGCGGCCCTGGCCAAGCCATCGGGCTATGCGAGCAAGACCCCCGTCGCCGAGGCGCCGGCAGCCGAAGGCGCCACCGCGACCGACGCCAGCGCTGACGGTGCCGCCAAAAAAGACGCGGACAAAGAGAACGCCAACAAGCCGGCAGAGCCCAGCGCCAACGCCACCGAGCCCAAAGGCAAGAAATCGCGCCGCTCGAAGCAGGCGGCAAAACGGAAGACCCGTGGCCAGGCTGCACAGCAGCCAGATTAACCGTTAGTTCACCTCATTTCCCCCTTGGCAAGCAGCGCCGTGTAAAACCTCCAAACTGGAGGCCATGTCCACAGCAAAAGGGGGAAATCCCATTGCGGTCTGGTCAACGAATATCTCAAAGCCTGGAGCAAGAGGCGCAGAGCCAAGAAGCGCTTCGCTACATCCTCGACGCTTGGGAGGAAGCGTTGCATGACGGCATCGAGCCGGAGATGCTGGCGAATGCCGCTTTGTTTGCCGCGCTTGCCGACCTCATCTCCCAATACGGCGAGGACGCCGTCGCCAAGATGACCGGCGGCCTCTCGCGCCGCATCCAGCACGGCGAGTTCACGCTGCATCGCACGGCGCAATAAGTACGCCTCAGCCCCAGTGCAGCACGAACTCGTTGAGGAGGAGGCCGACGCCGAAGAGGATCAAGAGCGTGCCCGCCACTCGATTGACGAGCTTCAGCCGATTCTCATTGAGGCGGTGGCGGATGGTGGCGATCAGCTCTGACAGGAAGAGCCACCACAACAGGCTTCCACCCATCACCGAAGCCACCAGCACCAGCGCCTCGAGATAACCGTTGAGGCCGCCGATCACCGAACTCAGCGCGCCGATCATGGCGATCATGCCGAGAATGGCGCCGGGGTTGGAAATGGTGAGGAGGAAGGTCTGCGGGATGATGCCCGTGTGCTCCGAGAGGCGGGATTCGTGCCGGGGCGCCACCACCAGGATTGGGCTCTTGAACAAGAGGCCGATGCCGAACGCGATCAGCACCAGGCCGCCGATAAGCTGGATCGGGCCTGAATAGGTAATCATCAGGTCTGAAATCGCGGTGACGCTGAAGGCGGCGATCGCCGCGAGCAGCCCGTCCCCGAGGGCGGCGCCAAGGCCGGCGGCGACCCCGGCCCAGAATCCCTTGGCTACCGCACGCTGGATGCAAAGGACATTGACCGGCCCGATGGGCGCGGCTACCAGCACGCCAACGGCGATGCCGGCCAGCACGAGCTGGATGGTGGAGAGGACGATATGCGCACCAGTCCACACGTGCCGGCTATCGCTGCAGATCGAAGCGGAAGGCTGGGCGCCTCGGCTCCGCGCTGCGTGCATGGGACACGCCACCGGTGTGGGAGAGGAGCCGCGTGCCTGAGGGGAATCGAATGAGTCGTCGCACGAGATCAGTCATGGCGGCCTTCGCTGCATTGGTAGCGGGCACGATGTTCATTGTCTACGCCTACCGGGGCGACCTCGCTTCGCCAGGCGTGGCCGGCGCGGCGCATCAGCGTCTTGCCGGGACCGAGACGGCGAAGCCGAAAGACGCGCCGGCGCAGCCTAAAGCGCCAACGGCACCGCAAGGCGGGGCGGCGCCCGTCGTGCTCTATGATTTCGACGCGCTGCCCGATCCCATCAAGAACACGCTGCAACACATCGTGGAGGCGGCCCAGAACGGCAACATCGACGAGATGCTTCCCGTGCTTCAGGAGAACGAGCTGCCGCCGATGCTGGCGGCAGCCGCGGTGAGCGATTCGATCGCGTTCTGGAGGAAGGCCTCGGTCGACGGCGAAGGCCGCGACATCCTCGCCGCCATGCTCAACGTGTTCAGCTCGGGCTTCGTCCGCACCGGAGAGGGCAAGGATGCAATGTATGTCTGGCCCTATTTCGCCGAGACGGACCTGACGAAGCTCACCCCGGCGCAGGAGGTTGAGCTCTACCGCATCGTCCCGCCGGCCCAAGCGCTCGAAATGGAGAAGGCCGGCAAATACACCTATTACCGCGCCGGCATCGGCAGCGACGGCGTCTGGCACTATTTCCTGCGATAGATTTAGGCGATCGTCTTTGGCGGCAGCGCCTCGCCGAACCGCACCGGCTCGCCACTAGGCGTGCCGAGCTCGCCCTCCCACATTGCCTTGCCGCCGCGCACGATGGTGCCGACCGGCCAGCCTTTGACCTTGCGCCCGGCGAACGGGGTCCAGCCGCATTTGCTGCCGACCCAGTCCTCATCGATCACGCGCTCGGCGTTGAGATCGACGATGGTGAGGTCGGCGTCATAGCCGACGGCGATCCGGCCCTTGCCGGCGATGCCGAACAGGCGCTGCGGCCCGGCGCTGGTGAGATCGACGAAGCGCGCGAGGCTGAGCCGGCCCTTGGCGACATGGTCGAGCATGATTGGAACGAGTGTCTGCACCCCGGGCATGCCCGAAGGCGAAGCCGGATAGCTCCCCGCCTTCTCTTCAAGCGTATGCGGCGCGTGGTCGGAGCCGAGCACGTCGACCACCCCTTGCGAAAGCCCCCACCACAGCACGTCGCGGTGGGAGGCATCGCGAAGCGGCGGGTTCATCTGCGCTTTGGTGCCGAGCTCGCGATAGATTTCGGGCGCGGCGAAGGTGAGATGCTGCGTCGTTACCTCGACGCTGGCGACGTCCTTGTGCAGCGCCAGCAACTGCATCTCGGCGGCAGAAGAGACGTGCAGCACATGCACGCGCTTGCCCGCCGCCGTGGCGAGCCTCATCAGCTTCGCCGTAGCGGCAAGTGCCGCCTCGGGATCGCGCCATTCGCTGTGGCTTTCCGGCTCGCCCTCGCGCCTGAGCGCGGCGCGCTCGCGCAGCCTCGCTTCGTCCTCGGCGTGAAACGAGGCGCGGCGCTGGATCAGGGCGAGAATGCGCGAAAGCGTCGGCTCATCATCGACGAGAAGATCGCCGGTCGAAGAGCCCATGAACACCTTCACGCCGGCCGCTCCGGGAAGCTTCTCGAGGCGAGGGAGATCCTCGACATTGTCGCGGGTGGCGCCGACGAAGAAGGCGAAGTCGCAATACATGCGGCCCCGGCCGCGCGTCACCTTGTCGGCAAGGGCCTCGGCGCTCACCGTCGCGGGCTTGGTGTTCGGCATTTCGAACACGGCAGTGACGCCGCCGAGCACCGCCGATCTGCTGCCGGTGTGGAGATCCTCCTTGTGCTCGAGGCCAGGCTCACGGAAATGTACCTGGGTGTCGATCACGCCTGGCAGCACGTGAAGCCCGGTGGCGTCCAGAGTCTCGGCTGCGGTGGCGGACGGCAGCGCGCCGATCGCGGCAATGCGCCCGTCCTTGATGCCGATATCGGCTGGCCTCTCGCCGGCGTGATTGACGAGGGTCGCGCCCTTGATGAGAAGGTCGAAGGTTTGAGGCAAACCGGGAGCTTTCGGCATAGTGCTTGCGGGCTCCCGCCCGCATAAATAACTCTTGGGCAGCTTGCAAGCGGAACACCGGATCATGAGCAAATGCAGCATCGCCCGATTACCGGACCGCACGGTTCTCCGGGTCTCAGGGCCCGCGGCCGGCGCCTTCCTGCAAGGGCTCGTCACCAACAATGTCGAGAAGGTGACAGAGACCCGCGCGGTTCACGCCGGCCTGCTCACGCCGCAAGGGAAGATCCTGTTTGATTTCTTCATCATCGCTGATGGGAAGAGCTTCCTGCTCGATGTGGCTCAGGACAAGGCGGCCGCGCTTGCGCAGCGTCTTGGCTTCTACAAGCTTCGCGCTGCGGTCGAGATCACCCCTGAGCCGGACTTTGCCGTCGCGGCGTGCTGGGGCGCGCTGCCGCAACCCCCGGCGGGCATCATCGCCTATGCCGATCCGCGGCTGTCGGAGCTTGGGGTCAGGCTGCTGGTTTCCGCCGGCGCCGATCTCCCGGCCCTCGGCTGCGCGACGGCGAGCGAGAGCGACTATCACGCGCGGCGCATCGGCCTTGGCGTGCCTGAGAGCGACCGCGACTACACCTACGGCGATGCCTTTCCCCATGAAGCCATGTTCGATCAGCTCGACGGCGTCGATTTCAAGAAGGGCTGCTTCGTCGGTCAGGAAGTCGTATCGCGCATGGAGCATCGCGGCACGGCGCGGAAACGAATCGTCAGGATCGAAGGCGAAGGGCCGTTGCCGGAGTCGGGCACCGAGATCACCGCAGGCCCCGCGGCCGTCGGCACCCTTGGCTCGGTGAGCGGCACCTCTGGCCTCGCGCTGCTTCGCCTCGATCGCGCCGAGGAAGCCAAGACCCGGGGCGACCAATTGCGTGCGGGTGACGTCGTCGTCACCTTCGCCGTGCCCTCCTGGGCGCGCTTCAAGACGCCGGCCCCTGCCGCGCCATGAGCGCCGCCAAGCTCGAGCGCTGCCCTTGGGCCGGGTCAGACCCGCTCTACATCGCCTATCACGACGAGGAATGGGGCGTGCCCAAGACCGACTCCCGCGCCCTGTTCGAGAAGCTGGTGCTGGAAGGCTTCCAGGCTGGCCTCGCCTGGATCACGATCCTGCGCAAGCGCGAAGCCTTTCGCGCCGCTTTTGACAATTTCGACGCCGCGATCATGGCGGGCTACGGCAAGAAAAAGATCGCGAGCCTGTTGCAGGACGCTGGCATCGTCCGCCACCGCGGCAAGATCGAGGCGGCCATCAGCAATGCCAAGGCCTTCCTCGAGCTCGAACAGGGCCCGGGCTTCAGGCGCTTTCTGTGGAGTTTCGTCGACGGCAAGCCGACGCAGAATGCCTACCGGCGCATGGCCGACATTCCGCCGGCGACTACACAAAGCCGCGCTCTCTCAAAGGCGCTTAAAGAGCGAGGCTTTCGTTTTTGCGGGCCGACGACGCTCCACGCCTTCATGCAAAGCGTCGGCATGGTCAACGACCATCTGGTCAGCTGCCCGCGTCATGCCGAATGCGGGAAGCTCGGCGCGAAGCGGCTTAGCCTTTAGACTTGCGTGGATCGGCGCTACGCGGGTAGGTGCGCTCTTCTTGGATCTTGCCGTCGCGCTTCTTGATCCTGACCGAGCCCCTGCCGCCGACGGCCTTCTCCAAGACGCCGCCCTTGATGGCCGCAGCCTTGTCCTTGAACCGCTTGATCAGATCGCCGGACCCGTCGCGTTTCAGTTCCCACTTCTTGTTCTGCGCGTTGTACGAAAGTGTAAATCTGGGCAGCCTTGCCATGCCGTTCTCCCAATCCGAATTTTGGTTGACCTGTACGCGAGCAAGAATCGGCTAATGAATGGCATTATGTATTCAATTCGTCCATGTTTTCCTGGCCGGCTTTCACAACTAATCACGGCGGGCAGCGATGGAATCTCATCGCGATTGTGGACTAGAACGCGTTCGAGCCATGCATAATATTGCTCCAGAGACCGGCGCTCGCGCTTGGCAACGCATGCTGAGCGGGCGGCGGCTCGATCTTCTCAATCCGTCGCCTCTCGACGTCGAGATCGAGGACATCGCCCATGGGCTGGCGCGCGTCGCCCGCTGGAACGGGCAGACCTTGGGCGATCATGCCTTCTCGGTGGCAGAGCATTGTCTTCTCGTCGAGACCATTGCCGGCGCTTTGTCACCCGGCCTCGACCACAGCATGAGGCTCGCGGCGCTGCTGCATGACGCGCCTGAATATGTCATCGGCGATCTGATCAGCCCGTTCAAAGCCGCGCTGTCGCTTGATTACCGCGCCTTCGAGGCGAAGCTGCTTGCGGCCATTCACCTCCGCTTTGGGCTGCCGGCCGAACTGCCGCCGGCGGTGACGAAGCTGATCAAGCGCGCCGACAAGATCGCGGCTTATTACGAGGCGACGGCGCTTGCTGGCTTCTCCGTTGAGGAGGGGCGGCGCTTTTTCGGCCAGCCGCGCGGGCTGAAGCCCCGCCTCGTGACCCGGCTGTCGCGGCTCACCCCAATGCCCGCAGCAGCCAGCGAGGCGGCCTTCCTCAAGCGATTCAACGAGCTCGCGCCATGAGCCTCAAGCACCTGCACCGGGTTGGGGATGACGCGCCGGGCCCCCACATTTCGCCTGAGGATCGGCCTAAAGTGCCCAACGCCATGCCGGAAGAAACCATCTATGTCGCGCCGCTGAGCCTGGTCCAGGCGACCATCGCCGAGGTCCGCGTCAGCCATCTCGTGACCCTGATCAATGGCGATACGCTGGTGCCGACGCCACCATCAATCGGCCCTGAGCGGCATCTTCGCCTCGACATGAACGATATCTCCGAGCCGGCCGACGGCCTCGTGCTGCCCTGCGAGGACCACGTCGCCGACCTCGTGCAGTTCGCCCTCGACTGGGACCGCAAGGCGCCGCTTCTCATCCATTGCTGGGCCGGCATCAGCCGCTCCACCGCGGCGGCCTTCATTTCGCTTTGCGCCCTCAACCCTGAGGCCGATGAGTTCAAACTGGCGCAGGCGCTCCGCGCGGCGTCGCCGACCGCCTATCCCAACCGCCGCCTGGTCACGCTTGGCGATACGGTGCTGTCGAGGTCCGGGCGCATGATCGCCGCCGTCGAGGACATCGGCCGCGGCGAATTCGCCGAGGAAGGCAAGGTGTTTGCTCTGTCCGCGACCAATGCCGACGGCTCACATGGCTGAGCCCGTCCGCGCCATCGAAACCGCCGGCGGGACGCAGGTCGAGCTTGGCCTCAACGCCGCGATCGTCAGCGTTCGCGCGCAGCAGCCGCAGATCCTGGTGGTGAGGCCCGATACCGCCGGCACCGAGGAGTTCGACACGCTGCCCTTCGGCCCGTTCTCGCCGCGCGCTCATCGCACGCTTGAGATCGGCTTGCGCGCCTGGGTGAAGCAGCAAACCGGGCTCGAGCTCGGCTATGTCGAGCAACTCTACACCTTTGCCGATCGCGGCCGCCACGCCGAGCCCGGCGACACCGCCTCGCACATCACCTCGGTCGGCTACCTCGCTCTCACCAGGGGCTCCGACGAAGAGCTGCTCGGGTCCCATTGGTCGCCCTGGTACGCCTATTTCCCTTGGGAGGACTGGCGTCGCGGCAAGCCCGAAATTCTCGCTGCCGAGATCGAGCCGAGGCTGAAGGCTTGGGCCGAGCGTGTGCCCGCGACCGACGAACCGATGCGGCCGCTACGGCGCGCCGAGCGCTTGCGGGTCTGCTTCGGCACCGGCGGCGGCTTCGACGAGGAGCGGGTGCTTGAGCGCTACGAGCTGCTCTACGAGGCGGGCCTCGTAACCGAGGCCGCCCGCGACGGCCGCTCTGCGGCGCGCCGCTGGAGCGACCTGCCAGAGCTCGGCCGCCCCATGGCCTTCGACCACCGCCGCATCCTCGCCACCGCCATGGGTCGGCTGCGCGGCAAGCTCAAATACCGGCCGGTGGTGTTCGAACTGTTGCCCCCGGAATTCACCCTGCTCGAACTGCAAAAAACCGTAGAGGCGATCTCCGGAACGCTTCTGCACAAGCAGAACTTCCGCCGCCTCGTCGAGCAGGGCCGGCTCGTCGAGCCGACCGGGAACGTGTCCACCAGGACCGGCGGGCGGCCGGCCAAGCTCTATCGCTTTCGCCGAGAGGTTGTGCTCGAACGCCCGGCTCCGGGCTTGCGGGTCAAGGCCGGTCGGGCCTGATCGGGCTTCGCTCCCGTTTCGAAATTTACCGAGACTTGGGCTAGGTTTTCGGCCTGTGGCAGCGTGGAAGCACTCTTGGCTTCCCCTCTGTTTTTGCATAATTTCTACGAACTTGATTAGCCTTTATCTTAAAGCTGCTTAACCACAGCGCTGTGCGGCCATCGCGTTCGGCTCACGGGGTCTTTTCCACGGAGTAGAGGCGTCGACCTCATGAGTACCGATGCGCCCCAGAGTCTGAGCACACCCCCACACCCAAGGGTCCTCGGCTGGTTCGGTACAACCGCGCTCGCCATGGGGGGCAGCAATCAGATGATC
>Ga0307428_1000800_pt1 | contig 17810 bp, 14 predicted proteins | sample SalMarWE160240MG_FD_202161 | JGI IMG/M metagenome (GOLD analysis project Ga0307428, IMG submission 202161) | Salt marsh sediment microbial communities from the Plum Island Ecosystem LTER, Massachusetts, United States - WE1603-240 | ecosystem: Environmental > Aquatic > Marine > Intertidal zone >...
GGCCATATACCTAAATGTCCTGATTGCAGCACTTCCCTTTCTTATCATTTGGATATTCAAAAAAGGGCTCAGCTGATTTGCCATAACTGCGGGAAAAGGGTAAAAGTAACGGATGTTTGTGCTAAATGCGGCAGTAAAAAGATTCGCCCTCTGGGGATGGGAACCCAAAAATTAGAGAGTGAAATCAGGAAGATGTTCACCCGGGCTGAAATAAAGCGCCTGGATCGGGATTCATTAACCAAAAATGATGATTATCGGAAAATCCTGGAAGAATTCAATCAGGGAAATACCGATATATTAATAGGTACCCAGATGGTGTTAAAGGGAGTAGATTTTAATAATGTTGATTTAATAGGGATTATTTCCGCTGATACTCTGCTTAATCTGCCGGATTATCGTTCGGGTGAAAAGACCTTTCAGCTGCTTAACGAAGTTATTTCCTCTTTCAGGGAAATCAGCTTTCCCAAAGAAGTAATCATTCAGACCTTTAACCCCGAAGATCATTGTATAGTTGCCTTAAGAGAACAGGATTATAATTATTTTTACCAAAAAGAAATTGAATTGCGGAAAGAACTGGGTTATCCGCCCTATACTCACATCATTAAAATCATGATCTTGGGAGAAGAGAAAGAAGTAGTTAAACAGAGGGCGGAATATCTAATCAGTTATTTGGAATCCCTCCGTAAAGACAAAGAGTCTGCGGAATTTAAATTGCTGGGTGCCGTAGATATGGTATTATGGAAATCGAGAAACGACTTCAAGGTACAATTTTTGATAAAAGTAAAAGATTTGGAAAAATTTAATCAGGCATTTAAGAAAAAATATGATAAAATGTTATCAAAGCATTTTGACCAAAAAAACAGATTGACTATTGATGTCGATCCGTTAAGGATGATATAGGGATTATAAAAATAATTACATAGATTTAATCAGTGTAATCAATTTAAAAGTTATAGGAGAAAACAGATGGCAATATTAGAAATTAATGAATACGGCGAACCCGTTTTAAGGGAAAAAGCATTACCGGTTAAAGAAGTTACCCCGGAAATATTAAATATTATAAAAGATATGGCTGAGACCATGTATGCCGGAGTAGGCCTTGCTGCCCCGCAAGTGGGGGTATCAAAAAGGATAATTCTTGTTGACGGAGAAGAAGATGGATTAATAGTATTGATAAATCCCATGATTATCAAAAGCGAAGGAGAAGCTGTAGCAGAAGAAGGGTGTTTAAGTATTCCCGGTATCTATAGCCAGGTCAAGCGTGCATCAAAAGTAACGGTAAAAGCACTTAACGAGAACGGAGACCCGATTGAGATTACCAAAGAAGCTTTAACTGCCCGCGCCCTTCAGCATGAGATCGATCATTTAGACGGGATTTTATTTGTTGACAGAATAGGAAGAATGGAAAGACAGATATTGTTAAATAAATTAAAAAAGAAAAAACAATGAAAAAACGGTGACAGAGGACCGTCCCCTGTCACCCCAATAAATGCAAATAGGTGAAAATTATGCTAAAAATTATTTTTATGGGAACGGCGGATTTTGGCGGGCCGGTTTTAGAGAAACTGGCTGACAGCAGAGAAAACAAAATAGCAGTAATTACCCAGCCGGATCGTCCTCAAGAGCGCGGTAGAAAAATATTGCCCACCCCCATTAAAAAAATAGCACTTGATAAGGGATTGGAAGTATTCCAACCGGAAAATATTAATGATGAGGAATCCCAGAAAAGATTGAAAGAATTTAACCCGGATATTATCCTGGTGGTTGCTTATGGCCAGATTCTTTCCCGCCATATCTTAAATATTCCCAAGATGGGATGCATTAATATCCACGGCTCTTTCCTGCCGAAATATCGGGGCGCTGCTCCCATTAACAGGGTTATTATAAACGGTGAAAAAGAGACCGGAATAACTTTTATGTTTATGAATGAGAAAGTAGATGCCGGAGATATCATCTTTCAGGAGAAGATAGACATCTTCCCGGATGAGACCTGCGGGGAACTTTATTACAGGCTATCTGCTCTAAGCGCTGATTACCTCCCTAAACTTTTTAAAAAAGTAAAAAGCGGAAAGATAGAAGGAATTCCCCAGGATATTAAACTGGTGACCTTTGCCCGAAAGATGAACAAAGAAGATGGTAAAATAGACTGGAGCGATAAAGGAGAGAAGGTTTATAATCTAATCAGAGGAACCATTCCTTACCCCAGTGCTTTTACCTATTACCAGGGTAGAAAACTGAAAATTACCCGGACAAGATTTCTAGAAGATTACCAGGATGAAGCGGACACAGGTTCAGGCTCCCCCAAACCCGGAAGAGTAGTTAAAATTGAAAAAGATGCTATTTTAATCTCTACCGGGGATAAGGGTATTATAAAAATATTAAAGCTGATTCCTGCCGGCTCAAAAGAATTAATCGCGAACCAGTTTGTTAATGGTTATAAAATCAAAGCAGGAGATGTATTAGGTTAGGAGGTTTTTATGTTTTTTTTCGACAGCACCATATTTATTTTAATACCAGCCATAATTTTAACCCTTTATGCCCAATACAAGATTAAAACAACTTATTCAAAATATTCAAAAATATTAGCCAAAAACGGATTAAGCGGGAAGGAAACAGCCGAAGAACTATTATTACGAAATAATTTAAGCAATATTAAGATAGAATCGATAAAAGGCCGCCTTTCTGACCACTATGACCCCAGGCAGAAAAAGCTGGGCCTCTCCGATGAAATATATTATGGTAAATCAATTGCTGCCCAGGGAATTGTAGCCCACGAGATTGGCCATGCCCTTCAGGATGCCAAAAATTATTTTCCGCTCTCCCTTCGCAGCAATCTGTTACCGGTCACCAATATCGGCTCCCGCATGGCGGTCCCCCTGTTTTTAATAGGCTTTATCTTCAGTTTCCCCGCCTTGATGGATATCGGCATTATCGCCTTTTCCCTGGCCGTCCTGTTTCAGTTAGTCACTTTACCGGTCGAATTTGATGCCAGTAAGAGAGCGGTAAACCTGTTGGTTGGGGCAAATATTGTTTCGGATACAGAAGAAATTAATTCGGTAAAAAAAGTTTTAAGCGCCGCGGCATTAACCTACGTGGCTGCTGCCTCGGTAGCGGTCTTTCAGCTGTTACGGCTTATAGTGTTAAGAAATAGAAAATAGAAGGGAATATAAAATAAATTAAATCTATGAACATAACAAAAGTTGATCCCGTAAGAGAAACAATACTAATTATTTTAGTTAAAATTGATTCCAAACAGGGTTTTATTAATATTCTATTAAATAAATCATTAGACAAAAATAAATTTTCTACCAGAGATGCGGCTTTTATCAATGAGATAACCTATGGGGTGGTAAGAAACCGAAACAAATTAGACTGGGCTCTATCTCAATTTTCTACTAAACCTCTATCTGAAACCCCAGTATTGATTAGAAATATATTAAGAATGGGCGTTTATCAGCTTCTGTTTTTAGACAAAGTGCCTGATTATGCAGTATGTAATGAATCAGTGCAGTTAACAAAAAAATATGGGAATCCCGGGATAGCTAAATTTGTAAATGGTGTTTTAAGAAATATTATTCGCAACAGAGAGAATATTCGCTGGCCGGATAAGGAAAAAGAAATGGCTCTCTACATTTCCACCATCTATTCACACCCCCTGCAGATAGTCGAGCGCTGGTTAAAAAGATTTGGCTTTGCCGATACGATTAGAATATGCCAGGCCAACAACAAGATACCACCTTTAGTGATTAGAACTAATACTCTAAAAATATCCCGCTCTGATTTAAAAAAGATTTTAGAAAAGGAAAACATTAAAGCAAGAGAAGGGTTCTTTACCGAAGAAGCACTATATGTTAAGGGACTTTCCAATACAAGCAGGTTTCCCGCTTACCGGGAAGGATTATTCCAGATTCAGGACGAAGCATCCATATTGGTCTCTCATCTGCTGGAGCCTTTACCCGGTGAAACAGTAATCGATGTCTGTAGTGCACCAGGCGGGAAGACCACCCATCTTGCCCAGTTGATGGCCAACGAAGGCAGTCTCCTGGCAATGGACAGTAATAAGTTAAGATTATTAACGGTAAAAAATAACTGCCGAAGATTAGGCATTGATATAGTAAAGACCCGGGAGAATAATGGCGCCATGTTAACTGAAAAATATCTGAAGACAGCAGATAAAGTTTTAATAGATGTTCCCTGTACCGGACTGGGGGTCTTAAGGAGAAAACCTGACCTGAAATGGCAAGACTATGATGCAAAAAGATTTGAAAAGTTGACTAAACTGCAAGGGGAAATATTAAACACTGCTTCTTGCTACCTGAAGATCGGGGGAAAATTAGTATATTCTACCTGTAGTACCGAGCCGAAAGAAAACGAGGAAAGAGTAAGCAAATTTTTAGAAGAACATCCTAATTTTGAGTTAGAAGATCCAGGCGGATTTCTAAAACAGCGAAAATTGGAAAATTATGTATCAGCCCGGCACAAGAAGAGGAAATTTATTCAGATACTTCCCGGGATTTCTAATTTAGATTTAGAATTGGATGGATTCTTCATGGCCAAAATGATAAGAAAAGGGTAGGGATGTAAATGGATTGGATAGGGAAGATATTTCGTTTTATCTTTAAATCATTTCTTACCACGGTTTTCATAATTTTCATAGTGGGTGCCGGAGGGCTATCTGCCTTTCTGGTATTCCAAAACATGTTAGATGTTTCCGATACCGTAGTTCCCTCGGTAATCGGTGATGAATTAAAAGTTGCCCAGGAAAAACTGTATGATGCCGGGCTAAAAATATATATTTCCGGTGAGGAATTTGACGAAAGAATCTCTCAAAATAGAATTATCACCCAGGATCCGGCCAGCGGGGCGAAAGTAAAAAAGAACAGAGAAGTTTATGTGGTGGTAAGCAATGGGAGTAAAGTTATTACCCTAACCATTCCTGACCTCAAAAATAAAGAGCTGAAAGAAGCCACTGCTCTTATCGAAGAATTTGGCCTGATTCTAGGTAGAATTACCTATACCAATCATTTTTCCGTCCCCAAGGACATGGTTATTGCCCAAACTCCTGAACCGGGAAATATAAAAATAAACAGCAAAGAGGTTAACCTGTTAGTCAGCAAGGGACCTTATTAGTATATCGTATATCGTATGTCATATATCGCGTTTAGTAGAATCGGATTCATCTTGTAGGAGCACAATGCATCGTGTCCCTAAGGAATCGAGGAGGAACATCACTTGAAAAAAAATTCATTACAATACTGGCTGGCCTGGAATAAAATAACGGATATAGGTCCAAAAAGATTTTATAAATTACTTGAATACTTTGGTTCAGTCGATACTGCCTGGCAGGCAAAATCAGGAGAAATATCCAAAATACTAAATTTAAACCCTAAAATATCCTCCAGGATTTTCGAAGAAAAAGATAATATTAATCCTGAACAAGAATTAGATTTAATAGATAAACATAAAGTCAATGTAATAACCATTGAGGATGCCCAATATCCCGATAACTTAAAAACCATTCATTATCCTCCTCCGGTTTTATATTTTAAAGGAACCATCGTTGAAGCAGACAAAAATTCTATCTCTATCGTGGGCTCGAGAAAAGCCACCTACTATGGAAAGATGGTAGCTGAAAAATTAAGCAAAGATTTAGCTTTAAGCAGTTTAACTATAATCAGCGGAATGGCCCAGGGAATAGATACGGCCGCTCATAAAGGCGCACTCTCGGTAAATGGCCGGACCATAGCAGTGCTGGGTTGCGGTATTGATCATATATATCCTCCCGAAAATAGAAGGTTAGCTCAAGAGATACAAGAATCAGGAGCAGTACTAAGCGAATTTCCTCTTTTTACTCTACCGGAAAGACAGAACTTCCCCCGAAGGAATCGAATTATAAGCGGATTAAGTCTGGGAACGGTGGTAGTGGAAGCAGCTGAAAAGAGCGGTGCCTTAATCACCGCTGATTTCGCACTCGATCAAGGCAGGGAAGTATTTGCAATTCCGGGCAATATAAACTCTCCCTTATCCAACGGTACACACAATTTAATAAAGCAGGGAGCAAAATTAGTAGACAATTATCAGGATATTTTGGAAGAAATACACATAGTTACCCATCAAAAAACAGCCGAAAAAGAAATAGTTAAAGAAAATACTTCTCTAAAGGAAGAAGAAAAGATAATTTACCGGTTAATTAACAAAGAACCTGCCCAAATAGATGAAATTATTACAGCCAGTAAACTGTCTGCTGGTAAAGTAAGCGAAATCTTACTAATCCTGGAACTAAAAGATCTAATAAAAGAGATTGAAGGTAAAAGATTTATCAAACTATAAATCCACTAATCCCATAAAAAATAACAAAACTTTATTGCTATAAATAAAATCATTTAGTATAATATAGAAGTCGGGGCGTAGCGCAGTTTGGAAGCGCACCTGAATGGGGTTCAGGGGGTCGGAGGTTCAAGTCCTCTCGCCCCGACCAGTTATCTACCTAAAAGCTGCTTCTTATCACCCTTAAATAAATAGGAACACATACTATTTTTTAAAGAAATACCTAAGAAGGAAATTGATAAACAGTTGTCTGTCTTTATTTATGTCAAACATATTTTAAGGAGTGATTTGATTGAAAAAAGGAGATTTTTTTTGGCTCGCCGGTTTAGCGGCATTTATTACAATATTGGTAGTCCCGGTAACTCATGAAATGTTCGTGAAATTCACAACCGAACATGCCTATATGGGGGGCTTTATCAAATTTTTTATGCTTGTGCTACAATGGGAGAGCTTTTGGCTAGAAGAATTGTGACGGGTGACTGGAATATTCCAAATGGATTGCTATATAGAGCTTTTGTATGGGGATTATTAGGAATGGTTATTGTATTGATATTTAGTGTGTTTGCTGCAGGAATTGCAGGTGCTTTAGCAAATGGATTTTTACCCGGTGGAAATTCGAAGTTCGCCTTTGCGTTTTTCGTCAGTTTTATAATGAATTTATCATTTGCACCAACTATGATGGCTTTTCATCGAGTAACTGATACATTTATCGATTTGAAGTATGAAAATAAAAAGGGGAAGGTAACGCTCAGCGATGTAGTAAAGAGGATTGATTGGGATGGTTTTATATCATTTGTATTAATGAGGACGATACCTATTTTTTGGATACCGGCACATACGATAACATTTTTATTACCTCCGGAGTATAGGGTTTTATCTGCTGCATTTTTATCGATTGCTTTAGGAGCCATACTCGCATTTGCTAAAAAGAAAAACGGACAGTTTAATAGAATAAATAGGGAAGGCTTAGCAGGTCAATAATTCGCTAACTTTTAATGGGGAATAAAGATAGCACAGTCGATTTTATTAATGTTAGTGTAAACTTTAGTGGGGTAGTTAGATAAAAAAGAACGCCACTTTTTCTATCTTTTCTTTCGCTTTCCTAACTCGATACTATATACTGGATACTGTTTTTATTGACTTATTGTAAATATGTGGTATTATATCTTGTTAGATGAAATTGGGGCAGGACCCATTTTCTTAATTAATTTGAGGAGAAAATTATGACAGATAAAATTAAATTTGAGCATCTCGGCCTTTCTCAAAGGGTTTTAGATGCTGTTTACAAGAAGGGCTTTGAAGAACCATCTAGTATTCAGGCCTTAACAATCCCCGTAATGTTGCGGAATGATACCAACATAATAGCACAGGCGCAGACCGGTACCGGTAAAACAGCGGCCTTCGGACTGCCTTTAATAGAGATGATAGACCCCCAGGAGAGAAGTGTACAGGCTCTTATCATTACACCTACAAGGGAGCTTGCCATACAGGTTTCCGAGGAAATTGCTTCATTAAGGAGTAATTCCGATATCCAGATCATTCCTATCTACGGAGGGCAATCAATCGATCAGCAACTGAGGCGCCTTAAAAAAGGAGTACATATTGTTGTTGGTACACCCGGAAGAGTTATTGACCACATCAAAAGAAAGACACTCAATCTCAAGAATATCAAACACCTTATCCTTGATGAGGCTGATGAAATGCTTAATATGGGGTTTATTGAGGATATGGAAGAGATAATGAAACATACCAATCCCCAGAAAAGAACCCTTCTGTTTTCAGCAACCATGCCGTTAAGGATTAAGGCACTCGCAAGTAAATACATGGCGGATTATGAATTTATTACTGTCAAGAAACAACAGCTCACCACCGGCCTTACGGAGCAGATATATTATGAAGTAAAAGTTTCTGACAAATTTGAGGCATTGTGCAGAATCATTGATATTACCGAAGATTTTTACGGGCTGGTTTTCTGCAGGACAAAGAATGATGTTGATAGTGTTGTCAGCCACCTTATTGACAGAGGGTATGATGCTGATGCCATTCACGGTGATATTTCGCAGAGCCAAAGAGAAAATACCCTGGATAAATTCAGGAAAAAGAAGATTAATGTACTGGTAGCAACTGATGTGGCTGCACGTGGCATAGATGTTAGCAATTTGACTCATGTAATTAATTATGCCCTTCCACATGATCCCGAATCATATGTGAACAGGATCGGTCGTACAGGAAGAGCAGGTAAACAGGGAACAGCTATAACCTTTATCACGCCGAGCGAATATAATAAGCTGATGTTCATTCAGCGCATAGCAAAAACCGATATAAAAAAATCAAAAGTTCCAAATGTTAAGGATATCATTGACGCAAAGAAAAAAAAGATAGATGAAGACATAGCTGCTATCAATAGCGAAGACATAGGCAATACATATTACAATTGGGCTAAAAAACTTCTGGATAATAATAATCCGACTCAGATGCTTGCTAAATTACTTAATTACAGTTTTGATGATACACTTAACCCTGGCCTGTATAACGAAATAAAGGATTTGTCAGGTGCAAACAGAAAAATAGAGATGGAAGGTAGAACAAGGCTATTTGTGGCATTAGGTAAGAAAGATGAGATAAGCCCTAGCAAACTGGTAAAGTTTATTACCAAAAATACAGGGGTTAAGAGTTCTCTTATTGACCAGGTGGGAGTGTACAGTGACTTTTCCTTCATAACCGTACCTTTTAAAGAAGCCGGAATTATTTTAAATGTCTTTCAAAAAAAATCCGGGAATAAAAAATCATTGATAGTTAAAGCCAAAAAAAAGAAAACCGGTAATAATAGATAAGAACACATTACATTTTTTAAAATAGGGTTTAAGAATAAAAAAGGCAGGCTAAGGAAGACAACTTTCTCTATAGCCTGCCTTTTTTTGAGATATTAATTAAGGAGGTAAAGGATGGATAATAGAATAAAAAAATATGCAGAGGTGCTCTTGAAGTATTCGCTTGATATTAAAAAGGGAGAAAAATTATTAATTGATGGTGATGTAGTTACCCTGCCTTTAATTAAAGAAAGCTACCGCCTGGCGGTTGAGTTGGGAGCCCTTCCTCAGGTTATGATAAACAGTGAAGAATTGAAAGAGATATTATTAAAAGGTGGCAGTGAGGAACAGATAAAATATTTACCTGTCAGTATAAAAAAGGCCTTTGAAACAATAGATGCCTCTTTATCCTTTTTTGGCGGTTCAAATACCAGAATGTTAAGCAATGTAAATCCTGAAAAACTAAAATTATCAGCTCAAGGTTTTAGTGAAATTGTCAGGATATTTTTTGAAAGATCTGCAAAAAAAGAACTAAAATGGTGTTGTACTATGTTCCCCAATCAGGCAAATGCCCAGGAAGCGAACATGTCAATTTCCGAATACGAAGATTTTGTCTATGGGGCAGGTTATATAGATAGAAAAGACCCGATAGCCAAATGGAAGGAAATAGAAAAGAAACAAGAAGGCATCTGTAATATTTTAAATGGTAAAAAACGACTCAGAATAGTTTCTAAAGATACTGATTTAAAGATGTCTATTGAAGGCAGAAAATGGGTAAATTGCTGCGGTAAAGCGAATTTTCCCGATGGCGAAGTCTTTACCGGACCGGTAGAAGACAGTGTAGAAGGCCATATTAGATTTAGTTTCCCGGGTATATACGAGGGAAGAGAAATCGAAGATATTCAATTGACCTTTAAAAAAGGAAGGGTAATAAAAGCGGTAGCAGCCAAAGGAGAAGAACTACTGGAACAGCTCCTGGAGACAGATAAGGGAGCAAGGTATGTAGGAGAGATAGCGGCTGGTACAAATTATAATATACAAAAATTCACCAGGCATATGTTATTTGATGAGAAGATTGGTGGAACAGTCCATCTGGCAATCGGAAGGTCTATACCTGAATCTTTAGGGAAGAATCAATCAGCCATACACTGGGATATGCTCTGTGATATGAAAAAGGGCGGAGAAATTTACGCAGATGGCGAAATGGTTTATAAAGATGGTCAGTTTTTGATATAAAAATGTTAATTATTATCTAAAGAATAATTCCTTCCAACTAAGGAGTAAAAGTTGTTACCAGCATTTTACAAATAAGCGAACCCTTTACCCGGAAAATAATTGAATTCCCCTTTATGTCATTCCCGCTTCCCTTTATGTCATTCCCGCGCAGGCGGGAATCCATCCCTCCAAAAAGCAAAGAATCCCTAAAACAGGGGACGGTTCTTTGTTTGACGATCCCCTATTACCGTTAGCAAGATTTAGGGTAATAGGGCTGTCCCTGTTACCCTTGGACAAAACTCTGGAGAGTTTGATACAAAAACAGGGCAAGTAAAAAAGCGGATTTACTATATAACTTACCCTGTTTTTGTATTATTATTTTATCTCTATTCAATTTTTCCCCAGCTCTACCTTCATCCCAGTCAATTCTTTCTGCACCTCCGAAAAGTGCAGAGAATAATACTCCCGATTCTGCTGATTTAAACTGGTGATGGTATTGTGTATCTCTTTAGTATTTTCCAGGACCTGCCGATATCCCTCTTTCTGGGCTACTACTATCTCCTGCATAAACTTATCTATTCGAAAGATCAAGAGTATCGACAAGGCGATAGGGAACCCCTGATTGGCAATGATGTCCACTTGTCGAGAACTATGCCTCTGTAAAAAAGTAAAAGTTAGAAAAAAATTAAAAAAGTTTCAAAAAAAAGAAGGATTTTTTAAAATTACGTCGTATATAGCATATAGAAAGATGTAAATAATGCGTCATAATATTTAAAATGTTGCAATAAATACATCATACAATATAAATTTAAGATTAATAATTATATTATAAGGCGATTAAAAGCTTAAGAAAGACGAGTGTTTATTTTTTTTAATAGGAGAGGACTAATTTGGTGCCTGTTGCCTAAAAAATTTAAAAATAATGACTTGCTGTTAAAGGGGGTTGATGGAGCAAATGGTAGAGCGAGGAGAAGATTTTATAAAAAAAGTTAAAGAAAATAATAATAAATTAAACTCTAGGCAGAAAAAGATAATTAAATTCATATTAGAAAATTATACTGAAGTAGGTTTTATGTCAGCATCTAAAATTGCTCAAAAGGTAGATACCAGCCAATCAACTATTTTACGATTAGCTAGTGCACTTGGTTATGATGGTTTTGGTGGAATGCAATCAGATATTCAAGCTATGATAAGAAGAAAGATTACTTCGGCAACATTTGTTGATGAAATGGAGACTTCTTATGTGGATTCTAGTATAAAGAACATTAACCAATACGAGTCTCTATATAGTCGTGTTATTCAAATAGATTTGGAAAATATCAAAAATATTAAAAGAAATATAGATGTTACAAGTTTAGTTAATGTAGTAGATAATATTTTGAGGGCAAAGAATATTTATATATTAGGCTTAAGAAGTTCTGCTTCTTTGGCTTCATTCTTTGGTTTTTCTTTAAATTTAATATTAAATAATAATGTAAAAATATTAGACAATAAAATTTGTAATTTAGTTGATCAAACATTATCAATTTCAAAGAGGGATATTTTAATTAGCTTTTGCTTTGCTAGATACACCAAAGAAACAGTAAAAATGATGGAATTTGCGAAAAAGAAGGGAGCAAAAACGATAGTTTTTGCAGATGATATATTAACTCCCTTTAGTGAAATTTGTGATCTTTTGATACCAGTTAATGTTAACTCCGCGGGATATGTAGGATCTTATGTTGGGCCGTTAAGTTTAGTAAATTTTTTACTTGCTCTTACTGCGTTTAAAATGGGAAAGAATGCAATTACAAGGTTAAAAGAAGTTGAGAAGTATTTTAAGGAATATGATGTTTTTTATTCTGAATAATTGAGTCAAAATAGTTTTTTATATTACAAATATAATAAGTAGGAAGGAGAGCACAAGATATGCAAAAAGTTTCTTTGTTATTTTTAAACCAAGAAGAGGTAATTAAGTGTGGTGGATTTGACATGTCGAAGATTTTACCAGACATTGAAAAATTTTTTTCTTTAGAAGCAACGGGAGAAGTAATTTTCCCAAGTAAAACGGTGCTAAGGTGGGGAGATGTTAAATCAGAAGAGACAAAAGGACGTATAAACTGTATGCCTGCTTATGTTGGGGGAGATGTAAATATGCCTGGAATCAAATGGATTGGTAGTGCTCCTTTGAATCCTTCAAAATATAATCTTCCCCGAGCTTCAGCATTAACCATATTAAATGATCCCGACAATCTTTTTCCCGTAGCAGTAATGGATGGAACTCTTATCAGTGCTATGCGGACTGGGGCAGTTACAGGGGTAGGAGCAAAGTATTTAGCGCGAAGTAATTCAGAGATTGTAGGACTTATTGGAGCAGGAGTGCAAAATAGGACTCAACTTATGGCTTTAAATGAAGTTTTAAAGGGTTTAAAAAAAGTAATTATTTATGACAAAGATAAACAAAGAGCATTTATTTGGGCTAAAGATATGAGTGAAAAATTAAAATTAAATATTGCAGTAGGAGATACTATACAGAAAACCATAGAAAATGCAGATATAGTTGTAACTGCTACTACTTCTGTAAATCCAGTTATAAAAGAAGATTGGTTTAAAGAAGGAGTCTTTTACTCGCAAGTTGGAGGAAATGAATGCGAAGCAGAAGCCATATTAAATTTTGATAAATTTGTAGTAGATAATTGGGAAGAAGTACTACATCGTGGCATATTTACTATCGCTCATATGTATAAAGATGGAAAGTTTAAAAAAGAAAATCTCCATTCAACCATAGGAGAAATAATAATTAAAAAGAAACCAGGAAGAGAAAATAAGAAAGAAAGAATATTATTTTCTCCAATTGGAATGGGAGCTGAGGATGTCATGGTTGCTTCAAGAATATATAGAGAAGCAATAAAAAATGGTATAGGAACAAAATTTGATCTATGGCAAGAGCCCTTTACTTGGTAATTTTCCTAAATTCAGAAGCTGTTTTTAATAAATATATTCAAGGTGATGAGTAAAAACAACAATAGATATTTATTAAAAATAAAAAGAAAGGATGTGATAAAAAAATAATAACACTAGAAATTTAAAATGGTTATGTTAAGTAAAATTTTCAAATCAAAAGGAGGAAATTTAAATGAAATTTAAAAAGATAGAGATTATGACATTAGCCCTTGTTTTGTTCTTAATCCTAAGTTGCTCAAATATTTTTGCTGCTGGTGTAGAAAGATTTAGTTTAGCAACAGGTGGAGTTGCGGGAACATATTATCCTATTGGTGGAGCTATAGCAAATATAATTACTAAATTTGTTCCAGGGGTAGAATTAACTGCTGAGAGCACAGGAGCTTCTGTTGCAAATTTAAAGATGGCAGGACAAGGTGAAGTAGATTTTTTAATGGGAGCATCTAATACTACTTTTGCCGCCTTTTCTGGAGAGGACCCATTTAATGAAGCCGTAAACAATATAAGAGGTATCACAGCTTTATATCCTGAAACATTCCAATTTATTGTGAGAAAAGATTCCGGCATAAAAAGCTTTAGTGATTTAAAAGGAAAAAGGGTTGTAGTCGGGGCGCCTGGTAGCGGAACTGAACGAACCGCAAACTTAGTATTAAATATGTATGGAATTACATATGATGATCTTACGCCGGAGTTTTTATCTTTTGCTGAAGGAGTTACAGCTTTAAAAGATAGAACTGTAGACTGTGCAATTGTTGGTGCAGGGGTCCCTACTGCTGCAGTAATAGATGCCGCTGCTTCAATGGATATTTTTTTGATCTCTATTGATAAAGAGGTATATGAAAAATATTCAAAAGATTATCCATTTTTAGGGAGTAATGTTATTTCTGCTGGCGTATATAATGGTGTTAATGAGGATGTATTTACAGTAGCATCTCCTGCCCTTCTATCTGTTCGAGAGGATATAAGCGAAGAAGTTGTCTATGAAGTAACTAAGGCAATCTTTGAACATTTAGATATTCTTGCAGAAACACATGCCCAAGGTAAAAATATCAAGTTAGAGACTGCACTAAATGGGATGAGTATACCTTTACACCCAGGTGCCGAAAAATATTACAAAGAAGTGGGTCTTCTGAAATAACTAGCATAAAATAAAGCATAGTTTTTTTAAAAAATACAGCAGAGAAAGTAAGGCTTTCTTTATTGAAAAGAAAGCCTTACTTTTAAAGTTAGGAAGATGATTATACTGAGAAGTAATTATAAATCGAAATTATTTTTTATAGTAACATTATTTATTTTATTTTTTATTATCCTTAATATTCCAAATGTGCGTGTTTTAGAAATTAAAAATATTAACAAAAATGAGATATTATTCCAAGAGAAAATATTTCCGGGATACACTTTTGCAACCAAAATAAGTCATTCTGTTCAATTAACTCCGGTATTAGAATTTTTTAAAATAGATAAAAACCATAATATATTACTTACTAAAACAATTGTGAAAGACTTGGGTTGGGGAATGCCAAGCACCCCAGAAGGTGATTTTAGTTATCAAAATGGTGAGATGGTTATTGAAAATATAGATAGAAAAATACCTAGTTTTATATTCCGGGTAAGTTATATTTCAAAGTCGGAATTAATATTAAGGGGCAGAGCGTATGATTTAAGATTTTTAGTTGATGATAGTGATGCGTTGGAAATCAATAGTAAAAAAATTTCGATAATAAGTAGGATTTGTTTTCTTTTAAGGAAAAAATGATTAAGGAGATTGAAGATGGCTGAAGAAGAATTAGTTAACAAGAACAACCAGAATGATGATCAACAATTTAGCAGAAGAAGAAGATTAATAGGGAAAGGCGCATTGATAGTTACTATAATAGCTGTTGCAATGTCTGTTTTCCAATTTTATTCTGCAGGATTTAGGATGTTACCCGCAATGCAACATAGGGCTATTCATCTTTCTTTTGCATTAGTGTTAACTTTTTTACTATATCCTCGGTCTAAATTACAAACTAAAAAAATTTCGATAATTGATTATTTGTTAGTATTATTAAGCATCTCCATAGGTTTGTATTTATTTATAGAATATATGCATTTAATATATAGAGCTGGTGATCCTATTTTTTTAGATTTGGTAATGGGGTTTATTGCAATAGTTTTAGTTTTAGAAGCAACCCGCAGGGTTATGGGTTGGCCAATGGTAATAGTTGCTTTAGTATTTTTGTTATATGCTTATTTTGGTCCTTATATGCCCACGGGGCTAGCACATAAAGGTTATACAATAAAAAGAATTATTGATCATATGTATTTAACAAATCAAGGATTATATGGAGTAGCTATCTATGTATCCTCTACTTTTGTTTATACTTTTGTTTTATTTGGAGCTTTATTAGAAGCAACAGGTGGTTCAAAGTTTTTTATAGATTTTGCTTTTGCTTTAACTGGTAAATCTCGAGGAGGACCTGCTAAGGCTGCAGTTTTATCTAGTGGTTTAATGGGGATGATCTCAGGAAGTTCTTTTGCTAATGTTATTGGAACAGGAACTTTTACCATACCTTTAATGAAAAAAGTGGGATATCCTCCTGAGTTTGCAGGTGGAGTCGAAGCAGCTGCTTCGGCAGGTGGACAGATTGCTCCTCCGGTTATGGGAGCTGCTGCCTTTATAATGGCGGAAATGCTTGGGATTTCTTATGGTAAATTAATAATTTATGCTGCACTTCCAGCATTATTATATTTTCTTGCAGTGGGAGTTATGGTGGATTTTAGGGCAGGTAAATTAGGGATAACCGGAGTACCTAAAGAAAAGTTACCTAAATTAATACCGATATTAAAAAGAGGTGGACATTTAATACTTCCTCCTATAGCGATAATCTATTTCTTAATTGCAGGATATAGTCCTATTAAAGCTTCTTTTTATGCGATTGTAGTTACTATTATAATAAGTATGATTAGTAAAGAAACAAGATTAACACCAAAAAAATTGCTTATAGCGTTTGAAAAAGGCGCGACTAATGCGTTAAGCATAATAGCTGCTTGTGCTACAGCGGGTATTATAGTAGGAGTCGTCACGTTAACTGGCTTAGGCTTGAAATTTGCCAGCTTAATTGTTGATTTATCTTCTGGAAACCTTATTTTGGGCTTATTTTTAACTATGATTGCCTGTATAATATTTGGAATGGGAATGCCTACTACTGCTTTATATGTAATTTTAGCAACATTAGTAGCTCCGGCTTTAGTAAAGATGGGAGTTATTCCTATTGCAGCACATCTTTTCATATTTTATTTTGGTGTTTTTGCTGCTCTTACTCCCCCAGTTGCCCTAAGCTCTTATCTAGCGGCATCGATTGCTAAAGCAGATGGAGTGAAAACAGCATTCACAGGATTAAAGCTTGCCTTGGCTGCTTTTATAATGCCTTATATATTTGCTTTATCCCCTTCGTTGTTATTAATTGATACTTCTATTGGAGAAGTTATTTGGATATTGATTACTTCTGTGTTGGGAATATTAAGTTTTGCAGGAAGTTTGGAAGGGTACTTTGTTATAGAAAATATAAACATTCAAACACGCATAATTTTAGCCTTGTCTTCATTGTGTCTAATTATCCCTAATTTTACAAGCGATTTGCTGGGTCTTGCCGGAATGGGAACCGTTGTTGCATTTATGATACTTAAAAACAAGAGAAAAAAGATGGGAGAGATAATTACATGAAAGTAGCGGTAATTGGAGCAGGAAATGGTGGAGTATCAGTTGCTTCACACTTAGCTTTTAAGGGACACAAGGTCAATTTATATAGTATATTTCAAGAAGAATTAGAACCAATTATTAAAAAAAGAGGGATAGAATTAGAAGGTGTAGAGGAAAAAGGTTTTGCTATCTTGGATAAAGTAACTAATGATATCAAATTAGCTATTAACGGTGCTGACCTTATAATGATTGTAACCCCTGCTAATGCACATGCAAAAATAGCCAGAGATTGTGCGCCTTATTTAAAGGATAATCAAGTAGTGATATTGAATCCAGGCAGAACGGGAGGAGCACTTGAGTTCAGTAAAATATTAATAGAAGAAAAAATAAAAAATAAACCCATTATAGGAGAAGCACAGACTTTGATTTATGCTTGTAGGAAAATTAGTCCTACAAAAGCCGTAATCTATGGTGTAAAAAAATCACTTTCTGTTGCTTCATTTCCAGCAAAAAACATAGAGAGACTTATAAAAGTATTAAATAAAGCTTATCCTCAATTTGTTCCAGCAGTAAATGTATTAGAGACTAGCTTAAATAATATTGGGGCAATTTTTCATCCTGCGCCAACCATTTTAAACAGTGCAAGGATTGAATCTGGAGAAAAGTTTGATTATTATCATGAAGGAATAACTCCCGTAGTCGCTACTGTTTTAGAGAATATTGATAAAGAAAGATTAGAAGTTGCGAAAGCTCTTAAAGTAAAAACACAATCTGCAATAGAGTTTTTAAAAGAATCTTACGAAGTAAAAGCTGATTCATTATATAAAGCTATTCAA
>Ga0307428_1000801_pt1 | contig 17764 bp, 14 predicted proteins | sample SalMarWE160240MG_FD_202161 | JGI IMG/M metagenome (GOLD analysis project Ga0307428, IMG submission 202161) | Salt marsh sediment microbial communities from the Plum Island Ecosystem LTER, Massachusetts, United States - WE1603-240 | ecosystem: Environmental > Aquatic > Marine > Intertidal zone >...
TATTCGCAATATAAGTCTTTCTTTTGAGCTCTCTTAGACTTGTTCAGCCTTCTTTATTCGGTACCTGATTTAATTTAAAAACTTTAATTTATTTTAATATATTCTTAATTAATAGTCTAATGGAGCTCTGATTTATCAGAGCGTGGCAATCTCTTTGTTTAGCTAAAAACTTAAAGCTCAAAGTGCAAAACCATTAAAGTATTGCTTTTAAAGTAAGGTTTGGATTTATCCGACACATTCCATTATAATATAATTGTCTTAAAATTTATTAAGCGCAATTTATTTTGGTATTCAATAAATTTTATTACCTCATTTAAAACATCATTAAGATATCTTTTTTCATTTCCTATGCAAGCAATTCCCAAAGTTGTATTTTTCCAAAGATCGTGGTTGTCTATTTCAGAAACTGAAACATTAAATTTATTTCTTATTCGTGATATTATACTTTTTATTATATTTCTCTTGTCTTTTAGTGAGTGACTATCCGGAAAATATAAATTTACGGTACAAATTCCTATGAGCATACGTCTTTCTATCTTTCTTTTCTTATCTTTCACTCCTGGATTCCCACTTCCGCGGGAATGACAGAGGAGTTAATTATTTTTCTTTTATTTCTTTAAAAGTATAAAATTCAAGTATGTCTTTTAATTTTATATCATTAAATTTTTCTACACCGATTCCGCATTCAAAACCAGTATTAACTTCTTTTGCATCTTCTTTAAATCTTTTTAGTGAAGAGACTTTACCTTCATATATTAATTTACCGTCTCTTATCACTCGTATATTGTCATTATTCGATAGCTTTCCACTTAATACATAACTTCCTGCGATAGTACCGATCTTAGGTATTTTAAATATTTCCCTGACTTCTGCTTGTCCGCAGATATATTCTTCGATTTTTGGTTTCAAATAACCTTTTAAAGCGGACTTAATTTCATCTATTAGATTATATATAATTTTATGTAATCTGATGTCTACCTTCTCGGACTTAGCTATTTTTTGGACATTTGCATCAGGTCGAATATTAAAACCAATTATTATTGCCTTGGAAGCAGAGGCTAACATAACATCCGTTTCGTTAACATTTCCGACACCTGAGTGTATTATGTCAATTTTTACTTCTTCATTTTCAATTTTTATTTTTTTTATAGCCTCTTGCAAAGCATCTAAGGAACCTTGCGTATCCGTCTTTAAAATTATATTTAACTTATCTATCTTTCCTTCTTTTATCTCTAAAAATAAATTATCCAAAGAGAGTTCTGATTTTTCTACTATTTTACTTCTTCCCTCTTCCTCCCTTTCGTTAATTATAATTTTAGCGAGCTTATCATCGGGTACTATTTGGAAGTAATTACCTGCCCGAGGCATTTTACAAAAACCTATAATCCCAACCGGAGTTGAAGGTCCTGCTTTTTTAATGTTTTTCCCCATGTCGTCAACAAGGCTTCTGATTTTACCATAGGATAATCCTGCGATGAAATAATCGCCAATCTTCAGTGACCCATCTTGAATTAATACTGAAGCAATAATTCCTCTTTTTTTGTCTAATTTCGTTTCTATTATTAAGCCTTTTGCCGGAATATCTGTATTTGCCTTTAAGTCTAGCATCTCTGCCTGCAATGAAATAGTTTCCAATAATTTTTCAATACCTTTGTTTTGAAGGGCAGAAACTTCCACCATTAGAGTTTCTCCTCCCCATTCTTCGGAAACTAAGTCGTATTTTGCTAATCCTTTTTTTACTTTTTCGATATTAGCATTAGCTTTGTCAATTTTATTTATTGCTACGATAATGGGAACATTTGCTGCTTTTGCATGATTAATTGCTTCAACGGTTTGAGGCATTACTCCATCATCTGCTGCCACAACTAAAACTGCAACGTCTGTAGCTTTTACTCCTCGAGCCCTCATTGTGGTGAAAGCTTCATGTCCCGGAGTATCGATGAATACAATTTTTTTGTTATCTATATTAATTTGGTATGCTCCAATTCGTTGCGTAATTCCCCCCACTTCTCCTTTGGTGACATCTGTCTTTCGAATGGCATCAAGAAGAGTAGTTTTACCATGATCAACATGTCCTATTACAGTAACGACAGGAGGTTTTGCAATTAATTTTATAATTTTATCTTTTTTTTGGAGACTGCTTTTACTTTTTAATTTATCAGATAATTTTATCTTATACCCATATTCCTTAGCGATCTTTTTTAAAATATTTACAGGAATTTCCTTGTCAATCGAACTTATTGTTCCAAATTGTATGATTTTTTGTATTAACTCTGATAAAGAAATTTTTAGCTGTGAAGAAAGTTCCTTTAAATTAGGAAGTTTATTAATTTCTACAACTTTTAGTTGTTTTTTCTTTTCTTTTGCCTTTTTCCCTTTTTCAGCATCGATAATTTCTTTAATTAATTCTATAGTATCTTCATCTAAAGTACTCATATGATTTTTAACTTTAATTCCTTCTTTATCTAAAAATCTTATCAGTTCTTTAGCTGGCATTTTTAAGTCTTCAGCTAATTCATACACTCTCATTTTCATTGTATATCGCCTCCATAATAAGTTATATAACTCTTATTATATTATATTGACCAATTAGCCGATTGACCGATTGGATTTAGTTTACCAGTAAGTCAATTCTTAAATTAATTCAGTCTACCGGTCTTCCTGTCCACCAGTCTCCCAGTCAATTTAGTTAACCAGTTAGTTAATTCTCTAATTTACCAATTGGCCAATTAAATTAGTCGCTAGTGAATAGTCGTTAGTCGTTAGTATTAAAAACAAGATACGAGATACGCTTTTATTCCGTGTAACCGGCTAACCATATTTACAATATAACTATATACTAATTTTATTCGGACTTCTATCTTCTTAACCAGCTAACCAAGTAACTAGCTAACCAATTAACCAATCACATCTATATTTTCGCCTATATTTTTTAAAAAAGCCTTTCTTAATTCATCAAGCGTTTTAAGCGGAATATCTTGCTTTAAGGATTTTTTTAAACTATTTTCCCGAAAGGCAGTATCTAAACATTTAGCATTGCCGCAAATATAGGCCCCTCTTCCTGATTTTTTACCTGTCCTGTCAATTTCAATTTTTCCATCAGGGGTTTTTATTATTCTAATCATCTCTTTTTTTGGTTTTTTACATTTACAACCGATACAAGTCCTTACTGGCATTTTTGTATTTTTTGTCATTTGTAAATACCTTTTTAAGATTAATGTTATTCCTTCTCTAAATCATTTTTTTCAAGATCATTTTTTGAATCCGGATTCTTCTCTTCTTTATACTCCGATTCACTTTTTATATCTACTTTCCATCCGGTTAATTTTGCAGCAAGCCTTGCATTTTGTCCTGCTTTTCCAATTGCTAAAGAAAGCTGCTGGTCCGGTACAATTACCGTAGCAGTTTTTTCGTTTTCAAAAAGATTTACCAGTAAAACTTTAGCCGGACTTAAAGAATTAGCAATTAATACTTTTTCATCATCACTCCATTTTATAACATCAATTTTTTCATCTTTTAATTCCTGCATAATTAATTTTATCCGTGAACCTCTATCGCCTATGCATGCCCCTATCGGGTCAACCCTTTCATCCTTAGAATAAACTGCAACTTTTGATCGCTTACCTGCTTCACGAGCAATATTCTTAATCTCAACAAGTCCCTCATGAATCTCAGGGATTTCCAATTCAAACAAACGTTTTAATAATTCAGGATGGGTTCTGGATGCAAGTATCTTGGGACCTTTAGATGTTTTTGTTACCTCAAGGATATAAATTTTAATTCTTTTCCCCTTGTAGTATTCTTCATATCTAATTTGTTCGTTAGGTAAAAGTATGGCTTCCGTTCTTCCTAAATCTATAATAACATTTCCATGCTCTATCCTTAGCACAACTCCGGTAACAATATCTCTCTCTTTATCGATATATTTTTCATAAATTACATTTCTTTCAGCTTCTCTAATCTTTTGGACTATTACTTGTTTTGCTGTTTGAGTAGCTATTCTTCCAAATTCTTTAGGCGTAGTTTCTATTAAAATAGTATCCCCAATATTATATTTTTCTTTATCTGATATTGGCAAATCATCTATACTAATTTCTTTTAAAGGGTCTAAAACTTTCTGTACAATTGTTTTGTTGGTAAGTACTTTAATCGCACCAGTTTCTTTAGAAATATCTATTTTTATATCTTCTACATTGCTCGCATAGTTTTTTTTATATGCCGAAACTATTGCTGATTCAATCGCCTCTATTAATATATCCTTAGATATTCCTTTTTCTTTTTCTATTTCATCTAATACTTTTGCTAAATCTATATTCATAGATAATATACTTTATCCTCCTTCCTATTAAAATGTTTCAAGTGAAATAATTGCCTAATATATAACAAAAGAGTGGTCTTGAATACCACTCTTTTGAGGAGAACCACCTTTTTACTTAAGCGCAACAATTATAACATAAAACTATTATTTTAGCAATATATTCGTATATTGTATATCGTATGTCGTATTTCGTAAAGAAAATAGGAGACAGAAGCCTAATTCATGTCTCGTTAGCTGTTTAGTTGGTTAATTAGTTAGCTAGTTGAGGAAATAGAAGAAAGAATTCAGGAAACAGAAGCCAGAATAGGAAATAACGTAAAGAATAGGTTGGCTGGTTAGTTGGTTAAGAAAAAAGAAGCTAGAATACAGATTCTTACTACCCCACTAAAGTTTGTACTGAGGAAACGATATAATTAGAACGGATTTGGTTTAATTTGACACCAACTATTTCACCTTTTTTACCGATAAAATCAGGAATTATTGTTTTAATATAATTAGAGGTGAGACCGCGGGAATAGATTCTTCCCTCTTTATCTTTTATCTCGTCCTCAACTAATACATCGGCAATCGAATTGATATATTTTTTTTGAAAATCGTAATATAACTCTTTAGACAGGCCTTGTAACTCTTTACTTCTTTCTTTTTTGGTTCTATTATCGACTTTATTAGGCAGCAAACCTGCTAAACATTCCTTACGATCAGAATACTGAAAAACATGAATTTTTGCAAAGCATATTTTTCGAGCAAAATTGAGGGTTTTACTGAAACTGTTACTATCTTCATCAGGGAAACCAACCATAATATCAGTAGTTATGGCTATATCAGGTATTGTTTTTTTTATCAGGGAGATCTTTTGGTAAAAAATCGAGGTATCATAAGGGCGATTCATAAGATTAAGAATTTTATTATCGCCACTTTGCAGCGAAATATGCAGGTGATGACAAAACTTAGAACAGTGTTTAAAAATATTTAATAATTCAGCATCGATGTCTATTAATTCTATTGAACTTAAACGAATTCTTTTTATTCCTTTAAAATTGCTAATCAAAGAAATTAATTTTGCTAAATTTGTTTTCCCGTTATCTATATCTCTGCCGTATGTACCCAAATTAATTCCTGTGAGGACTACTTCTTTAACCCCATTACTACTTAAATTAGAAACTTCTTCTAATACATCTTCTACAGATCTACTTCGAGCAGGACCTCTAACATATGGAACTTTACAGTAAGTACAGAATCTATTGCAACCATCTTGTATTTTTAGCCAGGCGCGGGTATGTAAGCTACTTGATTTATTTTTAAGAATATTGTCATATTTTTTTAGATATTTTGCAGGCTTTACTCTAATAATCATATCATGGAAATCAATTTTTTCTAATTGTTGTAAAATTTCATTTTTTTCCCCATTCCCCGCTATTAGACTGATCCCTTCTATATTTTTAAGATCTTCATAATCAGATTGTGCATAGCAGCCGGTTACAATTATTTTTGATTTTCCATTTTGTCGGATAGCTTTTCTTATCATCTGTTTAGATTTACGATCTGCTTCTTGAGTGACAGTGCAAGTATTTATTATGTATACATCAGCACTCTGGTGAAAATCTACTATTTGAAAGCCTTTATCTTTAAAAAAATTTATAATGCTTTCTGTCTCGTATTGATTTACTTTACATCCAAGTGTTTTAAGGGCAACTTTAATAATGTATATTCCTCCTTAAAATTAGTTAGTTGGTTAGTTAGTTACATGTTTAGCTGGTTAAGAAAATAAAAGCCAAATTAGTGTCGAGCATATAGTATATAGTAAAGAAAATAAGAGATGGGAGCTTAATTCGTATCTCGTTAATAGGATAAAAATCAGAAGGCAGAATTCAGAAGTCAGAAACCCTGCTCGTGTCGAGCATTGCGTATCTCGTTATATAGCTTGTATTTCTTATTTTGTCATTGCGAAGAGTAAAACGACTGAAGCAATCCCATCATATTATATAAATACTATTTGCAATGACATGTTTTATAGTTTATCATACAAATCTTTCCATTCCGGATTAATTCCTATAATCAATTTAACCTTCTTAGTCCTTGGACCTGCTTTTATTTGTTTTTCTCTTAATATGGCATTTTCTGGGTCATTATATATTTCAAAAAATATTAATTTATTGATATTATAGTTTCTTGTAAATCCATCAATTACTTTTTCTTTATGTTCCCAAATTCTTTTCTTTAAATTGCTGGTAACTCCAGTATATAAAACGGTATTTATTTTATTGGACATTATGTAAACATAATATTGCTTCCTATTAAAAGGGATTGCCACGGCTTCGCCTCGCAATGACAGATTTAATTACTTTTATTTTTATTAATCTTTTAAATGACTTTCTGTTTTTTTATTCTGACTCCTGGCTCCTGACTTCTATTCTCTTTCCTGAACCAGCTAACCAACTAACTAGCTAACTAATTCTTAAAAAGATACTAATTATCGTTTTGTCCGAAAGCATTTTTTATTTTCGTAAAAATACCTTTCTCTCCCAATTTTTTTAAATCTTCTCCATTTAATTTTGCATATTCTAATAATAAATTTCTTTGTTTATCATTCATCTTTTTAGGTATTTCTACTATAATTTTAATATATTGATTCCCTCGATGCTGAGTTCCAATTTTAAATATTCCTTTTCCTCTAAGTCTAAAGACACTATTTGGTTGGGTGCCAGCAGGAATTTTTAGTTTTGCTTTTTCTTCCAGGGTTGAGACAGTAGTTATTCCACCCAAAATGGCCTTTACAAAACTAATTGAATGAGTACAACTAATATCAATCCCTGTACGTTTAAATATTTTATGAGGTTTTACGTATAAAACGATGTATAAATCACCGGAAGGACCACCTCTTTCTCCCGGTTCTCCCATTCCAGTTATTCGTAATCGATGACCGCTATCTACACCAGCAGGTATTTTTACTTTTACTACTCTATTTTTCTTTACTTTCCCTGTACCTCTACAATTGGGACATACATCTTTTATTATTTTTCCTTCACCTGCACATCGAGGACAGGTTTTTATATTAACAAATTGGCCAAACATTGTACTTTGAGTGCTTTTGATCTCACCCGTACCATGGCAATCAGGACAGGTCTGAGGAGAAGTGCCAGGTTTTGCTCCGCTTCCTTTGCACGCTTGACAAGTTTCCCAGCTTGGGACTTCTATTTTAGTTTCATTGCCAAAGGCAGCATCTTCAAAGCTTATTTCTAAATTGTATCTTAAATTAGCTCCCCTTTGAGGACGTACTCTTCCTTCACTTCTTCGAGTTCTTGTTCCAAAAAAAGATTCAAAAATATCACCGAAGTCACCAAAATCAGAAAAACCTCTTCCTTGAAAATCAAATCCTCCCATGCCTTCAGCTGAACCAAATTGATCATATCTTGCCTTCTTTTCCGGGTTACTAAGTACTTGATAGGCTTCGTTAATTTCTTTAAATTTATCTTCAGAATTGCTATCAGATGAATTTCTATCAGGGTGATATTTAAGGGCAAGTTTTCTATAAGCCTTTTTTATTTCCTCAGGAGCAGCACCTTTTTTTAAACCTAAAACTTCATAATAATCTCTTTTTGTCAATTAATGTTTCCCTCTTTCCTCGTATGTCGTATATATTATAGCGTAGAGCGTACAGCGTTTAGCGTATAGGATAAATCATTCTGTACAACATACTGCCAACTTCTTTTATAAGATTTTCAATAATTTCATTTTTATTTATATAACTCAAATCAAGAGATAATAAATATTGAGTTTCTAATTCCAACAATGAAGCATAGGCTATAGATAAGAATTGTTGATATTCAGCTTTATGTTTTCTTCCATATCCTTCAGCTATATTCGAAGGTATAGATATTGCTGCTCTTCTAATTTGTTGAGTTAATCCATAAGTTTCAGATCTTGGGAAAGTTTTGGTGATTTTATATACTTCTAAGACTAATCTATAAGCCTTTTGCCAAACTATTAAATCTTTAAAACTTTTTGTTTTCAATATCTATTCTCTATTAACCTTTTACTTATGTCATTCCCGTGAAAACGGAAATCTATCTTTATCTTATCTTTCACTCCTGGATTTCCACTTTCGTGGGAATGACAGAGGAAAATTGGCTTTTATATTTCGTCTGCTTCTTTTCTCTAACTTTACGCTCTACGCTGTACGCTATACGCTAATCTTTTTTGTCTTCTTTTTTGTCCTCGTCCTTCTCGACTTCATAATCAGCGTCAACTACTTTTTCCTCTTCCTTTTCATCTTTTTTGTCAGCTTCACTACTTTTCTCACTTTCCTTGTTTGTTTCCTGTTGTTGTGTTTGAGCTGATGCTTTTTTGTAAATTTCCTCGGCAAGCTTATGTGAGGAAGTAGTCAATTTTTCGATACCAGCTTTAATATTTTCCGCATTATCCTCTTCTAAAGCCTTCTTAAGATCTTTAATATCCTCAGTTATCTTATTTTTATCATCCTCACTAACTTTATCTCCGGACTCCTTTAGTGTTTTTTCAACACTATAAATTAGAGTATCTGACTGATTTCTAAATTCTATCTTTTCTTTTAATTTCTTGTCTTCTTCAGCGAATTGCTCCGCTTCTTTTACTTTTTTATCTATTTCTTCATCAGTTAACCCACTTGAGGCAGTAATGGTTATTTTTTGTTCTTTTTTAGTCCCTAAATCTTTTGCTTTAACATTGATAATACCGTTTCTATCGATATCAAAAGTTACTTCGATTTGGGGAATTCCTCTCGGTGCCGGTGGTATGCCAATTAATTGAAATCTTCCTAAACTGGTATCATCTTTAGCCATAGGCCTTTCACCTTGTAATACATTTATATCAACAGCTGATTGATTATCGGCAGCGGTCGAAAATATCTGGCTTTTGGAAGTAGGAATGGTACTATTTCTTTCAATTAAGCGAGTAGCTACTCCCCCTAAAGTTTCTATACCTAACGACAGAGGTGTAACATCCAGTAATAGAATGTCCTTCTTTACTTCACCTCCTAAAATACCAGCTTGAATTGCTGCTCCCATTGCTACAACTTCATCAGGATTAACTCCCTTGTTTGCTTCTTTTCCAAATATTTTCTTTACAGTTTCCTGTACTTTGGGCATTCTGGTTTGCCCTCCAACCAATATTACTTCATCAATATTTTCCGATTTTAATTTAGCATCTTCAAGCGCTTTATGACATGGCTCAATGGTACTCTCAATAAGGTCTTCAGTAAGTTGTTCTAATTTTGCCCTGGTAAGGGTAACATTTAAATGTTTTGGTCCGCTGGCATCAGCAGTGATAAAGGGTAAATTAATCTCAGTTTCCAATGATGAGGATAATTCACATTTCGCTTTTTCTGCTGCTTCTTTTAATCTTTGCAAAGCCATTTGATCCTTTTTTAAATCTATTCCGTTATCTTTTTTAAATCCAACTACTAACCAATCTATTACTTTTTGATCAAAATCGTCACCACCCAGGAAAGTGTTACCATTAGTTGATTTTACTTCATAGACTCCCTCTTCACCAATGTCTAATATTGAAATGTCAAAAGTTCCGCCTCCAAGATCATAAACAGCAACCTTTTCATTCTTTGCCTTATCAAATCCATAAGCAAAGGCAGCTGCCGTAGGTTCGTTTATAATTCTTAATACATTTAAACCAGCAACTTTTCCCGCACTCTTAGTGGCTTCTCTTTGGTTATCGTTAAAGTATGCGGGTACAGTAATAACCGCATCATTTATTTTTTCACCAATATGATCTTCAGCAGATTTTTTAAGTTTTTGTAATACTATAGCTGAAATTTCCTGTGGACTATAAGCTTTTCCCTTGGCTTCAATTTTAATGTCAGTGTGCTCCCCGGGAATTATTTTAAAAGGTAAGAATTTTTTGGCTTTTTGCACTTCTTCATCATTATATCTTCTACCAATAAGCCTTTTAACCGAAAATATGGTATTTTCAGGATTGGTAACTGCTTGTCTTTTGGCTAATAAACCTACTAATCTTTCACCTTTTTTCGAAAATGCAACTATCGAGGGTGTAGTTCTACCGCCTTCTGCGTTTTCTATTATAACAGGCTTTCCTCCTTCTATTACTGCAACAACAGAATTAGTTGTTCCTAAATCGATTCCAATTATTTTTCCCATGATATTATCTCTCCTTTTCTTAATATCCTTTAATTTTTATTATTTTTTATCAGTAACTTTTTTTCTCTTTAGTTGAAACCGCAACTTTTACCATTGCAGGTCTTAACACTTTAGATTTTATATAATAACCTTTTAGAAATTCTTCCGTAACCATATCTTCTGAATGTTTATCTGTTTCTATTTTCATTACCGCTTCATGTTTATAGGGATCAAATCTATGCCCGATTGATTTCATAGGCACAACACCTTCTTTTTTTAGAATATTATAAAATCCCTTTAAAGTATTATTAATCCCTTTCCTTATAGCTTTTACATTTTCTTCATTTTTAGCAGAATCTAAAGCTCTTTCCAGATTATCCAATACAGTTAATAAATTACTTATAAGCCTTTCGTTAGCAAATTCAATAAATTCCTTCTGTTTTTTCTCCTGTCGTTTTTTGTAATTATCAAAATCAGCTTGTAATCTTTCCAAATGTTTCAGATATTCTTTGAATAAACTATCTTTTTCTTGAACCAATTTCTTGGTTTCTGATAATTCCTCTTTTATATTTTTTAATTCTTCCTCTTTTTCTACTAATTTTCGAATTATTTCTTCTTTAGTCATTGATTTATATTTTTTACTATCCATTAATTTTCCTTTTCCCTGATGTTTCTTTTTGCTTTCTTTATTATACATTAACACCCTCCGACAATAAGCATTAATCATAAGAACATCTTATAATTCAGATAATATCTCACTCAGTTTATCCGATATATATTCCGCAATGGAGACCATTCTGGGATAATCCATCCTGGTTGGACCTAAAATTCCTATTGCTCCAGCTGATTTACCTTTAATACTGTATTCACTTGTTACCAGGCTGCAGTTTTGCATTTCTTTCAGTTTACTTTCTTTACCGATAATTATTTTCGTCTTTCTGAAACCTAAATATCTTCTTATTGTGGCAGCTAATATATTTTCTTCTTCGATAAGTGATAATATATAATTTAATTTATCTGTTTCTTTAAACTCAGGATGTTTCATTATGTTAGTTCTACCGTCTAAATAAACTTTATTTTCAGAATATTCAAAATTAAAACATTCTTCTAAAAATTTATGAATATAATTAAATCTTTCCTGAAATGAAATAATTTTATCTAATTCATCTATTAATAAATTGTTTAAATTTGTTAAATTTACATCTTTTTCTACTAATTTACTATTTATAAAATTAGATAGATAGTTTAATCTGTCTTTAGTAATTTCACCAGAAACTTTAATTGTTTTTTGGCAAACTAATCCTGTATCTGTAATTATAATAGTTAGAATACGATTATTTCCTACCGATACAAATTGAATATTTCTTACTAAATCATTATATATAACCGGCGCTAAGACAACTCCTATATTGTTAGTTAATTTCGATAATAATTGAGAAGTTATCTTCATCGTCTCTTCGAACTCTTTACTTTTGTTGTAAATCTGTATAATTTCTCTCTTTTCTTTTTCTCTTAAATAGCTTTTTATCATTAAATTATCTACATAAAATCTATAACCTTTGTCGGTTGGAATTCTCCCTGATGAAGTATATGGCTGCCATAAATAATCATATTTTTCTAACAAATACATTTCATGTCTTATTGTGGCAGTACTTAAATTCAAATTATATTTTTCAGCAATTATAGCTGAGCTAACAGGTTCAGCAGTAGTAATATATCTATGCACTACTGCTGTTAATATATTTTTAATTCTTTCATTTAATTCCATTTTTACACCTCGTTTAGCACTCTCATAGGGAGAGTGCTAATTGCCTTAAATAAGATATCACTATAGATTCTATTTGTCAAGATGTTACTAAAAATAATTGACCAATTGACCAATTAATTTAGTCTACCGGTTAATTTAGTTATCCAGTTACCCGGTTAACCAGTTTGCCAGTAAATTGTGTGATGAGTAACATTTAATAATTAACCTGTTTTTGGGCTTTCATAAATATGATCTTATTACTTATTACTGTATTTTATACGCGATACGAGCAGGGTTTCTGTCTTCTTATTTTTATTCTCTTAACGAGATAAGATTCACGAATATGGGATACAAATTTGTCTTTTTTCTTATATTTCCTTAACCATCTAACCAAGTAACCAACTAACTAATTAACTAATAAATCAATCAACAAATTCCCTAAAAACAGTATTGGCTAGAAAAATACCCTTATTGGTTAGTTTTATTTTATAATTATCTTTTTGCAATAGTCTTAAATTGACCAATTTATTGATCTGTTTAGAGAAAATATCATTAAGGTTAATCCCAAATCTTGTCTGGAATTTTTTATAAATTACTCCATCTCTGGTCCTCAAACCTAAAATTATAGTTTCTATCATTCTTTTTCTTAAGGATAATTTTTCTCCATTGTCTATAGGTAATTTAGCACTCATTATTTCTTTAATATATCTTGCTGGGTTTTCATAATTCATGTATCGATACCCTCTTATGAAGGAATATGCTCCAGCTCCTATTCCCAAATACGGTTTATTCTGCCAATAAATTAGATTATGCTTTGATCTCTTATAAGGGCGTGCAAAATTCGCTATCTCGTAATGCTCAAAACCACTCTCTTCTAAAAAATTTATTGCCCAGTTATACATGTCAAATTCTTCATCCTCAGTAGGTAGCTTTAATTTTCCTCTTTTATATTCTTTGTAATATTCTGTTCCCGGTTTTATAGTCAGGTTATATAAGGATAAGTGATCTGGTTTTAAGGAAACAGCTTTTTTCAGTGTAGCTTGAATATCTTCTGTAGTTTGGTCTGGCAGAGCAAACATTATATCTATATTAATATTTTTAAATCCTGCCTCTCGAGCCAAATAATATGAATCAATAATTTCTTGTGTATTATGTATTCTGCCTAATTTTTTTAAAAATATATTATTAAAACTCTGTGCTCCTAAACTTAATCTTTTTATTCCTGATTCGGTTAATAATTTTATTTTTTCACCATTTAATGTCCCCGGATTTGCTTCTATGGTTATCTCCACATCTTTATCTACCTTAAATTTTTCTTTACAAAATTCTAATATATTATAAATTTGAACTCCCGATAAAATAGTGGGAGTACCGCCTCCCAAGTAAATAGTTTTTATATTACTCTTTTTTAATTTCTGAGAATAAGCAGTTATCTCCTGATATAAAGCGAAAATGTAGGAAGAAATCTGATTATCTTCTTCTAATTGGTAAGAATTGAAATCACAGTAAGGGCATTTTGATATACAGTAAGGGAAATGTAGATACAATCCTAATTCCATTAATTATCACCTAATTAAATTTTTAATATTCCTAAAAATGCTTCTTGTGGAATTTCCACCTTTCCAAATTTTTTCATTCTTTTTTTCCCGGCTTTTTGTTTTTCCAACAGCTTTCTTTTACGAGTTATGTCTCCCCCATAACATTTAGCTGTTACATCCTTCTTTAATGCCTTGATGGTTTCTCGAGCAATAATTTTTCCTTCAACTGTGGCTTGCAGGGGAACTTCATACATGTGACGAGGAATAATTTCTTTTAGTTTTTCTACTATCTTCCTTGCCCGCGTATATGCCTTATCTTTATGTACAACAAAAGATAGAGCGTCTACTAACTCATGATCAACTAATATGTCAACTTTGGCCAATTCGGAGGGCTGATATCCTATAAGTTCGTAATCCAGCGAGGCATATCCGCTGCTTATAGATTTTAACTTATCATAGAAATCTAAAATAATTTCATTTAAAGGGAGCTTGTAATCTAATCTTAATATCTTTTCGTCAATATATTCCATATTTTTAAAGTTTCCCCTTCTTTCCTGAACTAAATCCATAATTCCACCAATACACTTACTGGGAGTAATGATATTTACTTTTACATACGGTTCTTCAATTTTATCAATATCATTTCGTGAAGGGAAAGAGGAAGGATTACTTATTTTTAACATTTCCCCATTTTTTTTAGTTACTTGATACATTACACTCGGTGTGGTTGCGATTAAACCTAAACTATATTCTCTTTCCAATCTTTCCTGAATAATTTCCATATGCAACAATCCTAAAAATCCACACCTAAAGCCAAAACCTAAAGCCTCTGATGTTTCAGGCTCACTAAAAAGAGAGGAATCATTTAATTTAAGTTTATCTAATGCAGTCTTAAGATTTTCGTATTCCTTATTATCAATCGGGTAGATACTGCAAAAAACCAAAGGTGTAACCCTTTTATATCCTGGAAGACTCTCCTGAGCCGGGTTTGAAGCATCGATAATAGTATCACCTACGTGAGTATCTTTAATATTTTTAAACCCTGCTATTATATATCCCACTTCACCGGCAGTAAGTTCTTTTATAGGCTTCATCTTAGGGCGAAATATTCCTATTTCCATCACTTCATATTTTATATTATTAGACATAGTTTGAATAATCATACCTGGTTTTATTACACCATCTACTACTTTAACATAGACAATTGTTCCCTTGTAGGAATTATAAACCGAGTCAAATATAAGTGCTCTTAAGGGCAGATTTGAACTCCCTTTTGGTGGTGGAATTTTAGTCACTATTGACTCTAAAATATCAGAAGTTCCAACTCCTTCTTTGGCACTCGCTAAAATAATTTCCTTTTCTTTTATTTCTGAAATATTTTGCAATTCTTGAATAACTCTATCAGGATTAGCAGAAGTAAGATCTATTTTATTAATTATCGGAATTATCTTTAAATTGCTTTTTAATGCTAAATTAATATTAGCTATGGTTTGTGCCTGGACACCTTGAGATGCATCAACAATCAATAAAGCACCCTCACATGCCGCAAGACTACGAGATACTTCATAGGAAAAATCAACATGTCCCGGGGTATCAATTAAATTTAAAATGTATTCTTTTCCATTTTTAGAGTGATAGTATAACCTTACTGCTTTTGATTTAATAGTTATCCCCTTTTCTCTTTCTAAATCCATATCGTCCAGTATCTGTTCTCTTTTCTCTCTCTCGGAAATTGTTCCGGTGAATTCCAATAATCTATCAGCTATAGTTGATTTTCCGTGATCAATATGAGCGATTATAGAAAAATTCCTGATATTTTCAATGTTGCAATGATAATCCTTTAACATTATTTATTCTCTACTCCTTAAGATTGTTTTTATGCTTTGCTTTAAATTTTTAACTTCTTTCACACCCAGTATATAACTAATAATAAAATATGCCAAACCTCCACTAAAAATAGAGGCAGCTACTTGAATAATCTGATTATATTTATTACTCAAATCCAATACGCTACCAAAATAATTACTAACCAAAACACAGATTATTCCTAGAAATATTGAAGATATAATAATTTTTACCAGAAAAGATACTTGAGATTTTAATTCAAAGTCCCCAATTTTATCCTTTAAAACTTTCAAAAGAATAATCATATTTAATATGGCCGCAACTGAAGTTGCTAATGCTAAACCGGAATGAGCTAAAAATCTAATCAAAATTAAATCTAAAGCAATATTTATAAATACTATGTAGATTCCGATCTTTACCGGAGTTTTGGTATCTTTTAAAGCATAAAAAGACATTGTTATCAACCGAACACAGGCATAGGCAAACAGGCCAATAGAATAATACAATAAGGCACTTGCAGTCATATTGGTTGCCACTCTGCTGAATATACCATGTTCGTATATTAAACGAATCAATGAATCCTTTAACACTATTAATCCTACAGCCGACGGAATAGTGATAAATAATAACATTTTCAGACCGAATAATAATGATTTTTTAAATTCAATAATATTATTTTTTGCCGTTTGTTTTGCAAGTGTAGGGAAAATGGCAATAGATATGGCAATTCCAAATGCCCCCAGGGGAAATTGTACTAATCTGTTGGAATAATACAAAGCTGAAATACTTCCATCAATTAAAGTAGAAGCAATTGTCCTATCCACTATAACATTAATCTGGGTAATAGCCAGGCCTATCATGGCAGGTAATAATAGTTTTAATAATTTCTTTACTCCCGGATCATTAAAATCTACCGTAAAGTTATATTTTATTTTTTTTCTTGCTAATACCGGGGTTTGTACTAATGCCTGACCTATCCCTCCCAAAATTACTCCCCAGGCAATGCTATATATACCATATTTATAACTTAAAGTAATTGCAAAAATAATAACAGAAATATTTAACATAGCCGGTGCTAAAGCAGGTATCAGAAAATGATCATAGGAATTCAAAATACCCATAAATAGAGCGGCAACTGCCACAAAACCGATATAAGGGAAAATGATTCTGGTTAAGTTTACAGCTAATTGATATTTATACATATTGCTTTTAAAGCCGATAGCAATTATATTAATTAGCAAAGGAGCTCCCCAAGTACCTAAAATTACCACAATTATTAAAATTATAATTAAAATATTTAAAACATTACTGGCAAAATATTCAGCTTTTTTTCTATCATGATTAGTTAAATACTCTGCAAAAATGGGTATGAAAGCTGAGTTTAAAGCACCCTCCCCTAAAAAACTCCTCAATAAATTAGGAATCATGAAAGCAATAAAAAATGCATCGGTTTCAATCCCTGCTCCGAATCTATTGGAAATTACTATTTCTCTACCCAAACCTAATATTCTACAAAATATAGTGGCAATGATTACTATTCCTGCGTATTTAGCAATTTTATGTTTTGTTTCCATCAATCTCCCTTTATTATATAGCGTACAGCGTTTAGCGTATAGTTTTGGATTAATAAAATTATTCCTAAGTATCATGTCGCTTATTAGTTAACCAGTTACCCTGTTTGCCAGTTCTCCAGTTAAATTAGTCGTTAGTGAATAGTGAATAGTCGTTAATATTAAACACAAGATGCAAGATACAAATTAATCTGGTTATCATGCTAACCATCTTAACGAGATACGATTCACAAGATACGAGATACGTTTTTATTCCGGATATCCGGTAAACTAGCTAACTAACTATCTTTACTATATATGATATACTAATTAATATATATTAATTTCTCTTCTTTCTCTAGAATTTTTACTCCCTCTTTCCTAACTCTGCGCTCCACGCTAAACGCTCTACGCTAATTTCGCTATACTCTAAACGCCTTTTCCTTACTATATACTATATGCTCGATACTAATCTGGCTCTGTCTTCTGCCTTTTTCTTTATTTAACTCCACGCTAAACGCTGTACGCTATACGCTTATTTAGTTAGTGTAAACTTTAGTGGGGTAGTTAGTGTAAACTTTAGTGGGGTAGTTAGAAGAAAAAATATTGTATATTAATAATACTTTCTTTGGTTAGTAATA
>Ga0307428_1000805_pt1 | contig 17730 bp, 21 predicted proteins | sample SalMarWE160240MG_FD_202161 | JGI IMG/M metagenome (GOLD analysis project Ga0307428, IMG submission 202161) | Salt marsh sediment microbial communities from the Plum Island Ecosystem LTER, Massachusetts, United States - WE1603-240 | ecosystem: Environmental > Aquatic > Marine > Intertidal zone >...
TGCGCCCGTAGCTCAGAGGACAGAGCGTCGCACTGCGGCTGCGAAGGTCGGAGGTTCGAGTCCTCCCGGGCGTAAAGGCCTTTTCCCGATACGCCCTCAGTATCACAGGCGATCACTATATCGGAGGTGGCTAAACCCTCCTGTTAAAAGGTTCGCTCGCCGGCCTAAGGGCTCTCTGGGATAGTCTCCTCTACTATCCCACCCTGCAGTTTCTCCATTTGCTCCTTTGTGACATCGATGATGGCTGTCCCTTCCGGGACATCGAACCTAAACTCTTGATCAGGAATCTCGATGTTGACTAAAACATCCTTTAGCCTTTGCTGGTAGATCAGTTCACCATCCGGGGAATATGCCTCTATCCTCCTCTGTAAACCGTCCACGCTTGAAACCCATGCCTTGACTCGTGCAACTTCTGCGTCTTCTTCCTGGGTCACATCGCCTTGAAAGATACAAACTTCCTCACCATCCAGATCCTCAATGCCGAGGTACTCAATACTGCCTTTGTCGATCTTGCCCAGCACGCCCTCAATGTCCGCCTGCTCACCGACCAATTCTTTGATGGTCTCTGGAAACTCCTCCCTCAATGCGGCCAGATCGACCTTGGAAGCCATCTTGAAATACGGCAGATATTGCCAGAGTGTAAGTCCATCAGAATACAGGTATTGCTTGGCCCTTTCGTCTTTTCCCATGCACATCTCCATCCTCAATCGGTCCGGTCTGACGAATGCGATCGTGCCATATGTAGTCTCACCCTCTGTAAAGACTATCTCGAATGTCGCGCGATAGGAGCTCAAACTTCGAATCTTGCTCTGAAGATCGCTTAATAATGCTTCTACATCTGCCTTAGGTTCGGTTGTCTGCGAAACTCCGCCGGGTGGGCTTTGAACCAACTCCCTGGGGGCGGCTACCTCGGGGGAGGGAGGCCCTTCCCCCTTATCACCACAGCCTGTAAGGGCAAGCAAAGCGATCAGCAGTAAAATTCCCCAGATGTAGCGGGGTCTTTTCCTCTTTGCCACCATCGGATTCCTCCATTCGATAAATCCCAACCGGTCACCTACAGGATAGCCGCGCAATTTCCAAATTCTGCCGGAGTTAGGTTCGGCCTGGATCGGCGTTATCATCATAAAGAGCCTCCGCTTTGTACCCTAAAGTGAGCTCAAGGTGAGGGAAGTGGAGATTCGCCACAGGCGAACCTGGTTGTTGTTTGTACGAGCTACATGAACTCTGTCAGGAACAAACCTCTCAACGCCGGAGACAAGCTCCGACCAACGTCGGAGATAAACTCCGACGCTACATCCGTTTTTGTAGCGTCGCACCTTGTGTGCGACGTTATTTCCGAGATTTGAAAGGTCCCGTACTCACTCTCAGTGATCGGACGTAGTATCACGACCAGGTTGGACCCGGGAAGGCAGGCCGTGAAGAGGTGCCCACCTGGTGTTAATTCGTTTTCTGAAATGGTATCCGGGTACAGTACCAAATCTCCTAGATTTGCCAGGCGACAAGTGGGTGGCCTTGTATCCTGCTCCAGCCCAGAAACCCACGATACAACAAGCACCATCGTGCCGATCAGGATGCCCAGCAACCTTGCTTTCCTATGCATCCATATCACCTTCTAAGTATGAACCCAATAGATGTACCATTATAGCGGCCGTTGGCACCATGATCGCCGTGATTGACTTTACAGGCTCATAAGATGTATGGTAAGGTGTCGACTCGATCACAGAGGCTGCCTTCGAGGATAGGAGGGGAGGTGGCTGTGCGTCCGATCGAGTCAACCGGTGCGCTCCGGGTGGAATTTGCCAAGGAGGTGTTCCACTATGGGGGAGAGCAATACGTCGTTGTTCGTTATCGGCGCGCTGGCCGTATTGGGACTGCTTTTGCTGCTATCTACAGGCCCAAAGGAGCCCGCTTCACCGCCTACATCGCAGACTCCTCAAGCTTCACACGTATCTCAGATCGTACAAGCTCCGAAGGCTGCGATACCACCGTTTGTCGATGCAGGAAATAACCTCACCCTCGATGGGCGTGAGAGCGCTCGGCTAACGGGCCACGGATATGACCCCGGTGGCGGGAAGGTGACCTATCATTGGACGGCCGAAGGTGGGCGAGGGTACTTCGATAATGCCTACCAGCTTCGACCTTTGTACACCGCCCCATCGATCTGCAGCTGCAAAGAGTGTATTGCGCTTACGCTAACCGTGACGAACGACTATGGCGTGAGTACTAGTGATCAAATGTTCGTCCTCGTGCGTGGCGACCCCATCACTTGCCCACCCCAAAAAACATGGGGACCGTGCGGTCCAGTGCCAAGACCGTGCGAGGAGCCTTGTAGAGTCCGCGTAGAAATACGTGGCCCATGCGAACCGGAGCTGCCCCCGTGCGAGGTACCCTGTGTTCCTCACATAGGACCGCTGGAGCCGTGTGAGCCGGTTCCGGTCCCCTGCTGCACGACGTGCAGATCGGCCTGCGGTGAGGAATGGCCCTGTCCCTGGTATCCAGGCGTGACGACACCATGCCGTGCAGGGGCTCCACCTACACCTATCATCAGCCGGCGCTACCCCACATCTGTCGATGAAGGAGGGACTGTTCAGATTCACGGCAAGATCCGCAATCCTGCTTGCAACCCTGTCTGCTTCTCCTGGAGTGCCGCCAAAGGCTGGTTCGATGACCCCACTTCTCTTGATCCCATCTGGCATGCACCGATGACAAATCGCGGTGGCGGAGAGGACGCCTGCATCACGCTTGTCATACAGGATGGTTGTGGGGGGCGGGGATACGACCAGATCCGCCTCCACATCAACAATCTGCGCCACTGACCAAGCCAGATTAAGAGGGCGACCCCCGGAAGTTTTGAGGTGTGATAGAAGAATCACTGAAGCCAAGCTCAGATACGGAACTTCTGTAAGGTAAGAGAGGACATGGCGCAGCTCACCGTCGAAACGATCGACCAGGTTCTAGACGGGGTCATCGCGCAGAGAGCAAGTAACCTTGATCTGTGGCACATCACGTTCATAAAGAGCCTCCGCTGGATACCCCCCAGCTTGCTGGGGGGAGGAAAGCGGAGATTCGCCGAAGGCGAACCTGGTTGTTGTTTATACGAGCTACATGAACTCTGTCAGGAACAAACCTCTCAACGTCGGAGACAAGCTCCGACGCTACGAAAAAATGGATGTAGCGTCGCACCTTGTGTGCGACGTTATCTCTGGCGCGACACAGCGCTACATCAAACTGCAACATAAGGATCAACTCCGCTTAGCCCTTTAGGTTTTTGCCTTTTAATGCCCCGCAGCTTGCTGCGGGGTTCTTTACTGACCTCCGTGACTGGTGAGAATCTCCTGTTTGAGGCGGTCCCTGAACACGTCGGTGGTTTCGCCCAAGGTAAGGAAGAGGAATTGAGAGATTGGAAGATTGAATAATCGGGAGATTGAGATGTTAAATCACTCAATTCCCCTCTCTGCGTACTTTAGCGTGCTTGGGGGGTGTAGTAGCCGATTTAGGATTTACTACACCCCCCGGGCAGTAAAAGCTTTTGTTTCGTAGGGGAAGGGATTTTTTGTAACACCTTCCTCTGAGACTACCATCCCCCCTATAAACTTCGTATTATTTTACAAGTGCAAACGGCAAAAAATAAAGGGGAAGCCGATGGAGATTGAGGCTCTGAAAAGGAAGGTGAACGAGCTGCGAGGGGATGTTCTTCGCATGGTGACGAAGGCCAACTCCGGTCACCCCGGCGGTGCGCTGGGAATGGCCGATCTTCTCACCGTCCTTTACTACCAATACCTTAAGCACGATCCGAAGCGGCCCGACTGGCCGGACCGCGACCGTTTCCTCCTGTCTAACGGCCACACCTGCCCGATTCTCTACGCCATCCTCGCCGATCGCGGCTACTTTCCGCGCGAGGAGCTGTGGCGCTTCCGCAAGTTCGGCGCTCTGTTGCAGGGACATCCCTCCACTGCCTGGAAGATCCCCGGGGTGGAGCTGTCGAGCGGATCGCTCGGTAACGGGCTTTCGGTCTCGCTAGGGATGGCCCTTGCTGCAAGGCTCGATAAGAAAGACTCCCGTATCTATTGCTTCATCTCCGATGCCGAGTGTCAGGAAGGTCAGCCGTGGGAGGCGGCGACCGCTGCAGTGCATCACCGTGTCGATAACCTGTGCGCGATCCTTGACTGGAACGGCTGTCAGATCGACGGCTACACCGCTGACGTGATGGATGTCGGTGACCTCGCGGACAAGTTTCGCTCCTTTGGCTTCAGCGTACACGAGATCGACGGGCACAACTACGAGGAAATCATCACCGCGTTCGACACCTTTGTTTCTGCCGCTGGAACGGCAAAGCCGATGCTGATCGCCGCTCACACCACACTCGGTAAAGGGGTCTCATTCATGGAGAACGACCCCAAGTGGCACCACGGTGCCCTCTCCGAGAGGCAACTGGCGCAGGCCCTTAGGGAGCTTGGCCTGGACTAGCGCGCTCTTAATACCTGGGTTGAAGTTCGAGTCCCCTAGGCTCCAGTAGATCCAAATCTTGTCAACGGTGCTTTTGGGCTTCATCGATCAGGAATGTCAAGAAGCAAGCTGCGGCGGAACGGGGTCTTGCAATCTCCAACTAATGGCAGCGGGGTTGTTTCGCTTGAGTGGTAGATTGCTTCTAGGTTCGAGTCCCTCCAGGCACAGCTTGCTGGACAAGTTCTGAACCGACACTTGCACATCGAAAGCGGGGGGTGCTGAGGTACTCTTGAAATCTTGCATTTCAAGATCTGACCCCTTTTCCACACTACTTAGAGGAAACGGTGGATGATGCGCCTAGGACGTTGGTTCGGTGACGGCTGGCCGTCGCGACTCAAGCGGAAGCCGCCAGGAGTCTCCTTCCGGCGTTCATAACGGCATGGAGGATCCTCCCTGCGCGCGAGCGCGTGGGCATGATGGCGTTGTAGCGGCAGACCTCGTGGCAGCACATGCATTGGATGCAGATGCTTCGATCGATCTTTGCTTTCCCTTTGCGGACGGCGATCGCGCCGACCGGACAGGCATTTGGGCACGCGGCGCATCCGACGCAATTTTGGGTGACGACCCGCGGCCGGATGGTGAGCAGGCGCACGAAGAACTGCGATAAGAACCGGGGCAGTCGCTGGACAAACCGCCCGGCGGCGCTGGCCGGTAGAGAAAAGTCTGGAAGGGAAACGCTCTCGATCCGCTCCCCGACGACCTCGATGTTGCGAAGATCCCCCACGCCCAATCCCCGCTCGTGGGCGATGCGGGTGGTGAGGACCTCTGTGGGGTCCAGTCCGATGATCCGCCCCGCGGCCGCGTCCAGCGCCACCGCATCCAGACTGGCCAGCATAAGACCGAGGTTCCGAGGTTTTCCACCGGCCGGTCCTTCTCCCTCCATAGCGACGATGCCGTCCATAATAGTGAGCGTCGGCTTGGCGGTGGCGAAGATGTCGACGAGCACCTGGCAAAAATCCTCCAATCGAGGGTGGTCACCGTGGAAACGTGTGCGTAGGCCGCTCGGGATCGTGCCGTACAGGTTCTTCACGCCGCCGGTGAGCAGGGTGAGTGAATGCGTCTTCAGTTTGGGCAGATTGATAACGACGTCTGCATCGGCGACGGCCTTGGCGAGATAGATTGTTTCAAGCCGGTGGCCATTGCAGCGGACTTTGACGAATCCACTTTGTTTGAGATTGACGAGCTCGACCCCCGCGCGTTCGCACATCGCGCGGTACCCCGAGGTTCGAAAGCCATCTTCATCGGAGGCCCGGATGTCATCGCCCACCGTGATTGCAGCACCGGTTTCCTTAAGAAGATCCAACACGGCCTCGACGAAGACCGGATGGGTGACGATCGCTCGCTCCGGCGGGGACGGCGGCGGGAGGTGATTGACCTTAACGAACACATCATCGCCCGGTCTGATCAGATGATTCCATCCGCCGATTAGCGCGAGTCCCTGCTCCAGAGCGGAGCGGATCTGTGCGCGGTCATATTCATGCGCCCTAATGATGGCGACTTTGGCCCGATCCATTCCCTACACCAAACAGATCCCGAACAGCCGTCGCTTCAGATCCTTCGGGATCTCCTGTGTTGTTGTCACCTCCTTCTTGATCTTCCACAGGAGACACCGTAGCGGGAGGGAGAATTTTCGTCAACCGGTGTTCCCCAAAAGGTCTCGTGAAAAAGTTCGAGTCCCTTTTGGCGTAAAGACTCTTAAAGCTTCTCTCAATGTTGCGTTGCAAGACCTGACCCCCGAGACTCCCGAATCTGGGGGTCGACCACTGTAACCTCCTTGGAGAGTGATGAAACCTCATCCAGTTGTTCTCGTCTACTGCACAGAGCGACCATCCTCACGGATGCGCATCATTCCAACAGACACACTGGATGAAGAAGATGACGGGGGCGGCATTTCAGAGCCGAGCAGTACCTTTACAGGCCTGCGGACCCCAGGAGCCACACCCCCGTCAAGTAGACATTCTACTTGACAAAGGTATGCCCATCACCTCTAAAAATCAATGGTAGACCCCCAAGTTACCAAAGCAGCTTTACCAACCCCATCGAATACCATACAATTACGTCGTATGAGAAACAGGGGGCTATCTGAGAACTGTGCGGGAATTTGTTGATCGTTTCAAGCCGATAGTGCGTTCCTCGTTTGTCGTTCTGATGACCCTTCTAAGCGGCGGACTTTTGCTGATATTTCAAGATCAGCTACGAGACTACTCTAACGAGATCGTCTTTGCACTGCTCGCTTTCTTTTGGCTGCTCATTGGAGCCCTACTTGTCTGGACAGTGACCTGGTTCTTCAGCAGACAGACAGCCCGGGGAATCGGTTACTCGCATGGAACAAACGGGCCTCTGTCTTCCAGGTACCGCTTTTGGGTCCGCATGGCGGTGGTGTGCATTGCAGCAACAGTTTGGCTTAGTCCATTAGGGCTTTTCATTAGCAATGAGAAACACAAGTCCAGCCAGCGAGAGCGGCAGTTCGTCGTGGTGCTCACAGAGTTTGCTGGCCCAGAGAAGGAGAACTACCAGATAACACGCGAGATCGTAGATAGCGTGCAGGAATGCCTCGCGAGGTACGATGATGCGACGCTTGCGTACGTGGACGATTCTCCCACGGATATGGAATCGGCACGCACCATACTCACAAGGGAGCGGGCAGACGTCCTTATCTGGGGTTGGTACGGCCTATCTGATAAATCAGCAATACTGTCACTTCACGTTGAGCTACCAAAGCGAACTTCCATTGAGTGTTTCTCAGTTGCTGGCTTCTATAGATGCACGGTAGATGTTGCCGAGATATCTAGCTTCCGGTTGCAGCAGCGGATAGGCAGCGAGATGCAAGCAATGATACATTCGCTCTACGGCGTTATCGCCTACGAGAGAAAGCAGTACTCAGAAGCTCTGTCCAGTTTCACAAGGGCTCTGGAAAGTGGTACTTGGCCTGAGGAACTCGTGGGGCAAGAAGACGTCCTTCTCCTGAAGGGAAAGTGCCACTTGTTCAGGTTCGAGAACGAGGAAGCTGTCGCCTCCCTCAATAGAGCTCTTATGATGTCCCACTCGCCGCGATTCGATATCTTCAATACGAGGGGCGCTGTGTACATGCGTTTGCGACAATTTGCCGAAGCGCTTGAGGACTTCACGCGTGCTCTTGAGATAGACTCGAATTCGGCTGAAACCTACAAGATGCGCGGCATGACACACCTACTGATGGATAGTTTCGCTGCTGCGATTAGCGATCTTGATACAGCTTCCCGTTTTGACGCCTCTGATCCCGTTGTCCATGCGAATCTTGGTCTCGCATGCACATTAGCAGGAGAGGATGAGCTTGGGGAGCAAGCGTTGCGCAGAGCAGTTGCTCTGGATCCGTCAGATGCACAGTCGTACGCCCTGCTTGGAGCAGTCTGCTGCAATGCTGGACGGTGCGAAGAAGCCCTCGCCTTCTGGGATAAGGCAATACACCTGGCGCCGCACCGTGCCGACTATCTTGGTGCCAGAGCCGTGATCAAGTCAGCCTTGGAAGACCGCGAGGGGGCGATAAGGGATCTAGAGAAGGCCCTGGAGATCGAACCTGAATCGTCCCTTGCATGGGAGCAGCTGGCGGGGAACCTAGAGCAGGTTGGCCTGAAGGCTGAAGCGATTGACCACTATACACGGGCAATTGGCCTCCAACCAGATCTGGATTCCGCGTTCTACAGAAGAGGGCTCCTGTATGGATCAATTGGTGACTATGACAGAGCGGTATCTGATCTGACAGCCGCGATTGAGATCAACCCCCATGAACTAAGCTACTTCGGACAGCGAGGCTACTGCTATCTGAGACTAGGAGACTACGAGAGAGCTATCACGGATTTCGACCGGGCTCTTGAAGTGCAGTCCGGCTCAACACGGTACTATGAGTATCGTGGGTACTGTTACGCGCAGCTCGATGACCACAATGCAGCCATAGATGACTTCAATACATCGCTGACTTTTGATCAAGAATCATCGACCGTATATTGCTATAGGGCCTCGTCGAGGCTAGCACTTGGACGGATTGGGGAGGCAATCTCAGATTGCAACAGAGCACTCGCAAGAGATCCGGCCAACTGTGCGGCACTGCTCACCCGAGCGAAAGCACTGACTCAGCAGCAAGAGTACGAACGGAGCCTGGCAGACGTGGCAGCTGTTCGAAGGATATGCCCGGAATGGCGAGAAGCTCTACTCGTAGCAGGCTGGACCTTCTACTGCCTTGGCGCATTGGAACAGGCGCTCCCGCTGTACGAGACAGCTATCCAAAGGGGTGAGAGAGATCCTCTCGCCCTCCAGCAAAGAGCAGAACTTCTGGCCAAGATGGGTAGGTATGAGGAAGCAATCGAGACATACGACGAATACCTGGAGATCTATCCTCCTACCAGCGAAGTCCTCAATGGAAGGGGAATATCATATATGAATAAAGGCGATTTGGATGCAGCTCTCTCAGACTTCATCTCAGCTAGGCAAGAAGATCCCGGGCAACCAGAGATCGCAAACAACATTGGGATCGTCTATGGCCTCAAGGGCCAGTACGAGGAAGCACTTGAAGTTCTGGATGCTGTAATCAGTGCTTCTCCAGATTCCGCAAGGGCATATGCAAATCGCGGAAACGTGCATGCTTGGCTAGGAGACTTCCAAGCGGCCGTGAAGGACTTCAGCATCTTGATCGAGAAGGACGCAGAAAACGCCGGAGCCTACTACAATCGCGCGATGGCATACGTGAACATAGGCGAGTGCGAAAAAGCCTGCGAGGATCTTCGTCGAGTTCTCTCACTAAATCCGGGCATCACCGTGCGCCAAGCAGCCATGGAACTTCTCCTAAAGACGCTTGCCAATTGCCAATAGAAGTAGAGCAGCGAATCCCGCAGATGAGGTGGAAGAGGTTTGAGCTGATTGCAGCATCGGTCACTGGGGTCGATCTATCCTCCTGCCACTACTTCACCAGCCCACTCATCGAGGTTAGAACTCGTCTGCCGGGGGCCTCGCAACACAAGGGCTTCTTCGGTTGCGTCTTCTAATAGAGGACTCAACACAATAGCAATTATGTTGAGGTGACACGCTACAAGCCCTGGAAATCCGCAACAGAGGCCTTCTCTTGTTGCATCACAAGTTCACTCCCGTTGCGAAAGTTTCCAAGGTCCCTTCAGAATAATGAGACTCATTACTACTTCCCTTCAGCTGACTTTCGCAGATCTAACGTCTCAGGCATCCCTATCAGCAGTGGAATTCTGATAAAGAGGTCAAGGCCAATAACAGTCAGAAAGACGTATTGTGGTCCGACGTTGTCCCAGATAATTCCAGACAAATAAGCGCCGCCAGCAGCGAGCAACAGCCTACAAAATCGCGAAACTCCTAACCATCTACCCATTTGCTCTGGCGGAACTAGCTCAAAAGTCATTGCTCCTGCGATCACTCCAGATACAAAGTAGAACCCCTGCAAAATGCCAGCCAACACTAGAAAGCCCGAGCTTGGCGCCCAGATCAGGATCAAGCTGGAAATCCAGACAAGGGGTATTGTCAGGTAAAGAACCTTCTTCCGGCCAATCCTGTCGGCCAATCTGCCCGCAGGGATTCCAAACAGGAGCGGCACTAGAGCAAAGCCAGTGACCATCGCCCCCAGTACGTATTGGTCCGCTCCTTTGACCTCATGGGCGAAGGGTTGAGTGAAGGGTAGAAGCATACCCATTGGCAGAGAGCCTATAGAGGAAATAACAAGCCATCGCTTTAAGTTCCGTCCCTGCTTGAATACTTCCCCAATACCTTTGAAGAAGTTCAACCCAGCGTCACCCGGGCTTTCCCACCTGCGATTAGACAGCTGAGTGAGTATAAGAAGAAATGTCGCAATGGTGCCCGCAAGACAAAGAAAGAACAGGGGTCTAATGCCACTGACGTTTACACCCCCAAAGGTCGCGACCAGCAAAGCTCCGAGCATAGGGGCCGCAATTCCTAATAGGCCCGAAGCGAAAGTCTCACAGAGGCTCATGCCGGTAGCGCGGTCTTCGTTAGCCAGTGAATTTCCACAAATCACACTGCAACTGTGGCCAGCCCCCGCATTCCCTAGCCAGTACGCAGTCATGGCGATAATGACGATTGCCCAACTCTGGGCTAGACCATAAGTCAGATAGGAAATAGCAAGTAGAAAAATACCCGTGAGGTAAATCCTCTTAACACCAGTCCTGTCAATCAGCCATCCGATGAGCGGACCTACCAAGCCTGCTATAGCCATTCCAGCACTATTGACAATCCCCAATTGGGTGGCAGTGGCCCCTAGGGCAATGGTGTAAATGGACAGATACGGAAATATCAGCTGGTAAAAGAATATGGCCGTTGATGACCGCACTACCGTAATCTTCCAGTCACGCGGTTGCCTTCTTAAGAACCCAATCGCTTTTGCAATAGTACCAATGGCAGTTTCGGTTATTCGCATGTGCCCTGTTCTCTCTGGGAAATCCTATCCTAAAACAGTGTTGCTATCGAACAGCTTATAAGGGGAAGAAAAGCGCAGTGTATTTACAGATAGGGGTTCAGTGAGAAAGCATCACCTTGCCAGCAACTCAACAAAAGTGCAATTGGGTTGAGGTGACCCACTACAATTCCTGAAGCTCTGCGCAGTGAAGCGCTCCAGACCTCTCATCGATTTTTATTGTCTATCGTCAAGCCCTTACGGTGAGATGTCTCGGGAAATTACCCTCTAGAAACCCATATAAAGTGAGATGATAGGCACCGATAGTGCTCCGAGGGGAATCCCTAATAACCCGCCCCAGAAGCCTCCGGCGAGAAAGCCCATTATTCCGACCGCCTGGGGGTAGTTGAAGCGCCCCCACCAGCCCTCTGGTGCTTCGACAGTGGGGATGGCAATTGCAGCCGCGAGTGCAAAGCTTATCGCTCCCACGACCGCGCTTCCGGCCGCCCCCAACCCGGCGCCGAGGAAGGGAGACAGGATGAGCGAGGGTCGGCGTACCAGAGTCATCTCAGCGATCCACCGGCTGGCCAGGGCTCCGGTGGCGGCCGCTGTGGCCGCGACTGGAATCACGATGCGAAGTGCACTGGAAAGAGGTATGCCTGGTGGACTCGGATTAAGCACTGAGCCAATCCCAAGGCCAAGAATCGCCCCAAAGATCGTCATCCCTGTTCGCACCCGCTCCACCTTCTCCGCGGGAAGATCGTTGCCTGAAACCGACAAGCCAGGGATTAGGGCCATCATCAGAATGCAGATAACCGCACGTATCCGTTTCATAGTATCTTCATCATAGAAGACCCAGGGCATGATCGTCAACTAGGTCTGGTGGCAGGCCTTGCAATGAAACATTTAGCTAGATGTAATGGCTCTAAGGACTGACTCCGCGACCGCCCGCAATGAGAGGGGAACCTCCTTGTTCTGAAACTCCTCGGCAGCAAGGGCGCCTACTCTGGTGTTGCAAGCCAACATCGGGTTCTAGTGAGATTCACACAACTGGTTTGCTACCGCTGGACGTTTCCGTCTCGAGGATGCGCGCGATCATGTGCTGCAGCTTGGGGTAGTGCGTGCCGCGCCAGTATAGCTTGTCGCAGTCCTGACAGATGAAGTACTCGTCCTGCCTAGCGGCGACCTTCGGCGGAATCCGCTTCAAGATGTCCTGCTTATCGACGGGTTCGAGGAGGCCGTTGCACATCATGCAGCGCCGGAACGGCTGTACCTGGGTAGCCAAGTCGAAGCGCTGCACCACCTCTTGTGCCTGTACTAGTGGTTGGGTGGAGCGGATCCAATACCCATGGGTGACAACGCTGCGCTTTAGGATCTCCCTGTCGCGGGTGAGGATGACGCGCCCTTCGTTCACCGATGTTGCCACGATTTCATCGTCCTCGTAATCGTTTGCGTGAGCCGTGTCAAAGCCCAACAGGCGCAGGAGGCGCGCCAGCTTTCCCAGGTGAGCGTCGGCGATGAAAGCGGTGCAGCGCAGCGGCCGCCCCTGTAGTCGCACAAGGGGTGTGATGTCCAGGCTTTCGAAGATTGGATACACGGCGACCCGGTCACCCGAACACAGATGGTAAGTGAAGTCGACCGAGCGACCGTTGACCAGCACCAGATCGACTTCAACGTGTGGCACACCCAACGCCTCGATCGCGTCCTTGGCGGCCGGAGAGCCATGAAAGCTATACGAAACGGTCCGTCGCCGCTGCGCTGAGGGCAGGAAATCATTCAGCTCCGCATAGAAGCGGATGTAGGCCGTGTTCATCGCTTCTCCCTGATAACCATATCCTTCATAAAGAGCCTCCGCTGGATACCCTAAAGCGAGCTCAAGGTGAGGAAAGCGGAGATTCGCCGCAGGCGAATTGGCCTGTTGTTTGTACTGGCTGCATGGGTTCTCTTAAGGATAAACCCTTCAACGTCGGAGACGAGCTCCGACCAACGTCGGAGATAAACTCCGACGCTACATCCGTTTTTGTAGCGTCGTACCTTGTGTGCGACGTTCCTTGCAATGAGACAGAGCTCTACAGCAAATTGCAGCATGAAGACCAACTTCGGTTAGGTCTTTAAGGTTTTGCTTTTCAATGCCCCTTTAGCTTACTGCGGGGTTCTTTACTCCTCAACGATACTAGATTTCATACAGTAGAGGTGGGTGATCAGTAGCCAGACTCTTTTCCCGTCATGGATTCGACCTCGATCTTCAGTATCGTCACCTTCGCAAGAGCATCATCAAAATAAGGGGAATGGCCACCTGAATAGTGCTTAACAATGGCATCCAGCCCCTTTCGTTTCTTCGCGGCGTTCTCCACGAAGACGGCGATCCCAAACCCGATGACACTGCGGTAGTTAAAGGTATATGAACAAGGAGTGGCCCCAGCCACCAGGGCATGATCGATGTCCACTTCGAAGCAGACCTTGGGGTTTCTTCGCAGGATGTCAACCTTCCGTCCTTCGGACGCGCAGTGGATATACAGACAGTCGCCCGCATAGCCGAAGTTAACCGGAACAATATAGGGGACGTTATTGTCACACAGGGCGATCCGACAGACGGACGCTCGATTAAGGATGTCCTTGATCTGTGCCTGATCGGTAATCTCCTTGACCCTCCTCCTCACATTTATCTCCTTCTCAGCGCCAGGTCGATGCTCAACTCTGAAGCCAAGCCCTGGATGAGCTTCCGCATCGCCTTTGCCACCTCTTTTTGGTTCGAGCGGTCCACCTGTCCGTTGGTAAGTAGCTTTTCCATCTTGTTGATCGCTCGATCGATGGCACGTGGAGGCATCAAGGCACAGGCGGTGCAGTAGAGGGTCATCGAACGCCCGGCGTTGTAGTTTGAGATAAGGTGCGCCGCCAACAGGCGCCGCTTTCGCTGTTCCTGCAAGAAAGAATCGGGGCCGTCTTGCTTGATCTCGTCAAGGTTCGGAAGGGCCGGTTTATGACTCACAAAGCTGTCGAGACCCTTCTCAACACCCAGCACCCGCAGTAGCCTCCCGCATGGATACTCGCTGCACTCGGCGCAGGTGGTAAATCCTCGCTTGGTGACACAGCGGTAGACGCTGCAGTAAGAATGTTGCTCGCCCAAATGACAACCGAGGCACCGGCTGGTTGCTCTCGATTGGTACCTGGGACACAGTCCACAGTACAGGCCACAAGAGCCCATAAGGGCCCTTTCATCCGAGGTCTTCACGGTCCTCCTCTAAAGAAAAGCGCGCAGGGGGATCTGCGGGTGAACAGAGAACCTTACAGGTTTTTCCTGATCCCTTCCAGCGTCGTCTTGGCCTCCGGGACAGTGCCAAACCACTTCTCAAGCTTCCCGCAAGAGTAATCAGCGCAGTATGCACAGTTTTCGACCTGCTTCTCAATGGCGCAGGCACGGATCTTGCACTCGCTACAGTAGCTTATCCGTTGGCCCGTGGTAGCCAAACACCCGTCACACATGCATCCCTCGGCAGTGAGGGGGGTATTAAGTTCTTCTTGCCACTTGGCCGCCAGTTTCTCCAGTGCCTCCCGGTCGTCCTTCTGAGTAGCAATGTAGGCCGGGCACTTCGTGCACACGAGTCCACAGTAGGCGATCATTCTCTCCATGGCGTTTCCTCCTTATTAACCATGTATCTGCTTATATCTGGTTTTGCACTCCCTGTGCAATTGGAGCCACCGCTCAAGCCGACGCTGATCCGCCCAGTAGGCTTCCTGCTCGTCCAGCCAGACTCTTCTAACCGCCGCGAGTCACTTTTGGCTCTTCTTCATCCGAGGAGTTGCTCCATGTCAAAGAGCCCGCCTGATCCCTTCCAACGTGGTCTTGGCCTCCGGAGCAAAGCCGAAGAATTTCTCTAGTTCCTCACATGAGTAATCGCTACAATGCGCGCAGTTTCTCACCTTCTTCTCGATGGCACAAGCCTTAATCTTGCACTCGCTCCAGTGGCCGACATGTTGCCCCTCAGCGGCCAAACACCCATCACAGAGAACGTCCTCTGCAGTGAGTGTGGTGTTGAATTCCTTACTCCATTGCTCAGCAACCTTCTTCAGTGCCTCGTGGTCGTCGTTCTGTGTGGCAATGTACGCCGGACAGTCCGTGCATATGAGCCCACAGTAAGCGATCATCTTCTCCATCGTGTTTCCTCCTTTTCTTCTCATAGTATCCTCTTAACCACCCGCAGGGCTAACTAGGTGATCCCCTGGGTTAGCAACTTCCCGTTGTACACTACATTCAAAATGCCGTACGCTGATGGCACAGAATCCTGTGCTGGAGTGTGGTGGGAAAGTTGGGCGACCAATCAAGAACCCTGCGGCAAGACTGCAGGGTATGACCTAGTTCAATAAGTCAAAAAACAAGATCTAACCCAGTTTTCCCGGCACATTTCCACCGGTGATTTTCCCCCGATCTACACGCGCAGCGCGTCGAGGACGATGCGGACGATCAAAAGCGCCCAGCCTACGATGATCCCGATCCAGATGATCTTTCGTGCGGCGTCGAGAAGCGCAAATAGCAAGAGGATCCCCGTGATAAGGCCCAGATAGCCGACCGGCTTCTCCAGGTCGTGCGATATCCGGTCTCCGGTGATGAGGTTGAGGATATAGACGATCCCCTGCCCGATGTACGTGGCCGTGCTGTCGATGTAGGTGAGGGCCAATTCCCCTGCGCTCGTCGCCGCGTCCCGGAGCGTTTCCGTCTCCTGACCGACCGCGCATAGGCCGATCCCCAAAACAAGTGCAGCCACACTAAGAACTATCACTATCCGGCTGTTGAACATGGTACCCCCTTTTGTAACACATCATTGACGCTACTATGGAAGCCGGGTTCCTAGAACGACACGCGTCCCCAGTTATCAAGGGGCGGAAGTCCAGAGAAACTCGTGGTGTAAACTCCGACAGGGACATGAGCCTCATGTAGCTAGGATCACGATTACTAGACGCTACCAAGACAATCCTATGCTGCTCTGACAGACCGGACCGAGGTTAAAGAGATGGGAAGGGAACATAAAGGTGGACTTAAAGAACGTCGACCTGACAAGCACTATCAGAGATGTTCCCTGGGAGGAAGTAACTACGGCTTCTGCAGTTCGCCCCGAGCAAGGGCCGGGAGATCCGCGGCGATCCAGGTCGGTCGAGTGCCCTGGCGTTCGATGTCCTCTTTGCTTGAAATTCCGGTGAGGACGAGCACCGAGTCGATTTTCACATTCTGCGCACCGAGGATGTCGGTCTCCAGGCGATCTCCTATTGCAAGCACGGTGTCGTTCTTCGCCTGTACTTGCTCCAGCGCGATGCGATAGGCGATCTCAGAGGGCTTTCCAACCACCACGTGTGGATAAAATCCCATCGCCTCAATCGCACCTACGATTACCCCGGCCCCTGGTCTTAGCCCCTCTGGAGTGGGAAACGTGCCATCCGTGTTGGTAGCGATGTATCGACCGCCATTGAGAAGAAACCGAAGCGCCTCGGCAAACATGTTGTAATTCACGTTCCAGCAGACCCCCACAACCAACCAATTGGCCTCCTCCTGGGGGACAATCCGATGACCGGCTAGGCACAGCTCCTTTGCAAGACCCGCTTCACCGATCGTCCACACTTTTGAAGGTCCCTCCGTCTCCAGGAGATACCGCGCTACAACGTAGGAACTCAAAACGACGGCCTCCGGCTCGAATGCAAAGCCAAGCTTCCCCAGATGCTCAGCAACGACGGCGCGAGATCGGCTCGAGTTGTTGGAAAGAAGCAAAACCTGTCCCCGCTCCTGTAGCGCCCGCACCGCCTCCGTCACACCGGGAATCGGCTCCCCCCCACGGACAAGCACGCCGTCGATGTCAAGAAGGAAGGCCCGGTACTTCTCGAGTCGGTTAGAACACGTCATGTTGCTAATGGTAGCTGAGAACCAGTTCTGCCTCCAGCAGTCTTTAAGTGCTGACTTAGTTGAGCCCCAGCAAAAAGCTGGTATCGGATTACAGTGCCAAGCGCCATTACCCTACCTCTTCCTAGCGTATCGGGCAGGACAAATATCAGGGCCTACGATTGGATTTTTAATTCTTCAAATCGATGCTGTTATGTAAATTTAGCCAACGAGTCAGGTGAAGATGAAACCCGAGCCCTCGCTAATACAAAGAACAAGATCTAACCCCTAGCTCCTTAAGCACTCTTAACCACAGCAACTCCAATATGAGTTTCCTTGAATCGTCGTAGAGTGAATGTTGTGATTCGATCTCGGGCGAGGAACAATGAACAGCCCTGTCATTTGCCATACCCTTCACGCTTTACACAGGGTTTCAAATTTTACCACTTGACAACGATGAGGAGCTGGTTACCCTCAAAGATCATGATGCAAGCCGTTGCCGTTACCGACCTTCACGGGAACATACGTCTCTACGAACTCCTGCTGCGCGTGGCTGATTTATGGAAACTCACCTCGATCTTCATCACCGGGGACCTAGCCCCGAGTGCCCTTCAAGGCCAACTCAAAGGATCAGTGCCTCTCACAAACGAGAATCAGGGGGTGGCTATACAGAAGGCATTCTTCACCGAACAGTTCATCCCCCTCTTTTCCAGCTTCCTGCTCGAACATCGGCACGCGGATATCTACGTGATCATGGGAAACGATGACCGCCGTGCGAACGAACCCCTGCTGGAGGCGTTCGATCAGGAGATGCCGAACTTTCATCTAGTGAACGACCGACTGATTGAGCTGCGTGATTCACGCCAAAAGCAGGCTTTCTTCCCGGGTGAGGTTCTCCTCCTGTGGGTGGCGGGCTATCCTTACGTCCCTCCTGGTGGGTGTCTATTGATGGACT
>Ga0307428_1000806_pt1 | contig 17714 bp, 31 predicted proteins | sample SalMarWE160240MG_FD_202161 | JGI IMG/M metagenome (GOLD analysis project Ga0307428, IMG submission 202161) | Salt marsh sediment microbial communities from the Plum Island Ecosystem LTER, Massachusetts, United States - WE1603-240 | ecosystem: Environmental > Aquatic > Marine > Intertidal zone >...
TGATCCATTGAAAGAACATAATTTTTGGAGCCGTACTTTAACACCAAAAGGAACGGTGGTAAAGGAGGCTGATGATATTGCTACAATGGTTTCAATCATTAAAACAGACAAAGTGCCATTGAAAGAAGCTGATTTATCACCCGAAACAATTAAGATCCTGGATGAGCAGAAAGTACCGTATACTCCAATAGAAATTAAACCTGTTGATCCTAAAATTATAAGTAAATGATTGCGCTATACATCATACTATCCATTGCAGTCATTTATGCCGGGATCCGCGCCAAGCATGATTCATACCTGAGTCATGGCAAGTGGAAGCTATATGCCTTCATTGAAGGGGTATTTATCGCTATCCTGAGCGTTTTAGCTGTCCTGTTGTTGTTTGATATGCAGTGGTGGTTAGGACCGGTATTTGGGGCTGTTTTCGGCTTTGCGTTCTGGACAGTGTTTGACTGTGCGTGTGGTTACTTCAGGGTGGGTGATATCCTATATATCGGTGAATATGGATGGGACGCGAAGGCAAGGGCGGCGTGGCATTATAATAGGCCGTTTTGGTTTTTCAAAAAACCTAGAGGATTAAAGTATTTGCTATTTAAACTCTTCGTTGCTTCCATAATTATTGCCGGAACAATTAGCATGATAAACACTTATGCCTAGCTGGTTAGAACATATCAAAACGTGGTCGGAGTTCAGGAGATTCCTGTCCTTATTAATCACCGTGACTGTATTTGTCGGGGGGGTGGCCTTTGGTGGGGCGAAGTTTTACATCAAGAAATCACTGGAGAAGAACCGGGAGGATGTGGCCCTGCAGGATACATTATCTAAATTCAGCGAGCTTTTGGAATATGTGAATGTGGAGCAGTCCTTTCTATCCGAAGATATTGCAGTTGTGAAAGACTCCTTGGTTAGTATTGTAAAAGCCCAGGAGAAGCAAGGCCTAGTGATGAATCATCTTGTGTGGGTGATTAAGAACCTGGATACATTCTCTACAGAGCAGCTTGAAATTATATGGGATGAATGGCTAAAAAAAAACAATTGGCCGACAGTCTACAAACCACCAGACGATTGGATCAACTCCTTAGAATATACCGGGGCCGTGAATCAGACATCGAATTTACAGCCATTGACACCATAAAGTGATGCCCAGAAAAAGGCCAAATATCAACAAGGAGGATACCTGGAAAATGGTTAAGCCGGAAGATGTGCCGCAGGCTACATTAAAGATGGTCCAAAAGGAATTGGTGGACCACCGGAAAGAGATGGTTGAATTACTTGATACAAGATTAAACGGTATTGGTGGATTCATGCAAATGGCTGCCAATAATCGCATGTGGTTGCAGATTTTCACCGTTTTGGTAATCATTGTATTCGTAGTGGGGGGACTCATTCTAAAAAGTAAGACTTAACCAACACTATGGCTCAGTTATATTTTAAGTGTAGCAAACGCTTTAATATGAACCAATAACAATAATATGAATTGTCCACGGTGCAGAAGCACACACATCCACAAGAACGGTACGGACCAGAAAACTGGGAAACAAAAATTCAGATGCAGCGAGTGCGGTAAGAATTTCTATGAAGAATATTCCACAGGTTCATATTCGGGACCCGTATCCTCTCCTACTCCAAAGAAGCCGGGAGGGCTTCGCTTAAATGGTACTCATAAATCTGAGCTAAAGGCCCGGTATGATCTCAGGGGCATCCTCCGTGGTGTTATATCAATGTTTGAAGAGGATGGGATGCTCTATAAACAATCCGTTATTGTTAAAGAATGTAATTTCCCTTATGGCGCCGCTTACAGCGACTTATTAAAGGATGATGAGTTCAAGCCCTATCACGGGAAACTGGACGGCCAAGAGTGGTGGGGTCATCCGAATGACATAATTGATATGCATATAGATACACCAATGCGATGAAAGGAATACATAAAGACAGCCTGAAGGCCCAGGTAAACGAGGAGGTAAAATATCTCCAAAAAGAACTTGTGGCCGAGCAACGGAAAAATGATGAGTACCGCAAGACCCATGGGAGTCTTGTTCATCTAATCCGCAACCTCGATGATGCTATTCAACCCCTAGAGCCGCTAACCGGACTTTACACACCTGTTTCTAAGCGCGAAGGAGGGGGGCAGATTAATACGGGCGTTATGATGATTTCCGATCCTCATATTGGAGATGTCCAGCCGGCCAGCGAGATTGAGGGGTTTGGTCAATACAACTGGAATATAGCCCAGGCTCGTGGTATTGGGTACGCAAATATCTACAACGCATGGATGGATGGTGAGAGGCATCGTTATCCTATGAATGAGGTACATATAATTTTAACCGGAGATGCTGTTTCTGGAAATATTCACAAAGAATTGGAGGTGACCGCCGAGTGGCCCGTCCCTGTGCAAGCGGTCAAGGCGGCTGACCTGTATGCCATTCAGATCGGTATTATTGCGGCCAACGTTGAAAGGGTTGTGGTTCATATGATTGGCGCCGATAATCACGGGAGGCTTGCTATCAAACCACAATCCAGAGATGAGGGGTACAATAACTGGAACTATGTGGTAGGTGAAATGGCCAAACTTCGCTTACGTGATCATGCCAACGTGGAGTTCAATTATTACCCGATGCATGAAAAGGTGATCTCGGTAGCACAGATGCAATATCTGATCTCCCATGGCCATAATATCATTGGATGGATGGGGATCCCCTGGTATAGTATTGAACGTAAAGTACGAAAAGAAGCAGACGCTAGGATGCAGATCATTATGGAGGCTAGGGGTAGAGAATTAGAAATGATCAAACAGATAGGCTTCCATCGCTTCCTGTTTGGCCATTGGCACATTAACTTCAAGCACCCGCGCTATGTGTGCTGTGGGACACCCAAGGGGACCGATGCTTTTGATCATAGAAGCGGAAGGCATTGTAATCCAATGCAGTGGGGATGGAGAATTCACCCCGAACACGGAGAGCAGAATTGGAATGACTTTAATCTGGGAAATATTGCCTGATGAGCAAGCTCAAAGCCATATTAGCCCTTATTACCGGGAACTTCATAAAGGACCTGGGTGAAGCCTTTGATAAGAATTTCACCACCAAAGAGGAGAAGGAGGCCGCTCTGATTGAGAAGGAAAAACTCTACAACGAAAGGTTGAAGATTATTACTGAGATGACGGATGACCCGGATTCATGGCTCTCTAAGAATGTCAGGCCGATCTTGTGTTTGATCGGGATGATCACCATTTCATTGATAATGATATTCGATTTACAGGTCGATGAGGGATTGCGAAATACATACGCCGGATGGACCGGCGGAATGATCACTTTTTACTTTGGAATTCGTGAAGCTATTAAAATGGTTAAGCGCAAAAGAAATCCATAACCGCCTTTATATTTTATAAATGAAGTTATAACTCATTTAAAAACAAAATTCTATCATGGCAGAACAATTTGGAACAGAAGCGATCAAAAAGGTCGCAAAAGCATTGATCGACATCGGTCAAGGAATTGAGGAGAAAATGGCAGATGACGGTAAGATCAGGATCGGGGAGGCTTTATCCCTGGCTGTTGATTCATTCCCTGCGGTTTATAAAATTGCCAGAAATGGCGCCCAGCTGAAAGATGAGTGGTTGGATTTCTCTGAAGAGGAAAAAGTGGAGGTAGCCACCTATGTGGCTGAAGAATTGGACCTGGATGCTGACGGTCTTGAAAAAAAGATCGAGAAAGGATTCAAAATGCTGATGGAGATTGACACCTTCCTCCGGGAATTCACCGGTGAAGAAGGCGAGGATCCTGTTGAATAGGCAGTAGAATTGCACTTTTCATAGTTTTAGGTTTTAGTGGTTAGTAATGGAGCCCCGGGGTGATGTCCGGGGCTTATTGCGGGGTGGAGCAGTTGGTAGCTCGTCTGTCTCATAAGCAGAAGGTCGCGGGTTCGAATCCCGCCCCACGCAACAAAAGTTCACCGTACCATTTGGACGGAGGAAATCGGAAAAGGTAATCATTAAATTGGTTGCCTTTTTTGCCCCCAAGATTGGAAGTTCTTGGGCTGACCCCTCAATTGAAGAGGGGTTTTTGCATTGCAAAATTTGCAAAATACACGCGAGTAAATATTTACAAAGCCCTGGATCGCCGACCCACAGTACGATTTACGGTTTTCATCCTACTGACTACGGATCAGGAGGTTGGGGGTTCGACTCCTCTCTCGTTCACACTGAAAATAAGGCAGTTACACAACACATGAGACTGCCTTATTTTCTTTTTTAGCACGTTTTTGCATACATTTTTGTAATTTTACACGCGAAATACACGCGAATTATGGCGCGACTTAAAGTTTGCATCAGGAAACAGGATAGTGAAAAAGCCAAAGATGGGACTTATAATATTAAGATTAGGGTCACTCATAAATCCAAAGTTAGGTATATCGGCACTGATGTAAACATCCAGGAAGATCAAATCGACAACGGGGAGATAATAAACCACCCAAGTTCCTCCCTATACAATATCAAATTAAGGAATATTTTAAACCTCTATGAGCAAAAAATCATTGATTTGGGTGGTCGTATATTCCACATGGATGCACAGGCAATCACAACATACCTTCGGAAGGTAGATGTTAAAGGCAGAGATTCAGATTTCTACTTTCTGGCCGGGAAAATTATCAGCGATTTAAACAAAGCCGGGAGAATAAAATATGCCCAATCCATTGAATATACCTTATCCGATTTAAAGGGGTTTTCAGGCCCATCCTTGCTATTTGATGAGGTTACGCCGGAATACCTAGAAAGGTTCGGAACGCACCAGAGAATCAAGAAAAAGGGGGTAAATACCACTGCTATTCATTACCGTAACATCCGGATGATATACAATCGGGCAATTGATTCAGAAAAGGCTGATTTATCTATGTACCCTTTCCGAAGATTCAAAATTAAACAGGCGCCCACCCCAGACAAAGATATGGACCTGGAAGATTTAAGGAAGCTCAGGGATGCAGAGTTGAAATTAAAAGCCCAAAAGAGGGCCAGGGATCTATTCATGCTCTCATTCTATATGTGTGGTATCAACTTTAAAGATTTACTCTATGCTCAGAAAAGCGATATCCGCAAAGGGAGACTGAACCAGCCCAGGATAAAAACAAAACAACCACTCTCTGTCAAAATAATGCCGGAGGCTCAAGAGATTATCAACCGATATGCAGGAGGAAAATACCTTCTAAAATTTATTGAGGTCAAGAAAAAAACAACAAACCGCTCCCGGAAATCCATCCTTCATACCGATATACTCAGCCAGGTAAATATAAAACTAAAAGATATAGCCAAAGCCCTGGAGATCCCTTACAAACTCTCTACCTACTATGCCAGACACACCTGGTCCTCAATTGCTTTTAATGAGTGCGGGGCATCGGAGGAGATCATAGGCTTGGCCCTGGGTCATGCCTCACCCAGACAAATCACAGCTGGATATATTAAAAAGAAATATGATCAGGTGGATAGGGTGAACAGGGCGGTTATTGATCTTCTCTCATCTTCCGGAGAACCGAGTTATCCGGATCCACAATGAACAGCTCATCCATCAGGATCTGCTTTTCCAGGGTGAGTTTTTCAACGGTCCGCCGGCAGAGGGCTAGGTTCTTTCTCAGTTTCTTCCCCTCCATCAGTTCCACTGATATTTACCCGGATCATCATTAATAATTTGCTGCAGGCTGGTTATTTCTTTGGGCGGGGGAATGTGCCTGATATTAACAGGCACCTGTTTCTTTTTCCCATCCACATACTCGGTGGTGCAGTAATGATAGTATTGCATATTGTCCACCTTTACAAAATCCGGGAGGCTGTCAACGGCGTCATCAATCTGCTTCAGATCAAAGAAAGGACAGATGTGCAGTACCTTATCATTGATCTCTTTCTCAATCTTTTGATGAATAAGGTCCTTATTAATCTTCCATGTGTTGTGATCAACGAATTCACCGAAATTATACCAGTACCGGTTGCTGGTTTTATATTTTGGTGTCCCGGTTGAATAGCGGAAGATCCTCTGCAGGTGCTTACACCCCCACCCTTTTGAATCAACCGATTGCCAGCAGTACCTGGGATCCGCCGAGTGATCGTGCCCTTCCCTGCACTGGCCCACGGTATGCCACACAAGAAAGATAAACCGATATGGAGGCACCGATTTCCCATTAAAGGTGGCCCGGGTGGATTTCCACTTCTGGATATAACCGAAAAGAAAATAAATATCCTCATATGCATCCATGAGATCACTCTCAGGGATCTCTAACCTGGCCACTTCACCATCCCAGGACCCCCCCATGGTGATCACATGGTTGAGCGCTTTCTGGAAGTGCTTTGAGCTGGATCGTTGAAAGGTGAGGATATACATTATATTTTACTGTAAATCAATCTCATTGGATTACAAACTGTACTATATTGAATGGATGGATGCAATGGCCTATCTCGCAACGTGGGGTGATAAGGAAGAAATAACCGACTGGGCCAGAAGCAATGAAGGGCTTGTAAAACAAGTCGGGTGGATAATCGAGGAAAATGATAATTATATATTACTTGCATCACGCATAGGATTAATAAATACTGATGAACCCGATTTCGGTTCGGTTTTCAAAATACCTTCCAGATGGGTTAAAAAGAAAAAAGAAATTACTTCTTCTTCCCTTTCGGCTTAGGAGCACGTTGTGATAAAGCGCTCCCGGCCGCTTTCTTACTTTTATTGTGAGGATGTACATATTAGAATTCTTTGTACTCAGTCTTATACCACCTGGCAATTTTCTTTTTAGTGGCCATATTGTAGAACGTAATGAGGTCCGAAACTACCATGTTGTTTTGCTTGGCAAGCTGTTTGAATCGAATGGTTAATTTTTCGGTCAGGTTCTTCCTCTGAGTGAAGTTATACACGTTCCATAGATCTGGATTAATCTCCCATCCATCACCCCGGACCTTGATAAGACCGGACTCATATAGAACGTCAATAGCGTCAATTTCCTCCTGGGTGAGGGTGGTCCTTTTTTGGGCCAGGGACTCAATTTGAAATCCAAAGAACATCAGAACCGATAAGGTAATTATTAGGTTTTTCATAATGTAAAGATTTTGATTTAACATTTAATCAGGAACATTTTAAAATTGTTACTCATTTAAGGTAACATATACCCGCTCTTTCTGATTAAACTATGCCAAAGGATTCAAGCCGGCTCGTCCCCGCCTATACGGGTAAGGGGTTTTGCGCGCCAAATTATCCTTAACCGAGTTTACTTTTATCCTGATCTTCCCGATATTCACCTAGTTCTTTTTCACATTTAGCAATTCTACCCTCCGCTCTTTCAAGTAATTTAGTTAAACGGTCAATCGTCTTATCCTTTATTACACATTCAGAACACAACCCATAATCAGGACTTTTTTCTTCAGCTATTTTAAACCTGATAACCGAATCTCTTTCGTCCATATAAAAAGTAGATACTGGAACATCTAGGGCTTTGGCAATTTTTACTATAGTCTTATGCTTTGTTGAGTTTACCGCTATTAATTTATGAACGCTGGACTCTGCCATCTTTACTTTCCTTGCGAGGCCGCGAATACCTAAATTTTTTTCGTCGGCTATCTCTCTGATTTTCTCTAAGTTATACATAGTAACGAAAATTAGTAGACATTTTATCTCTACTTTTCTTGCATTGTCTCTACTTTTAGTTTATATTTACATCCACTTAGCAGCAATATAGCATGCATTTCGCAAACCAACAAACCAAAGTTCTAAAAAATTAAGCCCGCTGTCAATAGGGCGAAAAAGTTATTCTAATGAGCGAATGGAAGAAATACTTACCACTTGGAACACAACAAGCACTGGCCCGGAAATTTGAATTAAGCGAGCCTTATATCTCACAGATACTTAGCGGAGTTAGAAAGCATGATATTGTTTTGGATTATGCGATAAGCATTGCGGAAAAGGAAAAGGCCCGGAGGGATCGCGAAGAGAAAAAGAGAGAAAAGAGAATTCAAAAACTCACCGCGCAATGAGCCGCCCTGTAACACATAGAGAATGGGAGGTGGCTGAACTTATCACTTTTGGCCTCACGGAAAAGGAGATTACCAACTACCTGAACATTTCATTTCACACCGTTAAGATTCATAAACGTAACCTCTTCAATAAAACCGGATGTCGCAATATTGCTGATGTGACTAGGTGGTACATCCAGGAGACCTCCGGGATCAAACTTGAACCGCGTGAGGCCATTAAAAAGCTTGTATCCCTTTTCATGCTGATCCTAGTTGTGCTTGCTGAATTTTCTTCAACAGAATTTATCAGGGTACGCACCCGGGCACGAACCACCTCTTTCAAGGTGGCAAAACCAAGATCCCGGAGCCGATCCAAAGAAACCTATCAACTCCAACTAGCATGAGCGAGGTAATCCATATGACCACGGATGAATTGAGGGATTTTGCCCGGGATGTGGCGATAAGTACGGTGGCTGAATTGAAAACCACCAAATCAGGTAGGATTTACCGGAGACAAATGGTGGAAATGATTGGAAGGGGAATGTTTGATGAGGCGGTGAGGAAGGGGTGGCTGATGGTGTTTAAACATGATCCTAATAAAGCTAATAGCAAGATGTGGGCCAGGATAGAAGATTGGGACAGATTTTTAAAGATACACACAAACCGGAAGATATGAAAAAAGGAACGCAAAGACCAAAATTCAATGCCGTAGCAGCCTTTATAGCTGCATTAGGAATGGAGGCTATTTTGGCAAAGAAAGCTAACGAGAAGGAGGTTGATCCTGCTGCTGATAAAGATGAATTTAGATACGCTGGATATGGAGCACATTTCGGTGCTCCGATTTATTCTCCAAGACGAGGGAAATTTAAAGGATACATGAGGGAGAAAACAACTTTTAATAAACGAAGATAGCAAATTAAGCTGCCGTTGTTGCTGCAAGCTGACAGCCGGGAAAGACCGGCAAAAGAAGGGGAGGACGGCGGACAGCCAGGCTCTATCCCGGTTCGATCCCGGGCCCTTCTCTAAACCGAAACATTAATACCGCAAGACTATGAAAACTAAACACACACCTGGGCCATGGGAAATTAAAATCCATGATAAAGGTCCGTATTTCACTGAAGTTGAAGTATGGCATCAAAATTATGGCCGTATAGCTATTATGCCCGATAATACCAGCATTTGGAACTCTGATAAAAATGAGGCTGCCGCAAAAGCAGCTTTATCTGAGACAATTGCCAACGCCAAGCTCATAGCAGCCGCACCTGAATTATTAGAGGCTTGCAGAATTGCATTAAGGTGTAGTGGATTACTTGATCCAAGATTCCAGGTACATTATAAAGTAGTAAAAGACGCAATCAAAAAAGCAACATCATGAATGCTACAGCCACTAAAGGTATCTGGACCGAGAAGCTCCCGAAAGGATACTCCATGGAAATCAACACCAACGAGAATAAAATCGTTGTGTTTGGACCAAAGAAAACACTACTCACATTCGACATTGAAGAAGGTATCTATCCACGGGATGTCGAAAATATTCGCAGTAAAGTAATTGATGACTTTAACCTGAATAAGTTATGAAACGAGTTCAATACTCACAGGGACAGAAAATTGGGAATTGTATTTATCTGAAAGACTCTAATCCTATTATAAGTGGGGGGCAAAAAAGAAGAATGGCGGTATTCAGATGTCGATGCGGAGATGAATTTATTGCTCAGGTATCGAGTGTAAAAAGGGGGGCAACCAAATCTTGCGGTTGCCTTAAGGAGCTTAAGTCAGCCAAGCATGGGTTGTCCAACATTAAGGAATATCGACTTTGGATAAACATAAAATCTCGATGCAATAATCCCAATACACCCAAATATAAGAATCACGGTGGACGGGGAATACGGATATGTGAAGAGTGGGCTAATGACTTCACTAAATTTTATGATTACATCAGTAATCTACCCGATTATAACAAGCCGGGATTAACTCTTGATCGCATCGAAAACGACGGTAATTATGAGCCCGGAAATGTTAGGTGGGCAGATTATCATACGCAAACAGTAAATGCAAGAAAACAGTCTAACAACACTTCTGGCTTTGCGGGTGTTGACTTTTTCAAGCAGTATAGAAAATGGTCTTCGAGAATAAAAGTTAGAGGGGTGGGTCATTTTCTTGGATATCACAACACAATTGATCAAGCTGTCAAGGCCAGAAACGATTTCATTGTGAACAACAACCTAGAAGAATATCAAACCCAAGAACTATGAAAACATTAAGGATTAAATCAATTTCCCTGAGAAATTTCAAGGGGGCAAAGGAGATAGATATTTCCTTCAACAAAGACAATACCAATATTTGCGGGGATAACGCAACATTTAAGACAACCATATTTGACGCCTTCACCTGGTTACTTTTTGGAAAGGATTCGGCGGACCGTCAGGAGTTTGATATTATCCCCCTTGACTCAAACAACAAACCCCTTGAAAAGGTGGACAACGAGGTTTCCGCCATCCTGGATGAGGATGGCGCAGAATTAACCTTGAGAAGGGTTCACCACCAGAAATGGGTAAAAAGAAGGGGATCCACTGAGGTTGAATACGTGGGGAATGAAACTCTATTTTATTATAACGGGGTTCCCCAGAAGGCTTCTGAATACAAACAAAAAATCGAATCAATAATGAATGAGTCGGTTTTCAAGCTGGTCACAAATCCACTTTACTTCAACACCCTTCCCTGGCAGAATCGCAGAGAGGTGTTGACGGATATGGCCGGAGGGGTAACCATTGAAGAGATTGGGGCCAGGTTAAATGGTGGGGCCGACTCTCTTCTTGGAATCCTAACTAAAGGCAAGCCCGTTGAAGAATATCAGCGTGAGATCTCTGCACGTAAAAAGAAGATCAATGATGACCTGGGTGATATCCCCACCCGGATCGATGAGATCAACAGGTTCATACCGGAAGCGGTGGACGCCAAGTCCATCCAGAAGCAGATCGAGGAGAAGCAGAACGCCCTTGATGAGCTCGATCAGCAGATTGCCGATGTAAGGAAACAGTCCGAAGCTGAAGATGCTGATTACCGCTCACTTAGGGACAGCCTCAATAAACTCAAAGACCAGGCGGAGGAGATCCGGCGTACCCGGGAGAAAGAGCTTAACCATGCCGTATTTGCTCAGAACGAATCCATCAACCAGATCAACCTCCGGATAGGGGAACTACAGCGCCAGGTCGAATCAGCGGAGAGGCAGAAAGATTTTGAATTAAAAGGATTAGAGGCCGACCAAAAAACCATCGAAACACTACGCCAAGAGTGGACAGAAGAGAATGGCAGGCGGCTGATCTTCGATGAAGATAAGTTTATCTGTCCCACCTGCAAAAGGGAGTATGAGGCCGAGGATATCAATACCATGAAGCAGGAGATGACTTCATCATTTATGGCGGATAAGAAGAAAAAACTGGAGGGTATCGATCTGAAAGGATCGGAGCTGAAGGGCCGGATTGAGTTAGTCCAGAATAAAATTAAAGAGCTGGATGGGCAGCTTACCACCCTGAAATTTCCCCTCTCCGAGGCTGAGGCAAGCCTTAAAGCACAACCGGAAGAACAGCCCATTGACCCAGACAAGGACCTGGAGGGTAACCTGAATTATCAGGACATTCTTGAATCAATTAAAGAACTGGAGGAGAAAGTCAACACCCCTCGGGAAAGCATGGATATCACCTCTCATTCTGAAATGAAGAGAACAATAAACGCCGTGCTGGATGACCTGAAAAAACAGCTTACCATCAATGAATCCAGGCAAAAATCCTTCGAAAGGATCGAGGAATTGAAGAAGCAAGAAAAGGATCTATCACAGCAGCTGGCGGACCTGGAAAAAACTGAATTAACCATCATGGAATTCATCAAGGCCCGCACGGATCTGATCGAGAGCCGGATAAATGATAAGTTCTCCATGGTCCGATTCAAGATGTTTGAGCAGCAGATCAATAGGGTAGAGATTGAAACCTGTCAGACCCTTATTGATGGGGTGCCCTTCCCTGATGCAAACAATGGGGCCAAGATCAACGCCGGACTGGATATAATAAATGCCCTCTCATCACACTATGAAGTATCAGCGCCGATTTTTATTGATAACAAAGAATCGGTTAATGAGCTGATTCCGTGTGAATCGCAACTGATCAACTTAGTGGTAACGAAAGACAAAGCACTAATCTTAACATAATAACTATGGCAAAACAAAATCAAACACCAGCAACTATCAATCAAGATGAACGCACTCCTAGTGAGAGGTTTACTGATATGGTTATTCAGGAATTTACCGGACACTCGGGATCCCCGGATCTTGGATCTTATCAAAAAAGGTTAATCCAAAACTACTTTATAAGTATAGACTTGGCTTTGAAGCTGGCCGAGGAGAAGCGGATGAAAAAGAAAGAACAGTTCAGGGATAAACTTAAAATCACTTGGCAAAACATCAACATGCAAACACTCGCCGTGAATGTAGTTGCATGTTCACGTATTGGATACGATCCAGCTCTTCCAAATCACATCAATATGATGCCATTTAAGAATAACACCACGAATCAATATGATATTGTATTCATCCCCGGATATCGTGGTAAGGAACTTATGGCTATGAAGTACGGATTCCAAGTGCCTGATGATGTGATTGTGGAGGTGGTGTATGAAAACGACACCTTCAAACCCATTAAGAAAGACCGGAATAACGAAGTTGAAACATACATCTTTGAAATTGCGGAGGATGCCTTTAATAGGGGTAAAATCATTGGTGGATTTTACTACCATGCCTACAAAGAAACATCCGAAAAGAATAGGTTAATGTTTTACAGTCTTCATGAGATTGAAAAACGAAAACCAGCATATGCTGCCGCTGAATTTTGGGGCGGTGAAAAGGATAAATGGGAAAACGGTCAAAAGGTTGGAAGGCAAAAAGTGGAAGGTTGGTATCATGAGATGATCTGGAAAACCATCTATAGGGCCGCATACGGATCTATCACAATTGACGGGAAAAAGATGGATGATGACCTGATGCAGATGTTACAACAAGAGAGGCTTCATGAATTCGATAATAGTGAAGAGTTAAGGGATATTAAAGTGTCATCAGACAAAAACCGCACCATCGAAAAGAAAGGATCTAAAAAGAACCTGAACATCGAGGAGGCTAAAGTAGTGCCAGACCCACCGGATCCTGAAGTTGAACGTAAAGATGCAGATCCTATCGCGGATCAGCGCGTGGATTCCACTGATAAAGCCGCAGAGGACCAGGCTTATGAGGAGGCTATGGCTGAGGCAAACGCTGAAGGTGATCAACAATCAGCTATGCCTGGATTCTAATGGATCTCGTTGTACTCGGCAGCTCATCGAGGGGTAACTGTTACCTTTTATCTAACGATACAGAGGCCCTTATCATCGAGGCGGGGATTAACCTCTCCTCGGTGAAAATGGCGCTGAATTTCGACCTTTCGAGGGTTGTCGGGTGCCTAGTTTCCCATGAGCATGGTGATCATGCTGGGTATGTAAAAAAATTCATTGAAGCTGGTATTGATGTATTCTCCTCCCAGGGCACATTCAACGCCCTTGGGATCTCCGGATATAGAGCTTTGAGTTTAACACCTGAAGTTCCTTTTTATTGTGGATCCTTCAAGGTCCTCCCCTTTCCTGTCGAGCATGACTGTTCAGAACCGTTCGGGTACCTAATCTCGCATCCTGAATGTGGTAATGTGCTATTTGCGACTGATACGGGATACCTGCAGTACACTTTCTCTGGCTTAAATAACATCATCATTGAGGCAAATTACTCGGAGGAAATTTTAGAGGGTAATATCCGCTCCGGGAAGACCCCTGAGATCGTTCGCAAACGTGTACTGAATTCCCATATGGAGCTCAGTGTGCTGCTCGGGATCCTGAAGGCTAACGATCTCACCCAGGTTAATAAGATCGTATTGATACACCTGTCAGACGGGAATAGCGATGCTGTTCTCTTCCAAAAAACTGTAACAGAAGCCACGGGGAAGAATGTTTTTGTGGCTGAACCAGGGTTAAATATTCACTTTGATAAAACACCATTCTAATGCAGATCACAAAGAACATATTTCGCGGGGGTAAAATAACCGATCTCAATGAAATTAAGAGGCTAGCCACAGAGCGCAAATCTATTGTGGTCGGTGCTGGATATGGGTATTTTGTAAGACCGGCGGCTTTTATACTGCAATGGCCTTTGGCAATGATTCTTCGATATTCAATTTACTATTCAGTGCATAATAGCGAAATCACTGATGTTGAATTTGAAGAAAAATCCAACTAATGAGACACCATTTTAATGATAATACTTGAAACAACCATAAGAGGCGAAGAGGTTCTGATTACTCAGAATATCGATGACGTTGGCACTTCTAAAATTACCATTCAATGTGCTGGAATGGAAGATATAATAGGTAATGACCTATGGTTGATGGTACATGAGTTTGCTATAAAAACTCTAAGCGAAGAGGTAATTAGAGTGCTTCAGGAATATCAAAAAAACAAAAGGGAGAACTAATGCGACACTTAGAATCAAGATTACAACAGGGTTGTGTGAGGTGGTTCCGGTTACAATACCCTCACCTGGCTAAACTTCTGATCGCTGTACCTAACGGGGGTGCCCGGAATAAGCGAGAAGCAGCAATTATGAAGGGTGAGGGTGTTGTTCCTGGGGTGGCCGATCTCCTGCTTTTGGTACCCCGTAATGGCCATGGCTGCCTGGGTATTGAGATGAAGTCCGGGACGGGCCGCCAAACGGCCTCACAGAAGCAATGGCAGGAACGGTTTGAAGCCGGAGGAAACGTGTATGCCTTATGCCGTAATGCAGATGAATTTGTACAGGCGGTTAAAAGATATATATCAGAGTAATAACCATAAAACTAAATGAAATGGAAACGCAAATTAAAACCTCAAGATCAAACATTGAAAAAGTGACTCATGAAATTTATTCAACCGATAATTATGACCTTTTCAAGCATAGGCTTGGCAATAGGCTAATTGATTCGAAACTTGTAAATAAGATTTATAATTCAATCGTACTATATGGATGGTGGAGGTCGTCAACAATAACAATTGGGGAGGGAATGGTTGTACTTGACGGCCAGCATAGAATTGAGGCCCTGAAAAAATTCCACAAGGAACATGGTGTAAAATACAAAGTCACTTATATAGTCGACAGAGAAATGGATAGTATAGATAAGATTATCGCAGCACAAAACCATAGGGGTGGATGGTCGATTATGGCTTATGCGGATTCTAAAATTCAAGAAAATAATGAAACTTATATAGTGTACAAAGAATTCCGGGATAAGTATAAATTAAGCCACAGCGTAACGCTTTATCTATTAAATGGTACTATAAGTGATAAGCAATTATCGAAAAAATACAAGGGGGGTAAATTAGAAATAAAGGATTACGACAGGGCAATTATTTGGTCGGAGCGTATTATTGAATTAAAAAAAATACTGCGATTTGCTCATCATCAAGCCTTTGTTAAGGCAATCATATATTTCTGGAAACACTCTCAATTTTCTCATAAGGAATTTGTCCAAAAACTATTACTTAATAGGGAGGTGATTTATCAAGTAAGTAACCCAGCTCAATATCAGAGATTAATTGCCGCTGTTTATAATTATAAGCGCAGAGACAAAGTTAAATTCAAATTTGACGAGGAATAACCCAATGCTTAAAAATATAACACCCATGGATCAATTAGAGGAGGAGTCCGTAAAAATTCAGGCTTTTCTTGAGATCACCACCGGGGATGATCCGGAGGAGATTGTTTCCCGGGGGAATGACCTGGCTGTGTATATCTCCCGGACCGGTAAGATGCTGGCCGATGCCAGGGCTCACCTGGATATTAAACGCAAGAGCGTCATTATGGACCAGCTCAGGGATATTGGATTGAAGCTGAAAATCCCCGCCACCACCCTGAATGATCTGATCAGATCCAGCTGTGAGGAGGAGAATTATCTGGTAACCTGGATAGAAAGGTTGAACCGCACTTCAACCCACCAGCTGGATTGGTGCAGGACCCTGATTTCCAAGCTCAAAGAGGAGATGAAGTATAGTTGATGTAAAACTGGTAACACACTTTATATTTTAGGTAACAATAGTTAATCATTACAGAATCATGGGAAATAAAATCATGTCAATGACCCAGGCCGCAGAGATGCTTGGGGTAACCAGGCAGACTCTTCGGAAATGGAACTCTACTGGAGTCTTAGAGTACCGTCAGCTTGGGGGTAAGGTCTACTATCTGGAATCAGATATCATAAACAAAATCAAGGTGGAGCCATGACAAAACAGGAGTTCGCGGACCAGTACAAGCACCCTAAATGGCAGAAGAGGAGGTTGGAGATTTTAGAAAGAGATGGCTATAAATGCCAAAAGTGTGGTGACGAAGAAACTATGCTTCATGTACACCACTTGAAATATCTAAAAAACAAACCTCCATGGGAATCACCACGCGGGGACCTTGTAACTCTTTGCCGGGACTGTCACAAATTAATAACCTGGAGAAAACCCTCACTTAATGAGTTTTCTAAAATACAGGTGATAAAGGTAAGATCTGGAGATGATGTTATCTACTTCGCCTCAATCTGTGGGGAATTACATATATCTCAAGGGTTTTACACTGATGATCCTAAGCACATTGAGGATATTTCAAAAATAATCAACCATGTAATTAAGCAGCGTAAGAATGGCTAAAAGATTCATTGATACAGGTATGTTTGATGATGAGTGGTTTATGAGTCTGTCTAAAGATGGGAAACTCCTTTATCTATATATCATCACAAAATGTTCCCACGCTGGTTTGATTGAACTAAATGAAAGGTTGTGTAAGTTCCAAACCGGGATAGGTGATATAAAAACAGCTATACAAGACTTAGGAAACCGTTTAATAAGACTTAAAGAGGGGTTCTTTTTTGCTCCAAAGTTCTTATTCTTTCAATACCCTAATTTCCCTAATAGCAAGGTGTTCCAACAAAAAACAGCATTAGACGACCTTACTAAGTTGGGTTTATTTAAAAATGGAAAATTAACCCTTGAAGAGGGGTTCTTTAACCCCTATGATAATGATAGTGATAATGATAGTGAATATGTTAAGGGAGAGTCTGAGGGGGAAATTGAAACTATTTCTCATTCCGAATTCATTGAATTATTCAACTCTATTACTGAGAGAAACTACAAAGGCACATCTAAGGATAAGGCTCAATTTTCCTCCCGTGTAAAGGATGGATATACTCTTGAGGATTTTAAGAAAGCAATAAAGAACTGTCTTTCCGATCCTTACCATAAAGAGAATCCACAACACCTTACTCCGGAATTCATTACTAGACCAGATAAGTTAGAAAAGTTTCTAAACTATAAAACATCTACACCACAGAAGTCTAGTGTTTCATATCACCAACCACTCATTCCAAGAGAAACATGACCCATCAATCACATATATCAGAGTATAGCAAGATCCCCCCACAAGCCGTGGATGTAGAGGCGGTTTTTCTGGGATCCCTACTTATTGAGGGTGATAGCTTCGATCAGATTAAAACCATTCTTCCAGTAGAGGCATTCTACAAAGAAGCCCACCAAGTGATATTCACTATCATGCGGGAAATCAACCGATCCGGGGGGAAGATTGATATCCTTACTGTAGTTGAAAAGCTACGTAATGCTAATAAAATTGAAGTTATTGGAGGGGCAACCT